>ENA-OQEX01000400-OQEX01000400.1-human-gut-metagenome-genome-assembly--contig:-NODE-400-length-23539-cov-4.380702_pt1 | contig 23539 bp, 28 predicted proteins | sample MGYA00242802_ERZ504649 | MGnify/ENA primary metagenome ERZ504649 (study PRJEB26092, sample SAMD00036194) | human gut metagenome | host: Homo sapiens | study: EMG produced TPA metagenomics assembly of...
ATGGACAGCGTTGGATTGATCGTATTATTATGATACCTACGGCTGTTCCGCCGCACAAAATAAGCAAGAATCTTGCAAGCGAAAACGATCGCCTTAATATGTGTGAACTTGCGTGCAAGGGAAAGAAAAACTTTTCTGTGTCCGATATCGAAATTAAAAGACAGGGAAAAAGCTACACCTACGAAACTGTTACACAGCTAAAAGAAATTTATCCTGATGATCACTTATATACAATAATGGGTGCAGATATGTTTCTTACTCTGGATAGGTGGAAAAATCCCAAAATTATATTTGAAAAATCGTCAATAATAACAATTCCCCGTGATGATGAAAATAAGTCTGAACTTGAAAAATTCTACAAGAATGTTCTGAAACCTATGGGAGCAGATGCAGTTATTTTGCCAAATCCCGTAATAAGCGTATCGTCAACATTCATAAGGGATAACCTTGATGAATTTGATTTGATAAGCGGTATGCTTGATAAAAGTGTTTACGATTATATTATAAAAAATAATTTATATCGGAAGTGAGTGTTTTGAATATCTCTGATTACAAAAAAATAATCCGTGAAAGAATGGGCGATTACAGATTTAGTCACAGTGTAAATGTTGCGAAAGAGGCTAAAAAGCTCGCAAAACATTATGGTGCTGATGAAAATAAGGCTGAGATTGCCGGTATTTTGCATGATATAACCAAAGAAATGCCAAAGGAACAGCAGTTGCAAATTATTATTGACAGTGGTATAATTTTAGACAATGTTCAACTTCATGCACCAAAGCTTTGCACGGAATGAGCGGAAGCATTGTTGTCCGTGATGAGCTTGGCATTGACGATGAAGATATACTCAACGCAATAAGGTATCACACAACAGGACGAGCGGGAATGAGTCTTTTGGAAAAAGTTATTTTTACCGCTGATTTTACTTCCGAGGAGCGTACATACAGCGGTGTGGCAACAATGAGAAAAAAATCTAAAAGAGCCTTGAGGAGGCTATGCTTTACGGCTATCAGTTACATTCAAGGATCTTTCTAAAAGACAGCTTGCGATTCATCCCGATGAAGTTGCCTGCTATAATGAAATTGTTCTGCAAATATCCCAAACGAAAGGAAAAAACAAATGAGTTCTTACGATGAAGCAATACTTGCAGCAAAAGCCCTGAGTTCAAAAAAGGGACTTGATATTCAGATTATAAAAATTGCCGATGTTTCTGTTCTTGCCGACTATATGGTAATTGCAACAGGTACAAGCTCAACCCATGTCAAGGCGCTTGCCGATGAGGTTGAATACAAGCTTGATCAGGCAGGAATTTCGGTAAGTCATATAGAAGGTTACAGATCAAATTCATGGATTCTTCTTGACTACATTGATGTTATTGTCAATGTGTTTGATGATGAGGCCCGTGATTTTTATGGCCTTGAAAGACTTTGGCAGGACGGCGAAAGCGTTGACCTGACAGGTATCGTTGATTAATTGCAGGAGGGGTTACTTTGAAATACAATCATAAAGCCGTAGAAGAGAAATGGCAAAAAATCTGGGAAGATAAAGGTGTGTTCCATGCAAGTGATGACACAGAAAAAGAAAAGTTTTATGCTCTTATCGAGTTCCCGTATCCGTCTGGACAGGGCCTTCATGTAGGTCATCCCCGTCCGTACACAGCACTTGATACAGTTGCAAGAAAACGCAGACTTGAGGGTTACAATGTTCTTTATCCTATCGGTTGGGACGCTTTCGGTCTTCCTACCGAGAACTATGCGATCAAGAATCACATTCACCCTGAAATTGTAACAAAGAAGAATATTGCCCGTTTTAAAAAGCAGATTCAGTCACTCGGTATTTCTTTTGACTGGAGCAGAGAAATCAATACAACAGATCCCGAATACTACAAGTGGACTCAGTGGATTTTTATTCAGCTCTATAAGCACGGTCTTGCTTATAAAAAGGAGATGAATGTAAACTGGTGTACTTCATGCAAATGCGTTCTTCAAACGAAGAAGTTGTAAACGGCGTTTGCGAGCGTTGCGGAAGTGAAGTCGTTCACAAGGTTAAGTCACAGTGGATGCTTAAAATCACAGAATATGCAGACAGACTTATCAATGACCTTGACCTTGTAAATTATCCTGACAGAGTAAAAGCACAGCAGAAGAACTGGATCGGCAGAAGTAAGGGTGCGGAGGTTGATTTTACAACTACAACAGGCGACACACTTACAATTTATACAACTCGTGCCGATACACTTTACGGTGCTACATACATGGTAATTTCTCCTGAACACCCAATGATTGAAAAGTGGGCTGACAAGATTTCTAATATGGACGAAATCAAGAAGTATCAGGAGGCTGCCGCTCGTAAGTCTGACTTTGAAAGAACAGAGGTAGCTAAAGAAAAGACAGGCGTCAGAATTGACGGTGTTAATGCTATAAACCCTGTAAACAATAAGGAAATCCCAATCTTTATTTCTGACTATGTTCTTGTATCATACGGTACAGGTGCTATTATGGCTGTTCCTGCTCACGATACCCGTGACTGGGAATTTGCAAAAAAATTCGACCTTCCTATTATTGAAGTTGTTAAAGGCGGCAATGTTCAGGAAGAGGCTTACACAGATTGTGCCAAGGGTATTATGGTTAACTCGGGCATGCTTGACGGCCTTACTGTTGATGAAGCAAAGAAGAAAATTATTGACTGGCTCACAAGTGAGGGCAAGGGTCATTCAAAGGTTAACTACAAACTCCGTGACTGGGTATTCTCCCGTCAGCGTTATTGGGGCGAGCCTATTCCGATGGTATATTGTGAGAAGTGCGGCTATGTTCCGATTGATGAAAAAGATCTTCCGCTCAGACTGCCTATGGTTGAGTCATATGAACCGACTGATAACGGAGAATCACCGCTTGCCAAGATGACAGACTGGATTAACACAACCTGTCCTTGCTGCGGCGGTAAGGCTAAGAGAGAAACCGATACAATGCCTCAGTGGGCAGGTTCATCATGGTACTATCTCAGATATATGGACCCGCACAATAAAAATGCCATTGCATCAAAAGAGGCTCTTAACTACTGGTCACCTGTTGATTGGTACAACGGCGGTATGGAGCATACAACTCTCCACCTTCTTTACAGCCGTTTCTGGCATAAGTTTCTCTATGATATCGGTGTTGTTCCTACTCCGGAACCATACGCTAAGCGTACTTCACACGGTATGATTCTCGGTGAAAACGGCGAGAAGATGAGTAAATCAAGAGGTAATGTCGTAAATCCCGATGAAATCGTTGACGAATACGGTGCAGATACAATGCGTTTATATGAAATGTTCATTGGTGACTTTGAAAAGGCTGCTCCGTGGAGTAAGGCAAGCATCAGAGGCTGTCGCAGATTCGTTGAGCGTTACTGGAATCTTCAGAGTGTTCTCATTGACGGTGATAAAATCCGACCTGAGCTTGAAGGTGCATTTAACAAGGCAATTAAAAAGGTTGGCGAGGATATTGAAAATATAAAGTTCAATACTGCTATCGCAACTCTTATGGCTTTAATCAACGATATTTCAAATGTAAAGTCAATTAATAAGGAAGAACTCAGAATTTTCTCAATTCTCCTTAATCCGTTTGCTCCTCATGTTACAGAAGAAGTTTACGAGGCTTGTAAGCTTGGTAACGGTATTCTTGCCGAAGCCGAGTGGCCTGAATATGACGAGTCAAAATGCGTTGACGAAAGTGTAGAAATTGTTGTTCAGGTAAACGGCAAAATTAAAGCTAAGCTTAACATTCCTGTTGATGCAGACAAGGATGCTGTTCTTGATCTTGCAAAGAATGATGAGAATGTCAAAAAGGCTATTGACGGAATGAAAATTATTAAAGAAATTGTTGTTCCGAAGAAACTTGTAAACCTTGTTGTTAAGCCATAATTCAACTTTTAAAATTAATTTGACCTAAATTTCTACAATGCTATTGACATTATTCGAGTTATAATGTATAATAACATTTGCAATTATATGCAAATTACCCATGCCCGGTGGCAGATGGGAGGGAAGATAGATGGCAGAGATTAGACTTAAAGAGAATGAATCCCTTGAAAGTGCTTTAAGAAGATTCAAAAAGCAGTGTGCCAGAGCTGGCGTTATTGCTGAGGTTCGCAAAAGAGAAGCTTATGAAAAGCCTCTGTAAAGCGTAAGAAAAAATCCGAAGCAGCTCGCAAACGCAAATACAGGTAATCAAACAGGCGGACAGAGCATTCTGTCCGCTTTTTGTTTTATCTTCATATTTCTTTGAAAAAAGGTGACACTATGAAAAAGATTCTTGTTATACTCGGACCAAACCTCAATATGGTAGGCGTCCGTGAAAAGGGAATATACGGAGAAGAAACTGCCTCCGATATTGAAAAGCAGATTATTTCATATGCAGAAAGCAACGGCTTTTCTGCCGAAGTTTTTCAGTCAAATCACGAGGGAGATCTTATCGATAAAATTCATTCTGCAAAGGGTAACTTTGACGGTGTTGTAATTAACGCAGGCGCTCTCACACATTACAGCTATGCTTTAAGAGATGCCATTGCTTGTGTAAAGATTCCTTTTGTAGAGGTTCATATGTCTAATATTCACGCAAGAGAAGAGTTCAGACATACATCTGTAATCGCACCTGTTTGTGTCGGTCAGATTGCAGGTTTTGGCAAAAACAGTTACTTTCTCGCAATCAATGCATTAAAGGACTTGATGTAATGCAAAACTCTTTATTTGAGCAGAGGCTTGAAAATTTAAAGACGGTTCTTGACAGTAACAGTCAGGCTGTTTTGTTGACTAATGAGAAAAATATCGGTTATTTTTGCGGATTCTTTTACAGCGAAGGCTATTTACTTGTGACTGAAAATGAAACTGTCCTTTTTGTTGATTTCAGATATTATGAGGCTGCTTTAAAAAAATCAAGCGGATGCAGGGTTGTTTGCTTTACTAAGTTGTTTAAAGACCTTATAAGCGAATTGAAGAACAATTCTGTTGTGAATGTATTTTTTGAGGCATCCGATATTACGGTTGAAAAATATAATCGTTTTAAAAAGGCTTTTTTGGAAAATAATATTGAGTGCGTTTGTGACGGCAGTCTTGATCATAAGATTGAAGAAATCAGATGTATCAAGGATGAGTCAGAAATTAAAAAAATAGCTAAAGCACAGGAGATAACCGAAAAGTCATATCTCGAGGTGTTGAATTACCTAAAACCCGGTGTCAGCGAACGCAGGGTTGCACTTGAGCTTGAACACCTCATAAAGCTTAACGGCGGTGAAGGTGTTTCATTTGATCTCATCACGATTACAGGCAAAAAGACTTCATTGCCTCACGGAGTTCCGTCAGATGATATTGTCAGTGAGGGAGATTTCTTTACTTTTGATATCGGCTCAATTTTTGATGGCTATCACAGCGATACTACGCGTACGGTAGCAATCAAGTCGGCTGACGAAGAAATGAAAAAGGTTTATGACATCGTATTAAAAGCTCAGCTTGCTGTACTTGACAGCGTAAAACCCGGAGCAAAATGTTCTGATGTCGATAAAATTGCAAGAGATATAATCTCGGAAAACGGTTACGGAAAATATTTCGGTCATGCAACCGGTCACGGTGTAGGACTTGATATCCACGAATCTCCCGTTGTATCTCCGAGAAGTGAAACAATGCTGAAAAAAGGTATGATAATAACCGATGAACCGGGAATATATCTGCCGGGTAAATTCGGTGTTCGCATTGAAGATATGCTTTGCGTGACTGATACAGGGTACAAAAACTTTGTTTCACTCCCCAAAGAACTCATTATTGTGTAATAAAAGTCTTGCATTTTTTGTCATTGTTATGTATAATGTAAATTGTTATATTACGGCATACATTACCGTATTTCCGTATGAAAGATAATTAGGAGGTATTACTAATGATATCAGCAGGTGATTTCAGAAACGGCGTTACATTTGAAATGGACGGTCAGGTTGTATCGATCATTGAATTCCAGCATGTAAAGCCCGGTAAGGGTGCTGCATTTGTAAGAACTAAAATCAGAAATGTTATTACAGGCGCAGTAGTTGAAAAACTTTCAACCCGAACGATAAGTATCCCACAGCTTTCATTGACAGAAAGGATATGGAATACAGCTATTCAGACGGCGATCTTTACTACTTCATGGATACAGAAACATGGGAGCAGATTCCGATTAACAAGAGCGTTCTCGGCGACAACTTTAAGTTTGTTAAGGAAAATATGGTGTGCAAGGTTCTTTCTTACAAGGGCAATGTATTCGGCATTGAGCTCCGAACTTTGTTGAACTTAAGGTTACAAAGACAGATCCCGGCTTTAAGGGTGACACAGCAACCAACGCTACAAAGCCTGCAACTCTTGAAACAGGTGCTGAAATTAAAGTTCCTCTCTTTATTGATGAGGGCGAAGTTATTCAGATCGACACAAGAACAGGCGAATATATGGGCAGAGCATAATTTCTGCGGGAGAATCAGTTATGAATCTTACTGAAAAAATTTCTTACATTCGCGGTCTTTGCGACGGTCTTGAGCTTGATGAGTCAAAACCTGAAGTAAAGGTTCTTAATGCAATCGTTGATCTTCTTGATGATATGGCTTTTGAAGTATCTGACATGGAAGAACTTTACGATGAGTTAAGCGCTCAGGTTGACGAAATTGATCAGGATCTTGCTGATGTTGAGTCTGATGTTTACGATGACGAGGACTATGACATTGAAGATTATGACGATGAAGATGACGATTACGATTTTGATGATGAAGAGAATCCTTTTTATGAGGTAACTTGTGATTCATGCGGTCAGAAGCTTAATGTTTCCGAAGATGTCCTTCTTGAAGGCGAAATCGAGTGTCCTAACTGCGGTGAGAACCTTGAGTTTGATTTTTCAGAGCTTTTCGGCAATGAGGAAGATGACGAGTGTGATGCCGATTGCGCATCATGCGGCGGTTGTTCAGACACAGAAGAATAATTAACCAAACAAACACCTTTCGTATAGTATATATATGAGGGGTGTTTTTATGTTGTACAGAAAAAGGTGCAAAAGAAAATTTGTTCTTTTAAAGAAAATACTTCTTACTGTAGTTTTACTGATTATCGGTGTTACTGTTTTCTGCGAAGTACATTTGTCAGATTTCAGACCGGAGTACATAAGAATTCAGGCTGAAATATTGTCTGTAAATTCTGTCTGCGATGCAGTGAATAATACACTTGACAAGCTTAATTATTCTTACAGTGATATTGCAAAGATTAATTGTGATAAAAACGGAAATGTTCAGTCAATTGAAACGGATTCATTCAAAATCAACAGAATTAAAGCCGACATCACGAAAGCTGTTCAAAAGGAAATAGCTAAGGTATATGACAATGAAATTGAAATACCTCTCGGTGCATTTACGAATATTACAATACTCTCAAATGTCGGACCTTGCATTCCCGTAAGTTTTAATCTTACAGGAAGCTTTTCCTCGGAAGTTATAAGTACATTTGAACAAGCGGGAATAAATCAGACAATCCACCATATAAAGCTTTTGCTCACCTCAAAAATAATGACAACCTCGCTTGATTATTCAGGCAAAATAACATTTACTACCGATTTTGAAATTGCACAATCCGTAATAGTCGGTAATATACCGTCCGGATACGGTTCTCTGTTTCAGACTTATAAGAAGTAAATTTTGAAAAACCTGTGAAAAACATTGAAAAACCGTATATCTTGTGTTATAATCTAACAGTTAATACAATGGGTTAGGAGGCATTTCTTTGCCTGACAGTCAGAAAATTTCCGAAAAACAATCGGAGTATATGAAATTAATAGCTGAAATTATGGATATCCGCAAAAGAGGAGAGAAGCCTGTTGCGTATATCAGAACATACGGCTGCCAGCAGAATGTGCTGATAGTGAAAAAATTAAGGGTATGCTTGAACAATCGGGATTTGAGTTTGCAGATGAACCGGACAATGCGGATTTCATACTTTTCAATACCTGTGCCGTAAGAGAACATGCTGAGGACAGAGTGTTCGGCAATGTAGGTGCATTAAAAAATCTAAAGCGTAAGCATCCGCAGATTCTTATTGCTTTGTGCGGTTGTATGATGGAGCAGGAGCATGTTGCCAATAAAATTTACAAGAGCTTTCCTTTTGTAGGACTTGTGTTTGGTACTCATTCATTGCACCATTTTCCTGAGCTTATGTATAACGCTCTTCTTGATGGCAAAAGAGTGTTTGAAAGAGGTAATGACGATAATCAGCTTTATGAGGGATTTCCTGTTAAGCGTGACGGCACTTTCAAGGGTTGGTTACCGATTATGTACGGTTGCAACAACTTCTGTACATATTGCGTTGTGCCTTATGTAAGAGGCAGAGAACGCAGTCGTGAAAAGAATATTATTGTTTCTGAGGCTAAAAATATGATTGAGTCGGGTTATAAAGACATTACCCTTCTCGGTCAGAATGTAAATTCCTACGGAAAAGGTCTTTCCGAGAAAGTAAACTTTTCACAGCTTTTGCGTGAGGTCGATTCAATTGACGGCGATTATTGGCTTCGCTTTATGACATCTCACCCGAAGGATTGTTCAAAGGAACTTATTGACACAATTGCATCGGGTACCCATATAAGCAAGCATCTTCACCTTCCGTTCCAATGCGGTTCGGACAGAGTGCTTAAAGCAATGAATCGTCACTATGACCGCAGAAAGTATCTTGAAATAATCAATTATGCTAAAGAAAAATTGACGGTCTTTCACTTACAAGTGATATCATTGTAGGTTTTCCGGGTGAAACATATGAAGATTTCAAAGAAACTTTATCGCTCATCCGTGAGGTTGAGTTTACATCACTCTTTACCTTCATTTTCTCACCGAGAGTAGGTACTCCTGCGGCTAAAATGGACGATCCGATTTCCGCTGAAGAAAAATCAAAATGGTTCCGTGAACTTCTTGATGTTCAGGAAGAAATTGCGGCAAAGCGTTGTTCTTCAATGGTTGGCAAAACCGAAAAGGTACTTATTGAAGGTGAAAACGATAAGAACGGTGAATTGTGCGGTCGTACAAGCGGTAACATAATAGTTGAGCTTGAAGGATCAAAGGACTGTATCGGAACATTCAGAAATGTAAAAATAACAAAGGCTCGCAACTGGATATTAAAGGGTGAGCTTGTAAAATAATCGGAGGTTAAAACTATGGATATCATTGAGAAAGCAAGGGAACTCGGAAGACTCATTCAGGAAGAAGACTCATATAAAAAATTGCAGGACGCTCAGAAGAATGCAGATGCAGATATGGAGCTTCAGCGTCTTATCGGTGAATTCAATCTTAAAAGAATGTCAATAAACAATGAAGCATCAAAAAAGAGAGAGATCAGGAAAAGCTTTCTAAGCTTAATACCGAGATGAGAGAGGCATATTCTCAGATTATGTCAAATGAGAATATGATTGCCTACAATGATGCAAAGGCTGCTTTTGATGTTGTTGCAAACAGAGTTCTCGCAATTGTTCAGCAGTCTGCTGAGGGTGCAGATCCCGAAACTGCTGATTACAGCCAGTCATCATGCTCAGGCAGCTGTGCTACATGCGGCGGTTGCGGCTGATAAACGGTTCTAAATTTTGTTAAGGAAGTGAAACAAATGGCGGAGTTATCTCCAATGATGCAACAGTATTTCAAAATTAAAGAAGAAAACAAAGACAGCATTTTGTTCTTCCGACTTGGAGATTTCTACGAAATGTTTTACGATGATGCAAAGCTTGCATCAAAGGAACTTGAACTTACTCTTACAGGAAGAGATTGTGGACAGGCCGAGCGTGCTCCCATGTGCGGAGTTCCGTTTCACAGCTGTGAGGGTTACATTGCAAGACTTGTTGCAAAGGGCTATAAGGTTGCAATTTGCGAACAGACGGAAGATCCTGCTAAGGCAAAAGGTCTTGTAAAGCGTGATATTATTCGAGTAATTACTCCCGGTACCGTAATGGAATCGAGTATGCTTGATGAGAGCAAAAACAACTACATTTGCTGTATGTATTCTAAAAATAAAACTATAGGACTTTGTTTTTGCGATATTTCCACAGGAGAATTATACGCTACGGAAATCAGGGGTAATGACAGCTATAATGTTCTTACCAATCAGCTTACAAGCTATAATCCCCGTGAAATTCTCATTGGCGGTGACATTGTAAAGCTGAAAGAGCTGCCTAAGTTCATTAAAGCGAAACTTTCGGCAGGAGTTGAAATGCTCGAAGATGAAAAATTTGACGAGTCGGTATGTACTGATGTTGTAAAATCACAGTTTGCGGATGAATACAGTACTGTATCTGACAAATCTGTTGTTGTATGCGTTCTCGGTGCGTTGCTTTCATATCTTCGTGATACTCAGAAAACGGGACTTGAAAGAATAAATCACATTGAGTTCTATAAAGAAAATCAATATATGAGCCTTGATTACAACACACAGCGTAATCTTGAGCTCACACAAACAATGCTGACAAAGGATAAAAAAGGTTCACTTTTGTGGGTGCTTGACAAGACAAAAACCGCGATGGGCAAACGCCTTTTGCGTTCATGGCTTGAACATCCTTTGCTTAATATAACTTCAATCAATAACCGTCAGAGTGCAATTGAAGAGCTTGTAAACGATAATATGCTCCGTATGGATGTTACAGACACACTCTCGGGTATATTTGACATTGAAAGACTTATGACAAGAATCGTTTACGGTTCTGCAAATGCAAGAGATTTGCGTTCACTCTGCGGAGCAATTCAGAATCTTCCGCAGATTTCGGATTTGCTCGTTGATTGTAAATCGGTTTATCTTAAATATATTTATAAAAGCATTGATAAGCTTGAGGACATTCATTCTCTTATTGATTCTGCAATCGTTGAAGAACCCCCGTTTACAGTCCGTGAGGGCGGTATGATTAAGAGAGGTTATAACGAAGAGCTGGATTCCGTGACAGGAGATATGAATGACTCAAAGGGAATTCTTGCCCGTATTGAGGCTGAACAGCGTGATATAACGGGAATTCCTAAGCTTAAAGTCGGTTATAACAGGGTATTCGGATATTATATTGAAGTATCAAATTCGTATAAATCCATGGTACCCGAAACATACATAAGAAAGCAGACACTCACCAATTGTGAAAGATATATTACTCAGGATTTGAAAGATGTAGAGGCAGAATCCTCGGCGCAAAAGACAGATCGGTTGCACTTGAATACAACCTCTTTGACGATGTCAGAAAGACGGTTTCGGATAATCTTGAAAGAATTCAGAAAACCGCAAAAGCCATTGCTAATCTTGATGTTATTACATCACTTGCAAATGTTGCGGCTGACAACAGATACATAAGACCTGATGTGAACCTTTCAACCGCAATAAGAATTAAAGATTCGAGACATCCTGTTGTTGAGGCTCTATTAAAGGATGCACCGTTTGTTCCGAATGATGTCAGCCTTGATTCTGCCAATGACAGAGTAGCAATTATTACAGGTCCAAATATGGCGGGTAAGTCAACCTATATGCGACAGATTGCCATTATTGTTCTTATGGCGCAGATAGGCAGTTTTGTTCCGGCGTCTTCCGCCGAAATCGGAATTGTAGACAGCATCTTTACTCGTGTAGGTGCGTCTGATGATCTTGCTTCGGGACAGTCAACCTTTATGGTTGAGATGAGCGAGGTTGCCAATATCATTAAAAATGCAACTTCAAAAAGCTTACTTATCTTGACGAAATCGGCAGAGGTACTTCGACCTTTGACGGTATGAGCATCGCAAGGGCTGTACTTGAATTTTGTGCCGACAGAAAAAACTCGGTGCAAAAACACTTTTTGCAACTCATTATCACGAACTTACGGTTATGGAACAACTCCTTGACGGTGTAAAAAACTATAACATAGCAGTTAAAAAGCGTGGCGATGACATTACTTTTCTGCGAAGAATTGTTCCCGGCGGAGCAGATGACAGCTACGGTATTGAGGTTGCAAAGCTTGCAGGCATTCCGCAGTCTGTAATTTCAAGAGCAAAGGAAATTTTAAAAGACCTTGAACACGGCAAATATAAAAAAGAGAATGCCAATATTCAAAAGCAGGATAATTCAGACGATATGCAGCTTTCACTTATCGGTTCGGCTGAAAGTCCCGTGATTGAAAAGCTTAAAGATACAGATATAAATACTCTTACTCCGATTGAAGCAATGAACTTGCTTTACGAACTCAAGGGTATGATTTAATATTAGGAGGTGACACAAATGGGTGTAATCAATGTACTTGATAAGCATGTTGCAGAACTTATCGCCGCCGGCGAGGTTGTTGAAAGACCGGCGTCTGTTATAAAGGAACTTGTAGAAAATTCAATTGACGCAGGCGCTAAAAATATCACTGTTGAGATAAAAAACGGCGGTACAACATTCATGCGTGTTGCCGATGACGGTTGCGGTATTTACCGTGACGATATCAAAGTTGCGTTTTTAAGACACGCAACCAGTAAGGTTAAGGTTGAATCTGACCTTGACAGTATTTCTACACTCGGATTCAGAGGAGAAGCTCTTGCGTCAATTTGTGCAGTGTCACGACTTCAACTTATTACGAGGAATGTAAACGAGGAAATCGGAACTTCATATGAAATTGACGGCGGTGAAGAACAGAGCTTTGATGATGCAGGTTGTCCTGTCGGCACAACCTTTGTTATCAGAGATTTGTTCTACAACATTCCTGCCCGTGCAAAATTTTTGAAAAAGGATGTTTCGGAGGGTAACGCAGTTTCAAATATAATCGACAAAACTGCTTTGTCACATCCCGAAATTGCATTTACATACATTAAAGACGGAAAGCAGGTTCTTCGTACATTCGGCGACGGAAAACTTATTTCTGCAATATATTCGGTTTTTGGAAAAGATTTTGCAAAAGGACTTATTCCTGTTGATTATCAGCTTGATGCAATAAAGGTTTACGGCTATATTTCAAAACCCGAACACTCAAGACCAAACCGTAATATGCAGAATTTTTTTATCAACGGAAGGTACATCAAAACCAGAACGGCTATGGTTGCACTTGAGGAGGCTTTTAAGGGCTCAATTATGGTCGGAAAATTTCCGTCGTGTGTTCTTAATATTGAATTGCCGTGTGAAATTATTGATGTAAATGTTCATCCTTCAAAGCTTGAGGTCAGATTTATAAATGAAAGACCTGTTTTTGATGCGATTTATCATGCGGTAAAATCTTCACTGATGAAGTATGACAGCCGTAAAAAAGCGTCATTTAAAAAGGAAACGGCTTTTAATGAGGTACAAAATAAGTTTAATCCGTTTAACAATGCACCTGCCATTCTGAACAAGCCTGTTGTGCAAAGTTCTAAAAATGATTTTGTACAAAAACAGTATGCTAAACCGATATCTGACATACAAAAAACAGAGGTTACAAAACCTGTTGCTACATCCGAAAAATCCGATGATTTTAATCCGTTTTCCGATGTCGCATTTAATGATAATAAGAAGATTGGCGAGGCAGCTATTCGTTCTGTTACAAAGTCCATTGATGATATAAAAGTTGCGGATATATCCAATCCGTTTGATATTTTCAGCAAACAGGCGATAAATAAGGCGAAAGAGGAAGAAAAGTCAAAATCAACTTTCAAGCCTGAAATTGCTCAGCCAACTTCGCTTGTTGAAGATGAAAAACTGATACAGAAAGTATTACCGATAAAAGTCCGATTGTAAGCCCTAAAGAGGTTAATGTAATTGTTTCGGAAGAATCTATTGAGAAATCAAAAGAGCCTGTTCTTGTAAACGATAATCAGACGAGCATCAAATATATCGGAGAGGCTTTCGATACATATATCATTGCAGAAAAAAACAATAAAGATATTATTTTGATAGACAAACATGCCGCCCATGAGAGAATTATTTATGAAAAACTCAAAGCCGAAAAGGCTGCTGACTACAGGCAGATTTTACTTGCTCCTGTTACAGTCACTCTCGGAAAAACCGAGTATGATGCGGCAATTAATAATCTTGATATGTTTTCCAATTGCGGCTTTGAAGTTGAAGATTTCGGTAACAGTACGGTTATTGTAAGAAGTTCTCCGCAGTATATTCCGGCTGTTGAAATTGAAGATTGCATTACCGAGATGTCGGGCTACATTTCTCAGGGGAAAACCGATATCTTTACCGAAAAAATGGATTGGTTTTACAGCAATGTTGCTTGCCGTTCAGCTATAAAAGCAGGCAATAAAAGTACTCCTGAGGAGCTTATAGGGATTGTAAAACACCTTGAAGAACATCCTGAAATCAAGTATTGTCCTCACGGCAGACCGATTTGCATTGTTCTTACAAAGGGTGAAATTGAAAAACAATTTGGCAGGGTGTGATTTTTTGGAAAAATCTATTAATACGGTTTCAATTGTCGGTCCTACCGCATCAGGCAAAACAAAACTTTCGGTTGAACTTGCAAAGCATTTTAACGGTGAAATCGTATCTGCCGATTCCATGCAGATTTATACGGGAATGCAGATTGCAACAGCCAAACCTACCAAAGAAGAGATGGACGGAATTCCTCATCATATGATGGACTTTCTTCCGCCCGATAAAACATATTCGGTTGCGTCATATGTAACTGATGCTTCAAAATGTATAGCAGATATTCATTCAAGAGGCAAATTACCGTTTATCGTCGGCGGAACAGGTCTTTATGTTGATTCACTTCTGAACAATGTTTCTTTCAGTGATGATAAACGGGATGAAGAATATTGCTTAGAACTTCGCAAGATTGCCGAAGAACATGGAACAGACAGGTTGCTTGAAATGCTTGCAAAATTCGATCCGAAATCGGCTGAAAGACTTCGTGAAAGCAGAAATCTAAAAAGAATAATCCGTGCCATTGAATTTTACAAAACAACAGGAAAAACTATCACACAACAAATTGAAGAATCACATAAAATTCCGTCTCCGTATATAACTGTAAAAATCGGTCTTAATTGCCGTGACAGACAGGTGCTTTATGACAGAATAAACAAGCGTGTAGATATTATGCTTGAAGAAGGTTTGTTTGAGGAGGCTGAACGGGTTATTAATTCCCACCTGAGCTATACATCAATAAAGGCGATAGGATACAAGGAATTGATTCCTTATTTTAAAGAAAATAAAAACCTGAATGATTGTGTTGAAAAATTAAAAATGGAAACCCGCAGATATGCAAAAAGACAAATTACTTGGTTTAAGCGGGATTCGGAGATTAATTGGATTTATATTGATGAATATAATTCATTTGAAGAAATATACAGTTATGCAAAGGCTGTAATCGAAAGAGGCTTACTTTATGGATAAATTGCTTTTCAGACGAATTTTGATGATTGCGTTATCAGTTCTTGCAGTTGTTTATGCCGCCTATCTTCTGATAAGTACAAATTTTAAAATGTATCCGACTGAAAATGCTGTTCAAACAACAGTCACGGATAAAATTTATTCAAACGGATTTATTATCCGTGATGAAAATATGATTCAGAATAATACTTCGGGTGTGCTTTCATATACAGTGCATGACGGTGACGAGGTAAAAGCCGGCGGTGAAATTGCAAAATCATATGCAAATGATGATGACGCAGCTTCACAGTCAAAAATCAGTGCATTACAGGAACAGCTTTCCGATTTGCAGACACTTCAAAAAACAAGCACGGCCGGCAACATAGGTATTGATACTATCAACAACAATATAAATAATAATATCATTTCACAAATTCGCAGTATCAATGACGGCGATTTGGCAAATATTGATAATGTCACAAATAATCTGCTTTATTCAATAAACCAAAGACAGATTTACACAGGCAAAGCCACTAACTTTAATGACAGAATTTCAGAACTCCAGGCTGAAATAGCCACTCTTGAAGGCAAAACAGGAAAATCAACAGGTAATATTACGACTGAAAAATCAGGTTGTTTTCTCTCGCATTGTGACGGATATGAAAATGCACTTGATTACAATAGTCTTGATCGTCTGACTCTTTCTGACCTTGATAATGTAAAGCAGACAAAAGTGTCCGGCAATATTGCAGGCAAGGTTGTAACCGGATTGAAATGGTATGTTGCCTGTAAGGTTACGGCTGATGAGGCAACAAGACTTTCTTTGTGGGACGGTTCCGCTACGGTGCTGTTCTCTGACGCATCGTCTGAAAGCATTCCCGCCACTATCAAGAGGATTTATCAGGAATCAAAAGACAGCGACGCCCTTCTTATTCTTGAGTGTGACTATATGAATTCCGACCTTGCTCAGGCAAGACAGGAACCGATTGAAATAGGTCTTGGTTCATACACAGGCTTGAGAATCAGCAAAAAGGCTATTCATGATGACTATGTAACAAAGACAACCTATGATGACAATGACAATAAACATACCGAACAGGTTAAGGTTCAGGGTGTATATGTGCTTCACGGAAGTGAAGTGCGATTCAAACAGATATCTATTCTGTATGCCGACGATGATTATGTTATTTGCGATCCGGAGCCGGACAGCAAAGACCTTGTTGACGGCACAACAGTTGAGTTATATGATCAGGTAATTCTTGAAGGAGATGATTTGTATGACGGAAAAGTTGTTAACTGACGTTGAATACAATTACAAATTTATTGATGAGCGAATAGCCGAGGCTGCCGAAAAGTCCGGAAGAAAGCGTGAGGATATTACATTTCTTGCCGCAACAAAAATGGTTGAACCTGAGGTTATTAACCACGCAATTTCACTCGGACTTGACCACATAGGTGAAAACAAGGTTCAGGAGCTTTTGTCAAAGTATGATAAGTATAACCTTGACAGCTGTTCTCTTCAGTTTATCGGTCACTTGCAGACAAACAAGGTAAGACAGATTATCGATAAGGTTGATCTTATCCAGTCTGTCGATTCAATAAAGCTTGCATCGGAAATTTCTAAACAGGCTTTAAAAATCAATAAAAACTGTGATGTTCTTGTTGAGGTAAATATCGGCAGAGAAGAAAACAAGTCAGGCGTTATGCCCGAACAGCTTGAAGAATTACTTTGTCAGATTGCCGAATTGGACGGTATTTCAGTTAAAGGTCTTATGGCAATACCTCCGATTTGTGAATCTTCACAGAAAATTTCTGAATTTTTCAATAAAATGCATAATATATTTATTGACATCTCGCAAAAAAAATTAGATAATATAGATATGAATATTCTTTCAATGGGTATGTCTGCCGATTATTACGAAGCTGTACTTGCAGGCGCAAATATGGTCAGAGTTGGTTCGGCATTATTCGGTGCAAGGAATTATACATAATTTTAGGAGGATTATATAATGGCTGGTTTTGTAGATAAGTTTAAACGCATGTGGGACGCCCCCGATGATGAGTATGAGTACGATGAATATGGTTATGCTGACGAAGGTGCAGAAGAAGACTATAAAGAAGAACCTGTAAGAAACACTAAAAAAGAAAGAGATCTCGGCGGCGGAAACAAGGTCGTAAACATTAATGCTACCACCAATCTTCAGGTTGGTTTATTCAAGCCTGAGCGTTTCGGCGAAGAAACCCGCACAATTGCCGATGAGCTTATGAAGGCTCACACAGTAGTTCTTAATCTTGAAGATACAAATAAAGATATGGCAAGAAGAATCCTTGATTTCCTCAGCGGTGTTGCGTATGCAAACCGTGGTAAAATCAAGCGTGTCGCTACAAATACATATATTATTATTCCGAGCAATGTTGACCTGACAGGCGACGATTTGCTTGATGAGCTTGAGAACAACGGTGTTTACTTCGGATGATGACAAACAGCTGATTACTCGGCTTAATAACGGTATTGACCTTTGTCTGACAAGACAGAAACCGTATTTTATGCCTTTTATGAGTGAAAGGAAACAAGCTCTTCTTGTTTCTAAACTTAAAGAAGCATATTTCGACAACTACCTTTTCTTTGGCGGGTATGATAATTCCGAGAGAAAAATGCTTGGCTTGTTTTTTGACGAACCGAGTACGAGTATGTTCCCGATATGTGGCATTGAATTTTCATTCAGAAAATGCGACCGACTCACTCATCGTGATTTTCTCGGTTCTTTGATGTCGCTCGGAATAGAGCGTGAAACTGTCGGGGATATTCTTGTTGAGGATGGACGGGCTGTTGTATTTGTAAAAGCTGAATTGTCCGATTATGTCAAGTCGCAGATTTCAAAAGTCGGCAGAGTCGGCGTCAAGGTTGATGATGCTGATTTGTCAAAGCTTCCGCAGGGAAGAGGAGTAGAAGAAAAAACATTTATAGTTTCTTCTTTACGACTTGATAATATTGTTGCCGCTGTATGTAAACTGTCTCGAGAAAAAACTAAAACTGTCATTATGTCGGACAGCGTATGTGTTAATTTTGAAGAAACTAAAAATGTCAGTTTTAACCTAAAGGAAAATGATATTTTTACAATTCGCGGAAAAGGCAAATTCGTTTTAAAAGGTATACTTGGAACTACAGGAAAAGGTCGAATGAGAATTTCGGTTATACATTATAAATAAGGAGTGCAGATAAATGCTTACAATTGATGAAATTAAAAATATAAGCTTCAGAAAAGCCACTCTTAACGGTGGTTACAGAGCTGAAGATGTTGACTCATTTATTGATGAAGTCATTGTTTCTTTTGAACAATTGAAGAAAGAAAAAACTAACCTTGTTCACAAGATTGATGTTCTTGCAACAAGAGTTGAACAGTACAGAGCAGATGAAGAAACAGTAAGAAACGCTTTGCTTGCTTCACAGAAGGTTGCTGATGCCTGCATAAGAGAAGCAAAGGAAAAGGCTGCAAAGATTGTTCGTGATGCTGAAACAAAGGCTCAGACTCTCCTTGTTGATGCAAACAATATGACTGCTGCCGAGAAAGAGCATTATTTACAGCTTCAGTCAGATGCGGCTAATCTCAGAAATGAACTTATTTCACTTTACAGTAAGCATATTAAGTCAATTGATGATCTTCCTTCAACCTCCGATGTTGAGGCTTCAAAAGCTGAACTTGACGAAAAGTATCCTACAGAGGAAGTGACAGCTCCTGCACAGCCTCAGGTTGAAGATGATGTTAAGATTGCAGTACCTTCGGAAATGAAAGCTGAGCCTATTGCTGAAACTGAAGAAGTATCTGCTCATCCTAAAAGACAGAGCAAGTTCAGTCATCTCAAGTTCGGTGATAACTATGATGTAACTGCCGACTGATTTTTATTTAGATTTTAGATATTGGAGAGAATATAAAATGTCCCAGGATTATAATTCAACACTTAATCTTCCAAAGACAGACTTCCCTATGAGAGCAGGTCTACCGAAAAGCGAACCTGTTACACTTCAAAATTGGGAAGATGAAAAGGTTTACGAAAATCTTATGAAAGTAAATGAGGGAAAGCCTCTGTTCATTCTTCATGACGGCCCTCCTTATGCTAACGGTGACATTCACCTTGGTCATGCACTTAATAAGATTCTTAAGGATTTTATCGTAAGATATAAGAATATGGCAGGCTTTAAAGCTCCGTATGTTCCGGGTTGGGATACACACGGACTTCCTACGGAACTTAAAGCAAGAAAGAAAGCCGGTATCGGTAATTCTGCTGAAATTTCTGTTGTTGAACTTCGTAAAATGTGCGAAGAGTTCGTAAAAGGCTACATTAACGACCAGCGTACGCAGTTTAAAAGACTTGGCGTAATCGGTGAATGGGATAAGCCGTACATCACTCTTAACCATGAGTTGAGGCTGAACAGATCAGAGTGTTTGCAGAAATGGCTACAAAGGGCTATATCTACAAGGGTTTAAAGCCTGTTTATTGGTGTCCGGAGTGTAAGACTGCTCTTGCAGAGGCTGAGATTGAGTATGCTGAAGATCCTTGCCATTCAATCTATGTAAAGTTTAATGTAACCGATGATAAGGGCGTTTTCTCAAATATGGGAATCGATCCTTCAAAGGTTAAATTTGTAATCTGGACAACTACAACTTGGACACTCCCTGCAAATGTCGCAATTTGCGTAGGTCCGAGATTTGAATATTCTGTAATCAAACAGGTGATGAATACCTTGTTATGGCGTCAGAGCTTTATAAGTCTGCTCTTGATGAGGCAGGTATAACAGACTTTGAAGTTGTAGCAACGGTAAAGGGCAGTGAGCTTGAGTATATAAAAACAGCACATCCTTTCCTTGACAGAGAGTCCCTTGTTATCGTTGGTGAGCATGTAACTCTCGAAAGCGGTACAGGTTGTGTACACACAGCTCCCGGACACGGTGTTGACGACTACAATGTATGTCAGAATTACCCTGAGATTCCGATTATCTGTCCTGTTGATTCTAACGGTGTTCTTACAGAAGAAGCAGGTCAGTTTGCAGGTCTTACAACTGATGAGGCTAATAAGAAGATTGCCGCCTATCTTGAAGAAAACGGCTCACTTTTTGCATTAAAGAAAATTGTCCATCAGTATCCGCATTGCTGGAGATGTAAAACTCCTATCCTTTTCAGAGCAACAGACCAGTGGTTCTGTTCGGTTGACGATTTCAAGGATGAGGCTGTTGACGCTATCAATACGGTTAAGTGGATTCCTGCATGGGGCAAGGACAGAATTACATCAATGGTAAGAGAAAGAAAAGATTGGTGTATTTCCCGTCAGAGAAAATGGGGTGTTCCGATTCCGATTTTCTTCTGTAAGGATTGCGGAGAGGCTCTTATTGATAAGGATGCTATGCTTGCTGTTGCTGACTTATTCGGTAAAGAAGGCTCAAACGCTTGGTACAATCACACAGCCGCAGAGATTCTTCCTGCCGGTACAAAGTGTAAAAAGTGCGGTTGTACTGAATTTGATAAAGAAAAAGATATTATGGATGTTTGGTTCGATAGCGGTTCATCACATGCCGCTGTTCTTGAACAGCGTGATAACCTTGAATCACCTGCTGACCTTTACCTTGAGGGTAACGACCAGTACAGAGGTTGGTTCCAGTCATCACTCCTTACATCCGTTGCTACAAGAGGCAGAGCACCTTACAAGGCTGTTCTTACTCACGGTATGATTCTTGACGATGAATCAAGAAAGATGAGTAAGTCACTTGGTAACGGCATCAGCCACAGGATGTTATTAAGCAGTACGGTGCTGATGTACTCAGACTTTGGGTTGCATCAACCGACTATCAGACTGATGTTCATATTTCCAAGGATATCCTCAAGCAGATTTCCGAATCATACAGAAAAATCAGAAATACCGCAAGATATATTCTCGGTAACATTTCTGACTTTAATCCCGATACAGATATGGTTGACTTTGACAAGGTGTTGCCGATTGATAAATGGGCGCTTGCAAAGCTTAATGGCCTTATCACAAAGGTTAGAACTTCATACGATAATTATGAGTTTCATATTGTATATCACAGCATTCACAACTTCTGTGTTGTTGATATGTCTAACTTCTATCTTGATGTTCTCAAGGACAGACTTTATACAGAAAAGGCTGACAGCCTCTCAAGAAGAGCCGCTCAGACCGTAATCTATGTTATCCTTGACGCAATGACAAGAATGATTGCTCCGCTCCTTGCGTATACATCAGATGAAATTTGGAAATACATGCCTCATTCCTCAAATGAGAATGCAGAACATGTTATCTTTAATGAGATTCCCGAAAACATCGCTATTGATGTTGACGATAAATTTATGGCTTTCTGGGACAGAATCCACGAACTCCGTGATAATGTTAAAAAGTCACTCGAATCTCTTATAAAGGATAAGACAATTAAGGGTTCGCTTGAAGCAAAGGTAAAACTTTGTGCAGGCGGCGAAACACTTGAATTCCTTAAAAAGGCTGAGCCTGAGCTTTGTGCAGCATTCATAGTTTCCGAAGTTGAAATTGTTGATAACGGCGGTGAGCTTGAAATCAAACCTGAAAAAGCTGAGGGTGAAAAGTGCGAGCGTTGCTGGGCTATCAGCAAGACGGTGGGTCAGTGTGCAGAGCATCCTACAATCTGTTTCCGCTGTGTTCAGAATCTTAAATAATAACTGCTATTACAATAAATCGGTGTGACAAAACACACGATTTATGTTTATGGAGGATAAAATGCCTGTTATTGCTCTTATAATCGGTGTGCTTTTAGCTGCCACTGATCAGATAATAAAATATTTTGTGCTTACCTATCTTCAGCCTGTCGGTTCGGTAACTGCCATCGACGGATTACTTGATTTTACTTATGTTGAGAATAGAGGCGTTGCTTTCGGAATGTTTTCGGATATGCGTTGGTTTTTCGTAGCGGTTACTGCTGTTCTTATTGCAATAATAATATATATTATGTTCAAGAAGAAACCGTCGGGAAAGATGTTCTATATTTCTGCGGCGCTTATAATCGGCGGCGGAATAGGTAATTTGATTGACAGGATTTTTTACGGTTTTGTAGTCGATTACATCAGCGTTTCATTCTTTCCCCCTGTTTGTAACTTTGCCGACTACTGCATTACAGTCGGAACACTACTTCTTATAGTTTATGTTCTGTTTTTCTCTAATGTTATGAAATCCGAAAAAAAGGTCAACAAAAGCAATGAATGAATTTAAACTGAATTGTGAAACAAGCGGTGTAAGACTTGATAAATTTATTTCGGATGCAAATATTGATTTGTCACGCTCTGCCGCTGTTAATCTTATTGAGAACGGAGCTGTGCTTGTAAACGACTCTGTTGTTTCAAAAAAGTACAAGCTTTCGCAAGGTGATATTGTTGTTGTAAATGTTCCCGATCCGACGCCTTATGAGGCTAAAGCGGAAAATATTCCTCTTGATATAGTTTATGAAGATGAATGCTTGCTTGTTGTGAATAAGCCAAAGGGAATGGTGGTGCATCCTGCCGCAGGAAATTATGACGGTACTCTTGTAAATGCTTTGCTTTATCATTGCGGTGACAGCCTTTCGGGAATTAACGGCGTACTTCGTCCCGGCATTGTTCACCGCATCGACAAGGATACAAGCGGTCTTTTGATTGTTGCAAAAAATGATTTTGCTCACCGTTCTCTTGCAGAACAAATTAAGGAGCATTCTTTTACAAGGGAGTATGAGTCAATTGTATTTGGTAATCTGAAAGATGATGAGGGAACAGTTGACGCTCCAATTGGAAGAAATCCTAAAGACAGAAAGAAAATGTGTGTTATCGAAAAGAACAGCAAAAATGCGGTTACTCATTATTCGGTAATAACAAGGTATAAAGGTTACACACATATAAAATGCAAGCTTGAAACAGGTCGTACTCATCAAATCAGAGTGCATATGGCTTATATAGGTCATCCCGTGTCGGGTGATAAGGTGTATGGCGTAAAGAATGAAAAAGTTGATTTTGAAGGACAATGCCTTCATGCAAGAAAAATCGGTTTTATTCATCCAAAAACCAATGAATATATTGAATTCACTTCCGAATTGCCTGATTATTTCAAAAAATATCTTAAAAAGCTTGAAAATTAATATCATCACATTAATCGGAGCTTGACGGGATATATTCCGATTTTTTAAACTAAATTGAAAAACACTTGCATTATTATTCCGTATGTGGTATTATATTAAAGCATTTGAAACCGTCG
>ENA-OQEX01000401-OQEX01000401.1-human-gut-metagenome-genome-assembly--contig:-NODE-401-length-23490-cov-10.532594_pt1 | contig 23490 bp, 21 predicted proteins | sample MGYA00242802_ERZ504649 | MGnify/ENA primary metagenome ERZ504649 (study PRJEB26092, sample SAMD00036194) | human gut metagenome | host: Homo sapiens | study: EMG produced TPA metagenomics assembly of...
CACGCTCGCGCACGGGTTTGGGAGGAGCGATGTGCTCCAGATTGTTCATAGTCGGCAGCAAAAAGGCGGCCGTCTTGCCGGTGCCGGTCTGAGCGGCGGCAAGCAGGTCACGGCCTCGAGCACTACGGGGATCGAGCCGGCCTGCACGGGCGTGGGCGCGTGTAGCCCAGGTTCTCGATAGCACGAAGCATCTCGTCGGAGAGGCCCAGCTCGTCAAAGGCGGGCAGGCTCTCGGTAGCGGACTCGACGGCCTGGGCGGCATTGGCCTCATCGGCGGCATCGAAGGCAGCCTGGGTCATGGCCTCGCGGGTCTCGTCCAGAATCTCGCGTCGGTGACGTCAGATACAGAATTACGCATATGTTGTTGTTCCTTATCTGCACGCGCAATGGGCACGGCATGCGGCCGCGCGGGCGTGCTTGGTAGTGCGCTAATACATACAAAAACAGGTGCGCACAGAGAGGACGTTGCTCAGCACGCTGGCGATCGCTTTGGCAGCCTATCACGCGCCGTCCAGACGCAGCAGCTCTAAGCGATGGAGCAGATTCGCCGCCGGTTAGTATACCCGTGCTTCGCATGCCCCCACGTAAACCACAGATGACGAGGCGGACGAGGTGGGCCCGGCTGATTGTCTCAATCTGTAACATCTACAGGGCGAATCTTCCTCTACGTGTTACAGATCGAGACAAACGGTCGACACGGCTCACAAACGTCTCAATCTGTAACAGTTAACGAGTAAAATCGGCCCTAATTGTTATAGATCAAGACAGAGGGGGATTTCCGTCCAGTCCAAACCAAATCTCTCAGTCTTCCTGCAATTTCGAACATGTGGCCTATAATGTTGCTTTAGTTACGCTATATATTGCGCAGCCATTTAATACGTCGCCCACCGGGGGCCATTAATTCCTATCGCCATATTGGCTAGGAAGCAATCAAAGGAGGTATCCGTGGCAGCAGAGACGCCTTGCTCGGTCCTCTATAACGATATTCGCTCGTTCGGCGGTCTTAAACATCTCGAGATCGCCCGAATGCTCATCAATGGAAACTCTTATCTCGGCAGTACCCTGCTCGAGAAATGCTCTTCCAACCGCTCGTATCTCACCCGTTACATCGTCCATCGCAAGCCTGACCAGTGCGCGCCCTCCATCTACAGCGACTTTACCGTCACCACGCTCAACCTTTCCTCGGCAATCTGCAGCAAGCTCGGCGGCGGCGAGTCCGCCTATCGGGCAATCGCCGAGCACTATCGCGGTCCGGCCGCCAACGAAATGATGTCGCTCTCGCCAGCTACAAGCTGGACAGCCGCCTATATGCAAATGCCCTCAATCGCATCGACAACTTTGACGGCAATGCCGTGCGCGAGAAAAGCACGCTTTACCTTATGCTCTTTGTGGCAACGGGGGCGCTCGCCGATCCCGTTCAGGGCGTGGCCACCGTCGAGCGCTTTTGCGACAGCAAGACGGGCGAGCACTTTGGCACCACCGAAACTACCGTCGGACGTGGCTTTATGAGCAGCCTGGAGCAGCCGCGCACCGTCGCCCCCAACCTCGGTCTGCTCAGAACCCATGCCGACAACTGCGCCGGCATGCAAATCCATCCCCTCACACGCGATCCGCGCGGCACCGTGATTGGTTCTTTGCCCAAAACCTCGCCCAGCATCACCGATGTGGGCGCCGACGCATCGCGCGAGCATCTTCGCATTTGGCTTGAGGGTGAGCACTGGTACGCCCAGGGCCTTGGGTCGACCAACGGCACAGTGCTCGAATCGGGCGCGGGTGACGGCGATATTGTGATTGAGCCGCCGCGCGACCAACGCGAGCCTGGCAAGATCTATCCCCCAGTGGAAATCGAAAACAGCGACAGGCTCCATCTGGGTCTCTACACGACATTCCTTGTCATTGTGGACTAGCGCGGACGGCGATCGGAAGACGGTCGCCGTCCGTCTTTCGTCTTCTACCTTCTGCGTCGTAAACGACAATGCTCAGCGGTATACGTGGGCAGTGCGGCTATCATGGTACTTTACCGATATCCGCACTGCTCGCGTATACGTGCGGCAACCCATGCCAGACAAAGGAACGCCATGGATACTACCGATAGCGCCTATGGCGACAAACTCATCCGTCTCGATACGTTCGATACCTCCGTGGCGGTCAACCCCAGCGCCGAGGACGACGCCAAACGTCGGTTTATGACGCTTATTCTCCAGACGGCCCACCGCAACAACGGCAACATCGCACGTGCTGCGCGCGACCAACACGAGCGGCGAGGTCTTTGCCGTCAAGCTGCTCAAGGACAACGCTATCCTTTCCGGCCAAGCCCCCGACCGCTCCGCCGAGCAATCGGCAGCGCACCTGGCCAGCACCGCCGCGCTGTTCGAGGAGTACCGTCATCTGTGTACCGTCTCGCACCTGCGCGGATTTCCGCGCGTCTATGGCTACGGATCGTGCGAGGATGACCCTCTCATCCTCATGGAGTGGGTCGAGGGCACCTCGCTCAAGCAGGCGCTGCCCCTGCTTCCGCACGACGCCTCGGGCGGCTGACCACCCAGATGGTCGCCGCCGTCGGAAACGCCGTGCTTCGTGCGCTCTTGATTACCCAAGGCCTCGTGAATCCGGTCATCCATCGCGACCTGTCGCCTGCCAATATCATGTTCCGCACCACCAGCCGAACGCTCGAGCAGCAGATTGCTGATTGTTCCTTTGACCCCTGCCTCATCGACATGGGCTCCGCGACCATGGCTCTCGGCGACGACACGATCACCCGGCGCGCGACATCTGGCGTTTTGCCACGCCCGCATACGCCGCGCCCGAGATGCTCACGCAGGATATCGAAGGCATCGCGGCCCTTCGCCGTTCGCCGGCAATCGACGTCTATGCGCTTTCGAGCATTCTGTACCAGCTCTACAGCGGTCGCAAACCGTTTGACTTTGAGTCGACGGACGCCGCTGCAACCGGCTCGTTCTATCTCGTAAAGACCAAGACCAAGCCGGCACCGCTCGAGCCGCGCTGCGAGGGCGATGAGGCGCTCGTCCAGATCATCATGAAGGGTCTCTCAGTCGAGCAGTGCGATCGTCCCACCGAGCAGCAGATGCTCGAGGTGCTCTCGGCATACCTCACCGACGCCGAATCCGAAGGCCGCGAAGGTGCAGGAGACGAGGCCGCAATTGATATCGATTCTGGCACGCACCTTAAGGTCGACGTCGCCGGCGAGCGCGCACGAGAGATCCTGAATCAGGCCCGCCACGATGCCATGACCCGCCGCCGCTTTATTATCGGCGGCGCTATCGCAGCCGTTGCGGGGCTCAGCGTTATCGGGGCGGCAACCCATGGCTTTGGCATCCCCGACTACCTCGACGGCATCCGCGGTTCACTTGACGACTACACCTGGGATCAGCTGCAGGAGATTTCGCTCAAGATTAAGGCCGCCGAGACCCGTAGCGAGGCACGCGAGATTGCCAAGCGCTATCACCTGCTCGATGCCGATGGGCATATCCCCTATCCGTGTACCAAGCGCGTGAAACTCACCAACGGGCTGGAGGTCGGCGCGCAGCTTGTGGGCATCCGTCACGATGAGCTTCTGGACGGGACGGGCAAGGCCGGACTGACGTTTATGTTCGACGCGGGTATTGCCGAGCGCAACGCTGCGGCTGAACCGCCGAGCGCCGGCTGGGCAGTTTGCGAGCTGCGGGAATGGCTCGACGGCGACGGCCTTAAGCTGCTGCCCAACAAGTTGCGCGCGCTCATCAAATCTGTCAAAAAGGTCTCGAATAACGCTGGCGCCGCCAACAGTGCATCGTGTCTGAGCGAGTTGCCCGCAACCCTTTGGCTGCCCGCCATGGTCGAGCTGTGCGGTACGCAACCGCCCGATTCGTTTGCCAAGGACTATCACTACCTGGCAAGAATCTACAACGGCGAGGGCAAGGAGTATCAGCTCTTCCGCGAGCTCAAGGTGAGCCCGTATTCCACGAACGAGACGATGGTCCGCCAGTGGAAGGGCAAGGACACCTGCTGGTGGGAGCGCACGGTGAGCCCCGACTCATCGGAGACCGAAGGCACGCTCTACATAAACCGTGTGGGCCACGACGGCGACGTCTTTACGTACGCAACGCCTGCGGAAAAGCCAAACAAGCTAACCTGTGTGATCCCCGGGTTCTGCATCTAGGCGGCGGGCGTCTTGCCGTGACGGGACCCCTCCCCGGCAATTGTCTTGATCTGTAACGGTTAGAGGTCATATTTGCTGCTAGATGTTACAGAACGAGACATTAGCTTGCCGAGAACTTCGACTCATAAATGTGACTCAAGTGTGTCGATATTTTCTTGCCAATGTTGCGCAACAGAAACCCTTTCGGCGGTCGTAACGTACGAATTGTCATAGGTACCCCTTCAACGATTGGGAGAAGAAATGGCAAAGTACGCACCTAAACACTTGGAAGTCTCAGGCGGCGCCGAGCCCCATCGCGCATTCGCGGGTCACAAGACCGCGCGACTCGCCGTCACCGCAGCCACCACCATCGCAATGACCGGCTCGTCGTTGCTCGCCCCGTTCTCGGCATTTGCCAACGATCTGAGCGACACCACGGCACAGGACGCAATCATGTCCCCGCTCGCCGCCCACGCCGGCGAGGCGGCAGCTCCGCAGTAAAGACGAACGCCCAGAAAATTGCCGACTTGCAGGCCGCAATCGACGCCGCAAAGGCTGCCGAGCAGAAGCCAAGTCCGACTACGACACGGCGGTTGCCCCCTATACCGAAAAGCAGACGGTCCGCGACAACGCCCAGACTGCCTACGACGCTTCCGTCTCCAACAATTCGCAGGCAGAAGCCGCCGCGCGTGCCGAATACGCCCGTCAACTCGATGAAAGCGTCAAGGCGGCCAACAGCGCCAGCGCCACGTTAAAGGATGCCCAGAGCAAGCTCGACACGGCCAAGGCCGATGCCGAAAGCAAGACGAAGGCACTCGACTCCGCAAAGCAGGCGGCAGCCGACGCACGGGCCAAGCTTGAGGAAGCCCAGAAGCAGCCGCCAACGCAACGCCGGAGGAAATCAAGGCCGCCGAGCAGTCTGCCGCAGATGCCCAGAAGGTTCTTGACCAGGCAAAGGCCGCAAAAACCGCTGCCGACTCCGCACTCGCCGATGCCCAGCAGGCTCGGAGCGCCGCGCAGAGCGCTTACAACGAGGCGTCAGGCACGCTGGCTTCCGCTCAACAGGCAAAGACCGCCGCGGATGGTAAGGTAGTCGCGGCACAGGCAGCGTATGACAGCGCGCAAGCCGATTTGGCAGCCGCAAAGGCAGGCGCCGAGGGCCCGGAGTATGACGCCGCTCAGGCAAAGGTCGATGCCGCCCAAAGCGCACTCGATCAGGCGAAGCGGCAGCAGGCGGCTGCCGAAGCAGGTCTTTCTCAGGCAAATAGTGACGTTGCATCCAAGCGGGACGCCCTCACCGGTGCCGAAAGCGAGCTCGAAGCCAAGAAGCAGACAGTCGCAGCAGCCGAAAATGATGTAACGGCAGCCCAGGCGAAAGCCGATGCGGCGCAATCGGAGTTGACCTCGGCAAAGCAGGTGCATGCTGCCGAGCTGGAGAAGGCAAAGGCCGCTCAGAAACAAGTCGACCAGGCAAAAGCCGAGAAGGAGCAAGCAGACAAGGCGCTCGAAACTGCCAAGACAAACCAGGCGGCCGCCGATCAAGCCGTTGTCGATGCACAGAAAGCATACGATACGTGCAAGGCGGCAGCCGATAAGGCTACGACGGCGGAGGCGCAGAGCGTCATCGGCTTTTACCAATTCATCGGTGCCAACGATGCTGCAGACATCATCTATAAGCAGAGCGACTTAAACCCAACGACCATCGGCGATAAAAAGGACGGCACGTCACTCGACAACGCCAAGCTTTCGTTTGGCAAGCTGCGCGAGATTAATGAATATCGCAAAAGCGTCGGCCTTAGCGAGCTTAAGGTGACGGCCGAGCAGATGGCAATTGCTCAGTCGAACTCCAATTACTCAGACGCCATGCTAGACCATTCAGACTATGCGCGATTCGAAAATGCCGCATGGAACTATGACTTGAAAAGAAATGTCGCACACCAGTGGGTTGATGAGGAAAAGAATATATTTGACCAGGCCGCAGCGAAAGCCGGCCTTGGCGAAATTGCCCCCAAAGATGCTTGGGATACTTTCTGGAGCCACGGCACGAATTCGGAGAGCAAAAGGTAGGCTTTGGCACCGTCGGCCACTATTTGAATATCGTACAGCCTGACGCCAAAACCATGGGATACGGCATTAATTCTCGAGGAACTCATCTCTCATATACCTACATCTTGGAGGTTGACGACAACTACGGTTCGTACGAGAAAGAATATTCAATCGATGAACTCGAGAGTCTCTTTGATCAGTATCAGCTGAGTCTCTCCAAGGCCAGCGAAAACCTTGCCGCTGCAAAAGCGAACCTTGAGCAAAAGCGCAGCACAGCGGCATCGAAAGCCGATGCCGTAAAGGCAGCAGAGACCCTCGTCGCTCAAAAGCGAGAAGGCGTTGATACCGCGAACAGCAACCTTGCCACCGAAAATGGCAACGTGGCAGGTGCCGCTGCCGAGGTCGCTCAAGCAGAGCAGAATCTCGCCAAGCAAACGGAAAAGTTGCCGAAGCCGAAGACCAGGTTAAAGCCGCCCAAAGCAACGTGGCGCCCGCAGAGCAGGTCGTCAACCAGAAGCGCGCCGAGCTTAAGGCATCGCAAGAGCAAGCCGCTCAGAGTCAGAAGAAGGTTGATGACGCCAAGGCAGAGGCTCTCTTAAAGCAGCAGGCTCTGCAAGATGCAAGGAAGGAACTTGCCAAGTATTCTGCCGATGTTGCTGCGGCCCAGGAGAAGGCTGACAAGGCCCATCAAACGCTCGATGAAGCCACGGCGGCTCAGACGTCTGCCCAGAGCGCTCTTGAAAAGGCGGAGCGCGACGCGGCTGCCAAGAAGCAGGCCCTCACTATCGCCAAGGACGGCGTCGAGGCCAAGGCAGCGACCGCGGAGCACGCCGCGAGCGATCTGACCACGGCGGAAAACGACTTTGCTTCAAAGCAGGCACATGCCGATGCGTTGAACAACGCGGCCGATAATCTCGCCACGGCCGAGGCAGCCAAGAAGGACGCCGACGCAGCAGTGACTGCGGCCGAAACTGCTCTTAGTGCGACGAATGATGCCGTAGCGAATGCCGAGCAGGCGGTCGAGAATTCTCAGGCCGCACCGGACGCCGCTGCCGCCGCTCTCGGAAAGCTCAAGTCCGTCAATGTCGAAAACGGCATCGCAACCGGCTCCGATGCAAACGCGAACGATACGCTCAATGCCCTCTTTGCCAAGTGCGTCGCCGCCAAGCAGGCAGAACATAACGCAAAGGCCGCACTTGATGCCGCTCAGGCAGACCTTGATGCTGCGACGCCCGCCTACACCGCGGCGCTCAATGCCTACAACGAGGCGAAGGCAAAACGCGTAGCCGCCGAGCAAGCCCTGAAGGACGAGATCGCCCGCCAGGAGCAAGAGGCAGCGAAGGCCGAGCAGGCCAAGATCACGCAGGCTGCCGCTAAGCCGGTTGCTGGAAAGCCGTCTGCTGGCAACGCCAAGACGGCCGCCAACTCGGCACTTCCCATCACAGGCGACAATGCTGCGCTCGCCGGTGAGACGTTTGTCATCGGAGGCGTCGTGCTTGTAGCCGCCGGCGTCTTCCTAACCGACAAGAAACGTCGTCAGGAGTAAGGATTTCGGGAGGACGGCTTCTCTTCCCTTCCACCGCTTCGCAAACCCTGCTCAGCATACGCCGGGGCACCCATCACGCGGGCGCCCCGGCGTTTTACATTGAACGGCCAGGGCATCTGCTCCGAGATTGTCTCGATCTGCAACAACTAGGACCCAAATATCGGTCTTACTGCTACAGATTGAGATGTTCGGGTTACCCTCGAATGGTTTGTCTCGATCTGTAACATCTAGCAGGCAAAACAGTCCCCAGATGTTACAGATTGAGACGTTAAGTTGTGGCTCGATGTAATATCTAGATCTGTAACAGTTACTCGACAAAAACGGGTCTAGTTGTTACAGATTGAGACATTAGACCGGCTACGGTCCGCCGACCTGGCTATCACCTCGGCCAATAACAGAATGGCATACATTTCAATCTCCACTGTATACCCCCAGGGGGTATGGGTGTATAGTATCAGCAGGTTAACAATTCCAACACCAAATTACAGAAAGGAGAAGCCATGGCTCAGGATAAGTTTGACGTGGGCGGTATGACGTGCGCCGCGTGCCAAGCGCACGTGGACCGTGCCGTGAGCAAGCTCGACGGCGTCCAAAGCGTCGCGGTCAATCTGCTCGCCGGCTCTATGCTGGTGGACTACGACCCTGCGCAGGTCTCCCCCGACGATATCTGCACCGCTGTCGATCGCGCTGGCTACTCGGCCTCGCCCATCAGCGCGGGCACCGACGCCGCCTCAAGCGGCAGCTCGCAGGCCAGGTCTGGCGTCACCCATATGGAGTCGCCCACCAAAAAGCTGGAGGCCGCCGCCTCTGCCATGCGTACCCGCCTCATCATCTCGATCATCTTCCTCATCCCGCTGTTCTACATAGGCATGGGGCACATGCTCGGTTGGCCACTGCCCGGCGTCTTCACCGACCACACCCACAGCATGACGCTCGCGCTCACCGAGCTCGTCCTGCTCATCCCCATCGTCTATGTCAACGACGCGTACTTTATCAATGGGTTTAAATCGCTCGCGCACGGCGCGCCCACCATGGACGCCCTCATCGCCGTCGGCGCCACCGCGTCCATTGCCTGGTCGCTCTACGCCATGTTTATCATGGCCGACCAGCTGGCCACAGGTCAGGTACACGAGGCCATGATAACGGGCATGGACAATCTGTATTTTGAGAGCGCCGGCACGATCCTGTCGCTGGTCACCGTGGGCAAATACCTCGAGACGCGCAGCAAGTCCAAGACCGGCGGCGCCATCGAGGCGCTCATCGACCTGGCGCCCAAGACCGCGACCATCGTGGCCGACGACGGCACCGAGACCGCTGTGGACGTCGACGCCATCCTTCCCGGCCAGGTGCTGCGCGTGCGCCCCGGCGAGTCCATCCCTGTCGACGGCGTCGTACTCGAGGGCGCTTCGGCCGTGGACGAGAGCGCGCTCACCGGCGAGTCCATCCCCGTGGAAAAGACCGCCGGCGACACCGTCAACGCCGCCACTGTCAACCGTACCGGCTCGTTTACCTTCCGTGCCACACGCGTGGGCGCCGACACGTCGCTCGCCAAGATTATCCAGCTCGTCGAGGACGCCAACGCCACCAAGGCGCCTATCGCCCGCATGGCCGACAAAGTCGCCGGCGTGTTCGTGCCCGTGGTGTTTGCGATCTCGGCCGTGACCTTTGCGGTGTGGATGGCACTGACCGGCAGCATAAACGAGGCGCTCACCTCCGCCGTGGCCGTGCTGGTGATCAGCTGTCCGTGCGCGCTGGGCCTGGCCACGCCCGTCGCCATTATGGTCGGCACCGGCAAGGGCGCCGAAATGGGCATTCTGTTTAAGAGCGCCGAGGCGCTGGAGAACCTACGCAGCGTGGGCACCGTGGTGCTCGACAAGACGGGCACCGTCACCCGCGGCAAGCCGGCTGTGACCGATATCACGGTAGCCACGCGCGCTGACGGCTCGCCCGCCATGAGCGAAAAGGCATTGCTCAAGCTGGCCGCTGCGCTGGAGCGCTCAAGCGAGCACCCGCTGGCCGAGGCGATTATGGCCGAGTGCGAGGCGCGCGGAATCGTCGCACGCATGGTCGAGGACTTTACCGCCGTGCCCGGGCGAGGCGTTACGGCACGCGAGGGGCAGAATGTCATCGCCGCCGGCAACGTGCGTCTGATGGACGAGCTGGGCGTGAAGGTTCCCGCCGGCCTTGCCGAACAGTTCGCGGCCGAGGGCAAGACGCCGCTGTTCTTTGCCAAGAACAGCGAGCTTGTCGGTACCATCGCCGTGGCGGACGAGGTCAAGGAGACGAGCGCCGGGGCCATCGCCGCACTGCGCTCGCTTGGCGTCGACGTGTGCATGCTCACCGGCGACAACCGCGTGACGGCCGAGGCCATCGCCCGCCGCGTGGGGCTGAGCAGCGAGCAGGTCATCGCCGACGTCCTCCCCGCCGACAAGGAACGCCACGTGCGCGAGCTGCAGGATGCGGGCAGCAAGGTCGCCATGGTGGGCGACGGCATCAACGACTCCCCGCCCTGGCGCGCGCCGACGTGGGCCTTGCGATCGGCACCGGCGCCGACATCGCCAAGGAGGGGGCAGATGTGGTGCTCATGCGCAGCGACCTCATGGACGTCGCCCGCGCCATCGAGCTGTCGCGCGCCACGATCCGCAACATCAAGCAGGACTTGTTCTGGGCGCTGTTCTACAACGGCATCGGCATTCCGCTTGCCGCGGGCGTGTTCTTCCCTCTCACGAGTTGGCAGCTCTCGCCGATGTTCGGCGCCGCGGCCATGAGCCTGTCGAGTGTCTGCGTCGTGTCCAATGCGCTGCGCCTGCGAACCTTTAAGCCGAAAGTGGCAAAATAGGCTCACCATTCAGTCCATTTAGAACGGGTTTTCCAGATGCCCGAGATTGACCTGAAAGAGGAGCGACGCGTACTTTGATACGCGAGCGACGGCTTGAAGGTCAAGGTCGGGTGCCTGGGAAAGCCGACACAACAGAGAGGAATATCCATGCGTTTCACAATTAAGACTTCCGGCCTTATGTGCGGCCACTGCGACGCCACCGTCGAGACGGCGCTGCTCAACGTTGCCGGCGTGACCGATGCCGACGCCGATCACGAGACCCAGACTGTCCAGGTGGAGTGCGCCGACACCGTGACCGCCGAGCAGCTCGCCGCCGCCGTCGAGGGCGCCGGCGAGAAATTCCATGCCCTGTCCGTAACCGCCGCGTAGCAGGCGCTGCCTACTCAATCCTCAGAAGTTGCGGTGAAATACGGACTGTTGGGCCGCCCTAGGCCTTTGAACAGTCCGTATTTCACCGCAACTGACGGGGGCATCCGGAAGATCGACCAGAAACGAGGACCCGCCATGATGGCAGACCACAAATCGGTGACCCGCATGCTCAAGACGGCGCGCGGCCAGATCGACGGCATCTTGCGGATGGTCGATGAGGACCGCTACTGCGTCGATATTTCCACGCAGCTCATGGCAACGCAGGCGCTCATTGCGCGCATCAACGCCGACGTGCTCAAGGCGCATATCGAGGGCTGCGTGACTTCGGCAATCGAATCGGGCGACGAAGATCTCAAAGCTGCCAAGCTCGCCGAGATCGAACGCGTCGTCGACAAGCTCTCCAAGTAATTGGGGCATTGGGGACAGGTATGTTTGCACCACATTGGTGCAGATTAACCTGTCCCCCTTGCTCTAAATCGGGTATAAAGGCGTGCAGCATATCGAACGAAAGGCAATTTGCATGAATGACTTTATGAAGGGTCGCAATGGTGCCGATGAACTCACCATCGTGATGGGTTTTGCCGGCATCGTCATCGCGATGGTCGGATCGATAGCCCGCATCCAGTGGCTCAGCTGGATCGCCATCGCCGTTATCGTGATTGGCGTGCTGCGCGGCCTGTCCAAAAACGTCGACGCACGTCGCAAGGAGAACGAGCCTTTGTCGCCGCGACCGCGAACGTCCCCGGCCTGGGCAAGTTCGTCGCCAGCTTGGGCGGTAGAACTGCAGCGGCCAGCACCTCGCGCGCGGCCGGCACCAGCAAGGAAGACTTTGAGCGCGCCAAGCGCACGGCCAAGAAGATGTGGAAGGGTCGCAAAACCACGGCATACCTCAAGTGCCCCAACTGCGGCCAGATGCTCTCCGTTCCCAAGGGCAAGGGCAAGATTCGCGTCACCTGCCCAAGTGCCACGCCAAGATGGAGACGCGCTCCTAGCCGCTACACCATAGGACAAAATAAAAGCCGAGGCCTCGCGCTGAGACCTCGGCTTTTTTGATTATGACAATGGGACCGTCCCTTTGTCACACCTGTGCCACGCCATCGCGGGCAAGCTCTCGGCCAACGCCTCGGCAGGCATGGCCATAATCGCGTCGAGCTCGGCGTCCACCTCGGGAATACGCTTCACCTTGAGCTTGCGCACCAGATCGCCACGGCACATCACGTGCATCGGCTCACGCAGGGCACACAGATCATCCAGAGGATTCTTACGCGTCACCAGGATATCGGCTGCCTTGCCACACTCGATTGTGCCGGTCTCGCCACCCAGGCCCAGTAGCTCGGCATTGACCTGCGTAGCCGTATGCAGTGCGAAGGCGTTGCTCACGCCCACGTACTTGGCAAAGTAAGCCACCTCGCGCCACATGTCGTACTGCGTCACGAACGGGCAGCTCGAGTCCGTGCCCAGGCCCACCTTAACGCCGGCTTCCAGCGCCGCGCGAGCGCTCTCGATAATGCCCGAGCACACGATGTCACCGTTCTTCTTTTGCGTGTCGGTCGAATGGGTCTTTTCCGGATCGAGCAGTACAAACGGCAGTGCGGGGCTGATTGTGCAGGTCACGCTCGGCGCGCGTCCCTCGAGCTGTGTTCCCGCGGCGCCGCGGTACAGCTCCAGGATCTCGGGGGTCATCGGAGCGCCGTGCTCGATTGTGTCGACGCCGGCCTGAAGCGCGGCCTTCACACCTTCGGTGCTCTCGACATGGGCCATGACCGGAAGGCCAACCTCGTGCGCCGCCTTGCACGCCGCCGCGGCAACCTCCACCGGCATACGCAGCACACCCGGCTCGCCCACCTCGGTCGCATCGAACACACCGCCCGTTACAAACAGCTTAATGACGTCGGCACCGCGCGCATACAGGTCGCGCACCTGTTCGGCTGCCTCGGCGGGACTGTTTGCCACCTGGGCGAACAAGCCCGCACCATGGCCGCCCGGCACCGTGACGCCCGTTCCCGGCGCCACCAGGCGAGGACCTTGATACTTGCCGGCGTCGATGGCATTACGAACGGCGATGTCGGCAAACAGTGGGTCGCCCGCGCCGCGCACCGTGGTCACGCCGCTTACCAGTTGTTGTTGGGCGCTGCCCTTAAGAATATGGCGCACGATGCGCGCCCCACGGGATTATCGAGCTTCTTCATCAGCGCGCCCGCATCGCCCGCCGAAACCGGCTTGCCCGAACCGCACAGATGCACATGCATATTGATGAGACCGGGCATGAGATACGCACCTGCCAGGTCGATGACCTCGGCACCTGCAGGTGCCTGCGCCACAGCACTCGGCCCCATCCACGTGATGACACCGCGCTCAACAGTCACGGCCATATCGGGTTGCGGCTCCATATGCTCCGAACCATCCAGGACGGTCGCATTGATAAACAACGTGGAACGATCGGCAGACGCCATATCGAGCTCCTCCCTCACGATTAACTTGAACATTTGTCCATTATCACCTAATGCAGCGACCTAAAGTCGAGCATATCGGTTAACGGAGGGAAGAGGGGATGTGGGGGACGGAATACGTTGCAGTCCCACCCCAGCGACACCAGGGAAATGTCTCGATCTGTAACAGTTACGGGCCCAAACAGCCGCCAAACGTTACAGATTGAGACAAAGTCAGGGCAGCAGAGCGACACCAGTAACATCCCCTACTCCCACTCCTGCTCGTAGATGTTGAGCGACTTTACGTACCGCCCCTGGGCGCCCATGATGTCGCGGACCAGACGCAAGAAGAAACTGATGCACGAGGTGTCAAAGCCATCCTGCAGGTCCTCCGGATGCACCGCACCAGGCCCATCGACCGCCGTGTCACTCAGGCGTGCGATGTCATACAGATAGAGTTGTCCCGCCGTCAGCCAGACATCGTCGACGCAGGCGAGGCGCACCGCAATCGCGCCGTCGCTCCAATGCTCCTTTTGCACGATATGCGGGTCGTAGACATCAAAGCGACGGTCGGTGCGCGTATCCTTCAGCGCAACCATGCCGTTCGCAGGATCCTTGTCCAAAATGCCAAAGCGCGAGAAATACTGTGTGTCGCGTACCTGCTCGAGCCGCTTGAGCGAGGCAGGCGAAAGCAATGTCGGCGGCTCTTCAACATACAGCTCGAGCAACGTCTTGCCATGGCGATAGGGCGCTCGAAGAGCAGCCAATCGGTAAATGCCATGTTGTAGGCCATGATTTCGTTTTGCGAAGGCTCGGTGCAATAGCTGAGCCACGGGTCGACAATGATCTCGAACTGTTCACGCGCCGGCTCCAAAAACTGGAACTTCCGCAGCATCCAAAAATGGGCCATGTCGCAATATCGTTGCCGACGGCTTCGGCCAGCTGCGCTCGATCTAAAGCGTGATCAGTCATGGCATCCTCCTCAAACTGATGGACCTCAATTTGAGCTTACGAGGAGGGTGGGCAGCCACGACCAGCGCGGGCAAAATAGGCCTCCGGCTGCAAACCAGATGCTGACCAAACACTTGACGAAAAGCTTGACCGAAAATGCGCACTGGAACAAAACCGCAGGTAAACATAGGCGGCCAACCCGCCCTTTTGAGCCAAGCGCCCCCGGCCACCACAGAAACAGCAGAGCACCACAGCTCAAGAAGACGCCGAATGGACACTCGCGCGTCGACAAACGAACGAACCGCTCGCAAAGAGTGTCCCCAACGACTAGACAAAAATGACCAGTCATTGGGGACGTTCTTAAATGACTACTTTACAGCTCCAGCGCGTCGGCGACTTCGGCAGCGCAGGCCAGGGCATCGGCCATAGCGTTCACCACGAGCGAGCTGCCGTTACGAGCATCACCCGCCACATACACCGGTGCGGCATCCGCGGAGACGCCGTCGACACGTGCCGCGAGGTGCGAGCCCTCGGCAGCCATCACAGGCAGCGGACGACCAGCGGTGGCAACAGGCACGCCTACCGCATCGAACACGCCATGCTCGGGACCCGTAAAGCCGCAGGCGATGAGCACCAGCTGGGCCGGCACCTCGTGCTCGGAACCTGCAATGCGTTCGGGCTTTCCCGCCGACCAGTCCAGATCGACCACGCGCAGACCCGCGGCCGCACCCTTCTTGTCCAGCAGCACCTCGAGCGTATCCACGCCCCAGGCACGCATCTCGCCGCCCATCGCAGCGATAGCCTCCTGCTGGCCGTAGTCGGTCTTCTTAACGTTGGGCCACTGCGGCCAGGGGTTGCTCGCCGCGCGCTTATCGGGCGCAGCCGGCAAGAACTCAAACTGGCGCACGCTGCGCGCACCCTGACGTACCGCGGTGCCCACGCAGTCGTTACCGGTATCGCCGCCGCCAATGACGACGACGTCCAGGCCACGTGCATCGATGACAGGCTCGCCGCCATCGAGCACCGAGACGGTCGAAGCCGTCAGGTAGTCCACGGCATACACCACGCCCGGGGCATCAATGTTCGCAGCCGAAAGCCCACGCGGAGCACGGGCGCCGGCAGCCACCACGACGGCGTCAAAGTCGTCGAGCTTGGCGGTAACCTTGGGATCGCTCACGTCGCACCCAGCTCGAACACAATGCCCAGCTCGCGCATGAGTGCCACGCGACGCTCGACCACAGACTTCTCGAGCTTCATGTTGGGAATGCCGTACATGAGCAGGCCGCCCGGGCGGTCGTCACGCTCAAATACCGTCACACGGGCACCGCGACGTGCAAGCTCCCATGCAACCACCAGGCCAGCCGGGCCAGAGCCAATCACAGCGACCGTGGGTGCATCCTCCCCTGCCGGCTCAAAGCGGCGCGGACCGCCATTTGCCCACTCATGGTCGCTGATCGCACGCTCGTTGTCATGGATCGTCGTGGGTTGGCCATCGACCGAACCCAGGTTGCACGCGGCCTCGCACAACGCCGGGCACACGCGACTCGTAAACTCGGGCATGGGCGAGGTGAGCGACAGTCGCTCGGCAGCCTCATCCCAGCGGCCGCGGTACACCAGCTCATTCCACTCGGGAATCAGGTTGTGCAGCGGGCAGCCGCTCAGGCGTGCCTTGCCAAAGCTCGCGCCCATCTGGCAAAACGCCACGCCGCACATCATGCAGCGGCTCGCCTGGGCACGGCGCGCATCGTCGTCGAGCTCCACGAACAGCGGATCGAAATCGCGGCTGCGCTCCTCCACGGGGCGCAACTCATGGGCCACGCGATCGATATCAAGAAAAGCACCTGGCTTACCCATGGCACTTACGCCTCCTTCTTGGTCGAAGCAAAAGGGCTGGCAGCCACGGGCACAGCACCCGCAGTACCGCCCGCGACATCAAAGCGAGCGACATCCGCGGCGCTCGCGCGACCGGTCACAATGTCAAACGCCAGCTCCTCAGCCTGCGCATGCGTCTTACCGATGGCCTCGGCGGCGGCGACAATCGCCAGCACGCGCTCGTACTCGGTCGGAATGACCTTCACAAAGTGTTTGCTCATCGTCTCAAAGCTGTAGAGTAGCTTAATGCCGCGCGGGCTCTGAGTCGCGTCCACGTGCTCCTGGATGAGCGCACGAATCTGTGCCAGCTCGCCGGCCGTCGGGGCCTTGAGCTCAACGCTCTCGTGGTTCACGCGGGCATCGAGCGTGCCGTACTGATCGAAGACATAAGCCACGCCACCCGTCATACCTGCGGCGAAGTTCTGCCCGACCTCGCCCAAGATGAGCGCCAGACCGCCCGTCATGTACTCGCAGCCATGGTTGCCGCAGCCCTCGACCACCACCGTGGCACCGGAGTTGCGTACGCCAAAGCGCTGGCCGGCCAGGCCGTTAATGAAGCCGCGGCCACTCGTAGCGCCAAAGAACGCAACGTTGCCCACGATGATGTTCTCGTCGAACTTGTAGGTCGCATGCGGGTTGGGGCGCACCGACACCTCGCCGCCCGAAAGGCCCTTGCCAAAGTAGTCGTTGGCGTCGCCGCACACGTTGAGCGTAATGCCGCGCGGCAGGAAGGCGCCAAAGCTCTGACCGGCCGAACCATCGCAATCGATGGTGATGGAGCCGGCGGGCAGGCCCTCGGGATGCGCCTTGGTCACCGCGTTGCCCAAGATGGTGCCCACGCAGCGGTTGACGTTGGCGATATCGGCGCGGAAGCGAATCGGGCGCAGGTGCGCACGGGGATCGGCCGTATAGGGCACAAACAACGTGGAGTCGAGCGTCTTGTCGAGCTCGCTGTCCGCAGCCATCTGGGGCAGGAAGTGACGGCCGTCGGCACCCGGGATATGGGCACCAAACTCACAGGTCGCGCTCGCCAGCACGGGCGACAGATCGAGCAGGTTGGCCTTGCGGTTGCCCGGGACCTCAATCTGGCGCAAGCACTCGGGATGGCCGACCATCTCGTCGACGGTGCGGAAGCCCAGGCTCGCCATGACCTCACGCAGCTGCTCGGCAACAAAGAGCATAAAATGCTCGACGTGCTCTGGCTTGCCGCGGAAGCCGCGACGCAGGCGGCAGTTTTGCGTAGCGATGCCGGCCGGGCAGGTATCCTGCTGGCAGTCGCGCTGCATGAGGCAGCCCATGGAGATGAGCGGCATGGTCGCAAAGCCAAACTCCTCGGCACCCAGCAGGCAGGCGACGGCAACATCGGTGCCGTCCATGAGCTTGCCATCGGCCTCGAGCACCACGCGTGAGCGCAGGCCGTTTTGCAGCAGCGTCTGCTGGGCCTCGGCAAGGCCAAGCTCCAGCGGCAGACCGGCGTGCCAGATCGAATCGCGCGCCGCAGCACCGGAGCCGCCGTTGTGGCCGCTGATCAAGATCTTGTCGGCGGCACCCTTGGCCACACCGGTGGCGATGGTGCCGACGCCGGCCTCGCTGACCAGCTTGACCGACACGCGTGCGCCGGGGTTGGCGTTCTTAAGATCGAAGATAAGCTCCGCCAGGTCCTCGATGGAGTAGATGTCGTGGTGCGGCGGAGGCGAGATCAGGCCGATGCCGGGCGTGGACTGACGGACCTCGGCGATCCAGGGGTAGACCTTCTTGCCGGGCAGGTGGCCGCCCTCGCCGGGCTTGGCGCCCTGGGCCATCTTGATCTGAATCTCAAAGGCGCTGCACAGGTAGCGGCTCGTCACGCCAAAGCGCGCGCTTGCCACCTGCTTGATGGCGGAATTCTTGGAGTCACCGTTAGCCAGCGGGGTCTCGCGGCGCGGATCCTCGCGCCCTCGCCCGAGTTGGAACGGCCGTGCAGGCGGTTCATGGCGATGGCCATGCACTCGTGTGCTTCCTTGCTGATGGAACCGTACGACATGGCGCCGGTGTTAAAGCGGCGAACGATGTTGAGCGCGGGCTCGACCTCGTCGAGTGCCACCGGGGTGCGGCCGCCGGCATCAAAGTCCAGCAGGTCGCGCAGGCGCACGGCACGGCCGGTGCGGTGCAGGCGGGCGCTGTACTCCTTAAAGGTGTCGTAGCTGTCCTCACGGCAGGCGGTCCGCAGCAAGTAGACAGTCTGCGGATCGATGAGGTGATCCTCGCCGCCGAGCGGGCGCCACTTGGTCAGACCCAACGTGGGCAGCTGATCGGGAGCCGGGCTCTTAAGGATAGCGAGCGCGGCGTCGTAGCGCTCATTCTGCTCGCGCTCGACGTCCTCGACACCCATACCGCCCACACGGCTCACCGTGCCGGCGAAGTACGCGTTGACAAACTCCGGCGTAAAGCCCACGGCCTCGAAGATCTGCGCGGAGTGGTAGCTCTGCACCGTGGAGATGCCCATCTTGGACATGATGGAGACGATGCCGGCGGTCGCAGCCTTGTTGTAGTTGGCGATGCCCTGCTCGGCTGTCACGTCCAGATCGCCGTGCGCCGCCAAGTCGCGAATGCACGCATGCGCGTTGTACGGATAGATGCCGCTCGCGGAGTAGCCCACCAGCGCCGCAAAGTCGTGCGGGGACACGGCGTCGCCACACTCCACCACGATGTCGGCAAAGGTACGCACGCCGGCACGGATCAGGTGGTTGTGCACGCAGCCCACGGCGAGCAGCGACGGCACGGGCACCTCGCCCGCAGCGGCACGGTCGCTCAGCACCACGATGTTCACGCCATCGCGAACCGCAGCCTCGACGTCTTCGGCAAGCTGCTTGAGCGCAGCCTGCAGCGCGCCCTCGCCGGCATCGCGGCGGTAGACGGCACGGAAACGGCGGGTCTTAAAGCCCACGCGGTCGATGGCGCAAATGCGGTCGAACTCCTCCTCGCTCAGCAGTGGGCGCTCCAGCGAACCAGCTGGCAGGCCGTACGAGAGTCCTCGAGCAGGTTGCCGTGGTTGCCCAGGTAGAGCGTGGTCGAGGTGACCATATGCTCGCGAAGGGCGTCGATGGGCGGGTTCGTGACCTGGGCGAACAGCTGATAGAAGTAGTCAAAGAACGAGCGCGTCTTCTTGGACAGGCAGGCCAGCGGCGCATCGATACCCATCGAGGCGAGCGGCGCCTTGCCCTGCTGGGCCATGGGACGCACGACTTCGTCAACATCATCCCAGTGATACCCGAGCTTGGCCATGCGCACGGCGGCGGGCACTCGGTATCCTCGGCGGGCGTGGGCGCGACGGGCTTGTCGAGCGCGTCGACGGTCAGCGTCTCCTCGGCGATCCAGTCGCGATAGGGCTTTTCCTTGGCGTAACGAGCGCGCAGCTCGTCGTTGTAGATCACGCGGCCGCGGGCAAAGTCGACCTCGAGCATCTGGCCCGGCCCCAGACAGCCGCTCGTCAGGATGTTCTCGGGGCTCACCTCGATGGTGCCCACCTCACTCGCCAACATAAAGCGGCCGTCGCGCGTCACGTAGTAGCGAGCCGGGCGCAGGCCGTTACGGTCGAGGGCGGCACCCAGGTACGGCCGTCGGTAAAGGCGATAGCGGCAGGACCGTCCCACGGCTCCATGAGCATGGACTGGTAAGCGTCGTAGGCGCGGCGCTCCTCACTCAGGCTGTCGTTGTGGTCCCACGGCTCGGGCAGCAACATGGACGCGGCACGCGTGAGCGGGCGACCGTTCATGACCAGGAACTCAAGCACATTGTCCAGAATCGCGGAGTCGGAGCCCTCGCGGTTGATGATGGGCATCACGCGCTCAAGATCATGCTGCAGCACGGGGCTGTACAGGTTGGGCTCGCGGGCGCGGATCCAGTTGACGTTGCCCTTGAGGGTGTTGATCTCGCCGTTGTGGATGATAAAGCGGTTGGGGTGCGCGCGTTCCCAGCTGGGCGTGGTGTTGGTGGAGTAGCGCGAGTGGACGAGCGCCACGGCCGTCTTGACGGCGGCGTCGTTGAGATCGATGAAGAAGCGGCGCATCTGCGTGGCGACCAGCATGCCCTTGTACACGATGGTGCGCGAGCTCATGGAGCATACATAGAAGATTTTGTCGCGCAGGGCAAACTCAGCGTCGGCCTTCTTCTCGATGGTGCGGCGGCACACGTACAGGCGGCGCTCGAAGCATCGCCGGCGGCGTGTCGTCCGGACGGCCCAGGAAGGCCTGCAGGATAGTGGGCATACAGGCGCGGGCCGTCTCGCCCAGGTCGTGCGGGTCAACCGGCACCTCGCGCCAAAAGAGCAGCGGCACGCCGGCCTCGGCGCAGCCCTCCTCAAACACGCGGCGGGCATCCTCTACGCCCTTCTCGTCCTGCGGGAAGAACAGCATGGCCACGCCATAGTCGCCCTCTGCCGGCAGAATCTGGCCACACTTTTGAGCCTCTTTACGGAAAAAGTGATGCGGAACCTGGAACAGGATGCCGGCGCCGTCGCCGGTGTTCTTCTCGAGTCCGGTGCCGCCGCGGTGCTCCAAGTTGACCAGAATGGACAGCGCATCGTCCAGAATCTGGTGATGACGCTCACCGTTGATATCGGCAAGCGCGCCGATGCCACATGCATCGTGGTCGAATTCGGGGCGATAAAGGCCCTGCTGCTGAGCGGAATCTGCCTGCATCGCGATCCTCCCCTAGATATTTAGACAGTCAGTTGAATAGGGATACTAGGAGCATCGCCGGCCCGTTGTGTTTCCCACCCGTTTCGAAACAATCGCGTAACGCGCGCCCTGCGAGTGGGTGCCGCCGAGCTCAAGGACGACAACAAGGGCCCCAGGTTCGGCCCGTCAGCCCACCGCTTCAAACATCTCAATCTGTAACAGGAGGAGCCGATTTTGGCGCTTAGATGTTACAGATTGAGATTTTCTGCAGGACGGTTTTGGTTTGTCTCGATCTGTAACACGAAGGGCCAGTTTTGGCGGTCAGTTGTTACAGATCAAGACATTTCGGCAACCCCCTTTTCACCATCCTATTCAAATACAACAATTTTGTTAGTCTTGGTTAACTTTTTAGCATAAAACGGGTATCATTTGCGGCGTCAAACAAACGGCACGCAGGAGCTCACCATGCTCAACCATCTCAAACATCATTTTGGCTCCCGACGCACCGACGGTCACGGAGGCCTAGACATTGCGCGGCACATCGGCCCCGGGTTGCTCGTGACCGTCGGCTTTATCGACCCGGGCAATTGGGCCTCCAATATGGCCGCCGGCTCGCAGTTTGGCTACGCGCTGCTGTGGATCGTCACACTGTCCACGATCATGCTCATCGTGCTGCAGCACAACGCGGCGCACTTGGGCATCGCCACGGGCACCTGTCTTGCCGAGGCCACGACACGCTACCTCCCCGCATCGTGGGACGCGCGGTACTCGCCAGCGCCTATCTCGCGACCATCGCCACCGCCATGGCCGAAGTCCTGGGCGGTGCGATCGCGCTTCAAATGCTCTTTGGCCTGCCCGTACGCGCCGGCTGCGTCATCGTCGCGGCGGCATCGATGGCGATGCTCATGACGAGCTCCTACAAGCGTGCCGAACGCTGGATCATCGCCTTCGTCGGCGTGGTAGGACTCTCGTTTTTGGCTGAGCTTACGCTAGTCAAGGTCGACTGGCCGCAAGCCGCCGCAAGCTGGATCACGCCCAGTATGCCCACTGGCTCTGCCGCGATTATCGTGAGTGTCCTGGGTGCGGTCGTTATGCCCCACAACCTCTTTCTACACTCCGAGGTCATCCAATCCATGCACTTCGAAGGCCAAGGCGAGCAGGTTATCGAAGAGCGTCTGCGCTATGAGCTCTTCGACACGCTCTTTTCGATGGGCGTGGGCTGGGCAATCAACTCGGCCATGGTCATCCTGGCCGCAACGACCTTCTTTGCGCACGGCATTGTCGTAGACGATCTCGCCGTCGCAGCGGACACGCTCTCCCCCATTCTGGCCCAGCAAGCTCGACAATCTTTGCGGTGGCGCTGCTGTTTGCGGGCCTCTCGAGTAGTGTGACGGCAGGCATGGCGGCAGGCACCATCACCGCGGGCATGTTCGACGAGGAATACGACATCCACGACCGGCACTCATCGATTGGAGTGACGGTCTGTTTCGTCGGCGCAGTGGCTGCGTGCCTGATCGTCCCGAATCCTTTTGAGGGTCTCATCTGGAGTCAGGCGCTGCTGTCGCTTCAGTTGCCGATTACGGTCTTTGTGCTCATACGACTCACCAGTCGCCCCGCGTTATGGGCAAATACGCCAACTCGCGCCCGCTCAACGCGCTGCTCGTAGGGATCGGCGTCATCGTGACGATTCTCGACATCGTGCTGCTAACGGGGATGTAATTGGGATGGCGTGGCTGTCCAGATATAACGTCTCAATCTGTAACACGTAAGGCCGTTTTAAACCGTCAGATAAATCAAAAGGGTCCCAGCCGGAATATCCAGCCGGGACCCTTGGACAGAGCTCTGTATGGCTAATCGTCGTGTGTCTACGAGCTACTCCTCGACAAGCTCAAACTCATCGGGACCAACGCCGCACACCGGGCACACGTAATCCTCGGGCAGCTCGGGCGTGTCGACCTCAACCTCGTAACCGCAAACGGTGCACACAAACTTATACGTCTTCTTCTCCTCAGCCATGATGTTCTCCTCTCGAACGTGACTGCTGGTGTACTTGCTTATTAGTATATATTCTCAATAATATAATGCAAGTATTTTTAGAACATTTCTAGCCTTGATACGACGAAGCCTTGGGCGGCGTCTTGCCCTTTAACACCTTGTGGTAGTAGTCATAGGTCAGCGGGGCCTCGCCGCTCAGACGCTCGGCATCTTCGACCTCACCGATAAAGAGCAGGTGCGTGCCCACATCCACGGCATCAATCAGACGGCAGCTAAACAGCGCCGCCGCGTGCTCGGGCACATAGGGCATGCCCAGCGCGGTCTCGTGGGTCTCGTACTTGGCAAACTTGTCGTAATCGCTGCTGGTGCGGAAGCCAAAGTTGCCGATATAGAGCATGTCGCGGTCTGGTCAATCACGGTCAGCGCAAAAGCCTTAGCCGATGCGATTACGCCGGACGTGACATTTTCCTTGTTCACGGCAACCGAGATGCGCGCCGGGGCGGATGTCACCTGCACCGCTGTGTTGATAACGCAGCCGGCACGCAGCCCGTCGGCCGCGGCACTCACCACATACAGACCGCTCGGCATCGTAAAGAACGCAGTTTTGTCCATAACGATCACTCCCCTAACCCAGGATTGAACCTCAT
>ENA-OQEX01000402-OQEX01000402.1-human-gut-metagenome-genome-assembly--contig:-NODE-402-length-23466-cov-7.378979_pt1 | contig 23466 bp, 34 predicted proteins | sample MGYA00242802_ERZ504649 | MGnify/ENA primary metagenome ERZ504649 (study PRJEB26092, sample SAMD00036194) | human gut metagenome | host: Homo sapiens | study: EMG produced TPA metagenomics assembly of...
GGTGAACGAGCTGCCGATACCCAGCAGCAGGCCCGCTACAGGCAGCAGTGCAATGGGCAGCATAAAGCTGCGTCCCACGCGCTGCAGCACGCCAAAGATCTTGTCTTTCATCTTCAGTTCTCCTTTTCTCAAGTACGTATCCAGCATATATATCCACACAGGAAAGACCTGTGGAGAATCAAAGGTGAAGCAAGAAAGCTTACTTCCCCATCCGAATCCGTTTCAGATGGATCGTAAGGAACACCAGTTCCTCGTCCGAAAGCTCCTTGTGCCAGGTGTTGCGGACATACTCCGCAATGCAGCAGGCGCATTTGTAGTGTTCGCTGCAATTGCGGGCGATCAGGGCGCGGAACACTTCGTCGTGGGTATCGTTTTCCTGCTCCTGTTTTCCTTGAAATACGCGTTGCGCAAAAAAGCGCAAATGTACTGTAAAGCGGCTGAAATCCAGTGCATCCCGGTCAAAATGGCAGTTGTAAAAGTATTCCACCACCTGCACGCAGCCATCCACAAAGCGGGTGACATCGTTCACCACGCTCATGGTGGTGTTGAGCTCTGCGTTGACGATGTGCAGCGCAATGAAGCCGCCCTCGTCGTCCGAAAGGTCTGCATGGCAGCGCTGGCGGATAGTGGCAAGGCACTCCATACCAAGGCGATACTCTTCCGGGTAGAATTCCCGAATGGGAGCCATCAGCGGGTTGGAAAAGCGAATCCCCTGCTCACTGCGCTGGATGGCAAAGCTGATGTGGTCGGCCAGCGTGATGAGCAGGCTTTCGTTCAGCGGGTAGTTCACCCGGCTGCGGATCATTGCCACCAGCTCATCGGTGAGCAGCAGATGCTCATACGGGATCTGTTCCAGAAGTTCCACCAACTTCTGCTGCACGGCAGGGCTGGTCATGCGGTAGCTGCGCTCCACGGTTTCAGCCTCGATTTTATAGCCCGCTTAACGCCAAAGCCCAAACCGCGCCCGGTGACGATCAGCTCACAGCCCGTGGGGTCCACCACGCGCAGAATGTTGTTGTTGATCGGTTTTTTGACGGTATATTGCATTGTTTCTCCTCCTCAAGTTGAAAAAGGCAATAAAAAGACCATCCTCGACACAGCAAACATACCGAAGGCTGAAACACGCTTTCGGCTTGTGCTATGCAGAGTTGGTCTAGCCCGCCAAACGGTAACAATCCAACGACGCTGCTCACGTACAATTTTCTTTTTTGTAAGGCACGAACAAATTAAGCACTTGAATGGAAATTTATTCTATGCTTGATTACAATACCATATTCTTTGCGGAGTGTCAAGATGGGAACGAGTTTCTTTTTCACTTTATCAATTTTGCCCAAACTCAGGTGATTTTCTACAGCAAATCGACAAGTAAGAATATTCCTTTTTTGCTTTATATGTGCAGTTGTTTTCAATCGAGATCATTGTGGAGAAAGCTGTGCTCCATCTCGTAACTCATCACCTTCACAAAAAACGGCCAAGAATTGCTGCCCTATATACAAAAAAGCCGCCGAGGACACCTCCACAATGGGAAGAGTCCTCGACGGTATTCGCTTATCGGGTATGCTGCGGTCTGAGAACGTCCTTCTGTACAGCTTTCTATCCGCATCAACGATATTTTCGGACGGGCGGTACAAAAACATTCAGATCGATCGGCTTTGCGATAAAGGGATGCTATTTTGCAACAGCCCCAAAATCAGCTTTTTCTTAATTACAGCTGGCCCATAGCATGCTTTGCAGCCAGCATACCAAAGGTGTAGCAACGACCCAGAGACAGACCGGTCTGGTGGAACGGATAGTCTGCGCCGCCGTAGAACACGCCGCCCACGTTGCCCACGCAGTACAGGCCGTCGATGACGTTACCGTCAGCGTCCAGTGCCTGACCGTTGGCGTTGGTGTTCACGCCGCTGTCGATGGAGGACACGCGGATGTGCTTGCGCACGCCCCAGAAGGGAGCCTTCTCGATCTTGTGCATGTAGGCGCTCTTCTTGCCGAAGTCCGCATCGGTCCCCTGATCGCACAGCTCGTTGTAGCGGTCAATGGTCTTTTGCAGCTCATCGGCGGGCACGTCCAGCAGAGCGGCCAGCTCCTCGATGGTGTCGGCCTTATAGGTGTCGATCAGGTTGGTGAACACGCCTGCGGGTTCTCCACGGCACCGGGGATGTACTTGGTCATCACCTGCTCTGGCACGGGGCTGTTGGCGTAGCTCATGTAGTCGCTGTCGTAGATCTGGCAGTACCAGCCAGAGAGCCGTCCGGGTGGTTGGCATCCACGTTGGCACCGTTGTAGCGGGGCAGATACTTGGTGATGTTGCCCATGTAGACAAAGCCGGTGTCCTCGTTGCAGAAGCGCTTGCCCTCCATGTTGACGTACAGGAAGGGTTCCTCGTACATCAGGCCGGAGTCGAAGTCATGCATCATCTTGGTGTGGCCCAGGTTCTCCATCTTGGCGCCTGCGTCGATAGCCATGATGTGACCGTCGCCGGTCTTCTGGTACTGCTTCTTGTCGTAGCCGTCCACGTCCGGGCACCAGCGCTTGACCATGGCCTCGTTGTTCATGTAGTCGCCGGTGGCCAGGATGACACCCTTGGAGGCGTTGAACTGGATGTACTTGCCGCTCTCATCCTTGGCGATGACGCCGGTCACCTTGCCGTCGGCGTGCACCAGCTTGACGGCGGGGGTGTTGAAGAAGGTCTCCAGATTGGAGTTCTTGGCCTGCACATTCTCCAGCACGGTGGCCAGCACGTCGCCCACGTTCTTGGGCTTGGGGCCGATCCACGGTGCAAAGAAGTAGCAGTGCTCATCGCCGAAGTCGTAGGTGTCCATGCGGTCCTTCCACACACCGGTCAGGTCCTGGCTGGTGCACATGTAGGCAAAGATCTCCTTCTCGTCGTTGTGCAGCAGGCTGGAGGGATCCTTCACGCTGTCCACAAGGCTGCCGTCGCCGTACTCGGTCTGGTCGGTCAGACCGGCGCGGTTCAGATACCACATCAGGGCCTCTTCGGAGTTCTCGACGTAGCGTTCAGCAGGCTGGTGTCGGCGCGCCAGTCGCACAGGCCGTTGGTCATGTGCACCCACATCTTCTTGCCGGCCTCGGTGGACTTGGACTTGATGATGGCGGAGCGCAGTTGCCCTGCTCACCACGATGCTCTGCTTCTGCAGCAGGGCCACATGGCCGCCCAGCTCGCTGCCCAGCCTGCTGCGGGCACACCGGCTGCACCGGCACCCACAACGACCACGTCAAAGTCCTTGGTCTCGTCCGGGGTGATGTCGCCCAGCTCACAGACAGAGGACTCCACTTCCTCGGTGGTCAGGCCGTCGGGCACCACGGTCTCGGCCTTGCTGGCCTCGGTGGGGGCCACGGCCACGCCTTGGCCTGGTTGATGCAGCTCTCGGCAGCCTTCTTGATGGCACCGGAGGTGATGGTGGCACCGGAATGGCCGTCCACCTCGCTGGACTGTGCGTCCAGGATCTTCTTCACCATCTCGTCGGCGATGTCGGCACCGTAGCCTTGGTCTCGTTTGCCACGTCGATCTGCACGTCGGTGATGGCATCGGCGCTGAAAGTCATGGTCACGGTGACCGGGGTGGTGGTGTTGATGCCGGTGGCGGTGGCGCTGTAGGTACCTGCGGTATAGGTACCGGCAGCAGTGCTGGCAGCGGTGCTGCCAGAAGCTGCGCTGTTGCCGCAGCCGGCCAGCAGGCCTGCGGCAGCTGCACCCAAGGTAGCAGTGCGCAGGAAGTTGCGACGGGAAATCTTTTCGCTCATAATCGTTCTCCTTGCCTTTTCTTCGTGTGATCCGTGTTTGGCAGCAAAGTCCGCAGACTTTGTTACTGGATAAACAAAGCTTACACGTTAGAGCAGCGCGAAGGTCAAGGGCTGTTTTGACAAAAATATCACAAGAATTTGTCTGATATAACAAATTCTCGTGATATTGCAATTTTATGTATATATTTTTGTCCGCGTCAGATGGTAATTCACGATGCTCCCATCGGGCTGCTCCCGGCTAGCAGCGATGCTGCTGAAGGTCTCGCCCACCGCACGGAACCCGCGCTGCACGATCTCCGCATGCAGGTCGTCCAGTGAGTCCCACCCAAAGGACCCGCGATAATCCTTTTTCCAAATGGTAGTCAGATAGTCTCCGCCGCACACTACCTCCACATGCTTTGTGCGCTTCAGCCCCAGCCTGCGAGCGGCATCGGCCTCAATCATAAGGCCGTAGTCGTACTCGTTGCGTCCCACCCGAAACTGCTCCATCACCCGCCGGGGCAGGCGGCTCACCCAGCGGGTCGCAGGCATACATTCCAGCCATTCAGCCTTTTCCTGCTGCAATTCTTTATCCCGGTCTGCTGCTTCTTCCTGTGAGAAGGTCAGTCGCCACATTTCCGGGAAATTCTGCACCCAGATGCGCCCAGCATTCTGTTCCAGTGTGCGGTACTGCTCCCGCTTGTGTTCCAAAAAACGGATGGCCAGTTCGTCCAGCACCTGCCTGCGCCGCAGCTGGGCGATCTGATGGTTGAACATGGCGTCACTCTGCTCCACCGTGGGTGCGCCGATCAGCTCCCGGCATTCTTCCAGCGAGAGCTCTGCCGCCCGCAGTTCCCTGCACAGGTTGAACCGCCGGGTATCAGTGACTGTATAGTAACGGTAGCCGGTATCCTCGTTGACCTCGGGGTGGATCAGGCCCATTTTTTCATAGTAGCGCAAAGTATGGGTTGTGACACCAAGCAGAGATGCCATCTCACTGATGGTATAGCGCATAACAGTAAGCTCCTTTCCGGGCAGCAAAACCTTAGAGCTGCTCGAATGTTATTTTTCTATCCATCCTTATTATATCGTATCCGCACACCGTTTCAAGTAAAAAAACTTTGCCGTTCTCTGCCGGAAAATACCGGGCAGCAAAAACAGGGCGTTGACTTGGATGCCGTGACCGGCAGAGAGTAGGACTGAGTTTTAACAGAATAAATCCAACATCTTAAACCTGCTGCATAAACAAAAATCCGCCTATTATAAGTATGACTTGTTCAGCACAAAAATCAGTTCTCGAACGTTCCAAATTGGCATATTTTAGACGATTATACGATTATTTTTCGGTTTGGTTATTTTATTCCCCGTGGCCGGAGCAGGCCCTGCGGGCCAACATCCACTGTCAGATCTCGCTGGCACTCAACCGCATCTACACCGAGTGGTACCCCAGCAAAGGCTACACCTTCAACATCACCAACTCCACCAGCTACGACCAGTACTATGTGCATGGCCGCACCGTGTTCGATGTGATGGTGCGCATCACCAACGACATCTTCAACACCTATATCCGCAAGACCGGCACCGTAAACCCCTATTACTCTGAATACTGCGACGGTAAATCTGTCACCTGCCCGGGTCTCAAGCAGTGGGGCACCGTGACGCTGGCCAATCAGGGCCGTAACGCCTTGCAGATCCTGAAGTATTACTACGGCAACGACATTGAGATCATCCGCACCTCGAACATCCAGTCCATCCCCCAGAGCTACCCCGGTTCGCCCATCCGGCAGGGCGACAGCGGCACAGCGGTGTTCACCCTGCAGCGCCAGCTGAACCGCATCACCAAGGACTATCCCTTCCTCGGCCTGCTGACTGTGGACGGCGTGTTCGGGGCCAAGATGGCCGCCACGGTCAGGGCGTTCCAGAAGCAGTTCAACCTGACCGCCGACGGCGTAGTCGGACGACAGGCATGGTACAAGATCAGCTATATCTATGTGTCGGTCAAGGATCTTGCGGAGCTGACCAGCGAGGGCGAGGTGTCCAGCGGCACTCTCTCGGACGGCACATGGGGCGGCACCGTACTGCGCACCGGCTCCACCGGCAGCGCCGTGGAACAGCTGCAGTTCTGGCTGAATACGCTGGCACAGTATGAGTCTTCCATCCCATCGTTAACAGTGGACGGCGTTTACGGCACTGGAACGGCCAACACGGTGCGGGCCTTCCAGCGCAAATACGGCCTGACCGTGGACGGCGTGGTGGGCCGTGACACATGGACCGAGCTGTACGACCAGTTCCGCAGCATCCAGTCCGACAACGGCACCCCTAATGCCTACCCCGGCACCGCCTGCGGGAGGGTGCAAGCGGACAGAATGTGCGGCTGGTGCAGTTCTGGCTCAAGATCGCGCGCACGGTGTACTCGAACCTGAACAACATCACGGTGGACGGCAAGTTCGGCAGTGCCACCACAGCGGCAGTCAAGCGGTTCCAGACCTACTTTGGCCTGACCAGCGACGGTGTGGTGGGCCGCACGACATGGAACAAGCTATACGAGGTGTACAACGACATCGCCAACAAACTGCTGTCGTCCAGCCTGCGCCCCGGCGAGTACCCGGGCGTGCTGCGCAAAGGCTCTTCCGGCACAGCGGTGCGGGAGCTGCAGTTCTACCTCTACCTCATGAGCGCCTACGAGAGCAGCATCCCGGCCATTGGCATCGACGGACAGTTCGGTGCTTCCACCGAAGCTGCCGTGCGGGCTACCAGCGCTTTGCGAGGCTGACTGTAGATGGCATCGTGGACGTACCACATGGAACAGCCTGTACGACAAGGCGTCCACTCTGCGGACATCCGGGCCGGTGGTCACCCTGAAACGCCTGCCCTACCCCGGTACCCCGCTCACAGTGGGGTCTTCCGGCAGTGCGGTGCTGTACTACAGCCTGCTTCTGCAGCGCATTGCCTACTACTTACCAGCGTGGAGGCCCCGCCCCTCTCCGACCAGTACACCGACGAGACTGCCGCCGCCACCCGCAGCGCACAGGAGCTGCTGGGCCTGCCCGAGACCGGCATTGCGGATGCCGACACATGGACAGCTGTGGAAGCGCTGAGCCTGCAGCTCGCCGCCGAAATGCCCAACCCCGACCGCACGCATCGGGCATGGCCCGGTCTACCCGGGCCGGGCCATCGGCGCGGGCAGCGTGGGGCCGGACGTGGCGCAGGTGGAGACATGGCTGAACGGGCGTTCCTGCCTGTACTGCACCGAGGGCTATGTGACCGAGAACCGCTGCTTCGGCCCGGAAGAGACTGCCGCCGTCCGGCTGGCACAACAGCGGGCCGGGCTGCTGGTGACCGGCACCGTGGACCGCGGAACATGGGCTGCGCTGCAGGCCCAGAGCTGCCCACACTGCAGCAAGGAGGAATGAGCGATGGCACGACTTCTGATCTACGATGCCTACGAGAACAAGGTATACACCTATGCAAACCTGAACGAGAACGACCCCATGCCCTACAGCACCGGCACCACCCTGCGGGTGCGGGAATTCCGTGGCAAATCCGCCAGCCCCACCCTGTGGACCACCATTGCGGCCATGGAAGCGTGGAACCTGACCCGCCGCAAGTACGGCAAGGGCATCCCGGTGGGGTATGCCTTCCGCCGCATCTGGGAGGGCGGCCACGCACCCGCAGCCAGCACTACGCGGGCGTATCCTTTGACGTGGGCCAAAGCCTGACCCGGACCGCCCGCACGGCCATCTACAACGCAGCCCGGGGCACCGGGGCATGGGGCTATGTGGAGCCGCTGAGCCAGACCCCCACATGGGTGCACATGGACCGCCGCTACGGCACGCCCGCCTGCAGCGGCACCACCGCCGGGTATCCTACCTGCGGCGGGGAAGCCGCGGCTGCTATGTGATGATTCTGCAGGACGCGCTTTCCACGCTGGGCTACCAGACCGGGAGCCGCATCGACGGCATCTTTGGTGCCCGGACGGAGGAAGCACTGAAAGGCTTCCAGCGGCGCACGAGCCTGCGTGTGGACGGTGTGTGCGGCTGCAGCAGCTGGAAAAAGATCAGCACCGCCGTCATCGGCGTGGGACGGACAAAAACGACGATCGATTGATAAACCCTCTCAGTCTCGCTTCGCTCGCCAGCTCCCCCGAAAGGGGGAGCTCTTTTGCATCTGATGGTTTGCACTCATAAAGCTCGCCCTTCGGGAGAGCTGGCACGGCGTCAGCCGTGACTGAGAGGGTTTTCTTCCCGTGAAACATCCTTCGCTTCCCATCACCGAAAGTTGAAACTTTCTCCCCCATCTGCTTTTCGTTGCGCAGGCAGGCAAAACGTGCTAAAATAGCTCTATTATTAAAATGGTTCATGTTGAAAACAAGAGGATTTGAGGGGTATTGTATCATGGAATTTTCCAAACGACTGGACTTGTTCGGCGACGAGATCTTCGCCGCACTGAACGAACGCAAGGTAGCTCTGGAAGCTCAGGGCCGCACCATTTATAATCTGAGCGTCGGCACGCCGGACTTTGCGCCCGCCGAGCACATCCGCAAGGCCATGATGGATGCCGCTGCCGACCCGCAGAACTGGAAGTACAGCCTGCGCGACCTGCCTGAGCTGCTGGATGCCGTGTGCGGCTACTACAAACGCCGCTTTCATGTGGAGATCACCCCGGATCAGGTAGCCAGCTGTGCGGGCAGTCAGGAGAGCGTGGGCCACATTGGTATGGTGCTGTGCGACGAGGGCGACACCGTGCTGCTGCCCACTCCCTGCTACCCGGTGTTCATTGCGGGCAGTCTGCTGGGCGGCGCAAAGCGTGGTATTACCCGCTGACCAAGGAGCACGGCTTCCTGCCTTATGTGAAGGACATCCCGGAGGATGTGGCCCGCAAGGCAAAGTATATGATCGTCTCCCTGCCCGCAAATCCGGTGGGCAGCGTCGGCTCCCCGGAGCTGTACGCCGAACTGGTGGCCTTTGCCAAAAAGTATGACATTCTCATCATCCACGACAACGCCTACAGCGACATTATCTTTGACGGGGTCGTGGGCAACAGCTTCTTCAATACGCCGGGTGCCATGGATGTGGGCGTGGAGTTCTTCAGCCTTTCCAAAAGCTTCAACGTCACCGGTGCACGCATCAGCTTTCTTGTGGGCCGGAGGGACGTGGTAGCTGCCTTCAAGAAACTGCGCGGCCAGATCGATTTCGGCATGTTCCTGCCGGTGCAGAAAGCCGCCATCGCCGCCCTGACCGGCCCGCTGGACATGGTAAAAACGCAGTGCGGCCTGTACCAGCAGCGCCGCGACGCTCTGTGCGGCGGCCTGCGTTCCATTGGCTGGAATGTGCCGGACAGTCACGGCAGCATGTTCGTGTGGGCACCCATCCCGGCAAAGTACGCAAAGAGCATGGACTTCTGTCTTGACCTTGTGGAAAAGAGCGGTGTGCTGTGCACGCCGGGTTCCAGCTTTGGCCCGCTGGGCGAAGGCTACGTACGCTTTGCCCTCACCCTGCCGCCGGAGCGCATTGCCGAGGCGGTGCAGTCCATCAAGGCAAGCGGTATCCTGAACTAAAAAAAAACGGGAACGTCCATGCGGCGTTCCGTTTTATGCGTTCACAATATTCTCTCCCGCGCCATCCAGCCATGTGCGCAGGTTGTTGGCAGTAATATCCATCAGCCGCTGCAGGGCTTCGTTGGTGGCCCACGCGATGTGCGGTGTCAGCAGGGCATTCGGCAGGCCGCGCAAAGGACTTGCCTGCGGCAGCGGTTCAGTGCCAAAGGCATCGGCACCGTAAAAGCCAAGCTTCCCGTTTTTCAGCGCATCGGCCACGGCCTGCTCGTCCACCAGTGCACCGCGCGCAGTATTCAGCAAGATCATGCCGGGCTTTGCCTTGGCAAGGGTGGCCGCGTTGATCAGCCCCCGTGTTGCAGGTGTTGCCGGACAGTGCAGGCTGAGCACATCGCTGCGGGCAAGCAGGGTGTCAAGATCCACGAATTCCACACCGTCGGCTTCGTACTCCGGCCGAACGGTGCGGGGTGCACACCAACACCTCCATGCCAAAGGCCTTGGCAATGCGGGCGGTCTGCCGGCCAATGCTGCCGTAGCCATAGATGCCAAAGGTCTTGCCCAGCAGTTCCACCTGCGGCAGCAGACCGTAGGCCGCAGGCTCCTCGGTGCGCCATTGGCCGTCCTGCACAAGGCGATGGTAACGGTCGGCGCACTGGCAGATGGCCAGCAGCAGGCTGAAGGTCATCTGTGCCACACTGTAAGTAGAATAGCCCGGCACGTTGGCTACCGGCACGCCATGGCGGCGGCAGGCCTTCAGATCAAGGTTATCCGTGCCGGTGGCAATGATGCCCACCCACCTGAGCTTCGGGCACTGGGCCAGAACGGCTTCGTCGATGCGGCACTTATTCAGGAACACGATCTCCGCATCCCCGATGCGCGGCACCACCTGTTCCTGCGCGGTGCGCCCATAGCGGGTGATGTCCGGCACAAGCGCCTTCACACCCGACCAGTCCAGATCTCCCTGCTGTATGGCATAATCTTCCAGAACCACTGCTTTCATTTCAACTTCCTCACTTTCACATCATATGGGATACAGTGCCAGCACGGTGCCCTGCGGGCTTTCGCGGCTTTCCAGCGCGGCATAGCCTCGAGCCAGCAGGATGGCAATGTGCACCCGGTCGGCCAGCGGGAGCCATACCGGCGGCACATTCTGCGCAAGGCACCCGGCCTGCAGCAGGAAACACGGTGCCAGACTGTCCAGCGGACGGATAGCCCGCAAAGCAAACCCCTGACGCAGATACAGCGGGATCAGCTCTTCTGCCGCACATTCCACCACGGCCCACCGTGCCCGCTGCCGGGCAAGAAACTCCTGCCGGGCAGCAGCCGCAGCCAGCAGCGGCGCAAGGGTCTCGGCGGCATGGCCGTCCGGCCCGGCTGCCGGGGTCAAAAAATATCCGCCTGACGTGCGGTTCCAGCCCAGAAATCGGCGCAGCGCAGCCGCCGCTGCCACATCGGCATCCATGGGCAGCAGGATGCACCCGGCTCCCGGCACACCGCGTGTACTGTACACGCCCCACACCTCGCCTACCGTCAGCATCCGCAGCACCTCGCTGCGCGGACGGTACACACTGCTCACTTCGCTCTGCGCCAGCCGGCAGAATTCCTCCGCCGAAAGCCGCCTTACCTGCCGCGTGCGCGGCGGGTCACAAACCTGGATCATTTGGTTTCCCCCATTCTTTTTCAGTATGCATCCAGCATACCGGACCGGGGGCGAGAATCGGCGCGAAACAGGGCCGCTCTTTTTGTTTTACAGATCCAGCGTTACATCCTCGCTCAGCACCTGACCAATGGGCTTTGCAATGCACAGGTCGGCTTCCGCATCTGCCCCGGTGGGCTGCATATTGATGACCACCAGATGGTCGCCCCGGAAGTACCGGATCAGTCCTGCCGCCGGGTACACCACAAGGCTTGTGCCGCCGATGATCAGGGTATCCGCATGGCGGATGGCGTTCACCGCGCCGGACAGCACCTCCTCGTCCAGCCCTTCTTCATACAGCACCACATCCGGCTTGACGATGCCACCGCACTCGGTGCAGCGGGGCACACCGGTGCTGTTGGCAATGAAATCCACATCGTAGAATTTGCCGCAGCGGGTGCAGTAGTTGCGCAGGGTGCTGCCGTGCAGCTCGTACACCGTGCGGCTGCCCGCCGCCTGATGCAGGCCGTCGATGTTCTGGGTGACGACCGCTTTCAGCCTGCCCTCCGTTCCAGCTTTGCCAGCCGCAGGTGGGCCGCGTTGGGCTTTGCCCCCTTCACGATGAGCTTATCGCGGTAAAAACGGTAAAACTCCTCCGGATTCTCCTCCCAGAAGGTATGGCTCAGGATGGTTTCCGGCGGGTAGGCGTACTTCTGATGATAAAGTCCGTCCACACTGCGGAAGTCCGGGATGCCGCTCTCGGTGGAAACGCCCGCCCCGCCAAAGAACACGATGCTGCTGCTTTTGGCAATGATCTCTTCCAATGCCTGTACCATAACAAGAAACGCCCCTTTCGCTGCGGAAATATTTGTGTTAGTATAGTTTTAAGTATAACACAAACTCATAGGAAAGGAAGCGCAACTTTTGAACGTCTGGTATGTGAACAGCATTCTGGGAACCTTCCGGCTGGAAGAGGAAAACGATGCCATCTGCGGGCTGACCCTCTGCCCGGACGGGGTGCCGGAACTGGAACCGCTGCCCCGCAAGGTGTGCGAGACACCGCTTTTACAGGAAGCCGAGGAGCAGCTGAACGAATATTTTGCCGGGGCGCGCAGGGAGTTCGATCTGCCGCTGGCCCCCAAGGGCACCCCCTTCCAGAAGGCCGTCTGGGCCGAGATGAACAAGATCCCCTACGGTGAGACCCGCACCTACGGCCAGCTGGCCGCCGCTGTTGGCAAGCCCAAGGCCAGCCGTGCCGTGGGCGGTGCCTGCCACTGCAACCCCATCGCCATCCTTCAGCCTGCCACCGGGTGGTGGGCAGCACCGGCAGGCTCACCGGCTACGCCTATGGCGTGGAGATGAAGCAATATTTGCTGGAGTTGGAACAGCAGGAGTAATTTTATGATCGGAATGCCCTCCGCGTTCGCTCTGGGCATTTTCAGCGGAAAATTTATTTTATATTTGTGTTTCAGAAAAGCCTGCGGGCTTTTCTGAAACACTTTTTCACCGCAGGGTCGCTGTGGGAAACTGCATCATACACAAAAGAGCCATTGCACATCCATTTTGTGCAACGGCTCTTTATTTTCACTCCGTTTTACTGTGCACTGTAAATGCTGCCCATCGTCCAGGAATTATCCGCGCTGTACTTGGCGTGGTTGCGCAGGTAGGTGACCCACGCGCCGTAGCCGTTGCCTGCAGAGAGATGCACGCCATCCGGCGCTGCAAGCATCTCCTTCAGGTTGCCCTCGCCGTCGGCAAGGGTCTCCCACAGGTCAAGGTAAACGCATCCCTTGCTGGCGGCCAGCTGAGCCAGCTGCTCGTTCACACCGCGCAGCACATCCGATGCAAGGCCGGGCTTTTCGGCAGCTGCCGAGGGTCGCACCGGCGGGATAGACTGCACGTAGATCACGCAGTCCTCGCCCAAAGCCTCGCGCAGCATATCCAGCATCTGGCCATAGTAGGCAAGGAAGCGATCCGAAGCGCCCAGCGTGGTGAGGGTGTTAGTGCCCAGCAGGATATACAGCTTCTTGGGCCGGGCAGCGGCCAGCACATCCAGCGCTACCTCCTGCCCGCGGGTGGGGCTTTTGACTGCGCTGCGGTTCACAATGGCATCCGGGCCAACGCCGGTATAGCCGCAGATGAGTGCCCCGTCCAGATTGATCTGGTAATCCGAGAAGCCCACCGTCAGACTGTCGCCCAGAAAGGCTGCGTCCGCAAAGTAGCTCAGGTCCACCTGCCCGCAGCTGGGCTGGCGGATGACGCTGGCATCATAGGCTTTGACGGTATAGGCCCCAGCGCTCTGCTTTGCAGGGCCAAAGTTCTCCAGTGTGACGGCCTGCCCACCGGTGCTGCCATCCTGTGCAGCACTGCTGCTGTCCGCTTCGCCCTGCATGGGCAGCGGTGCCAGAATGTTCTCGGCAATGCCGCTGGCGTTGGTGGACGGGGTATCGTCCGCGCCTCTGCGCCCTTTTCCAGAATGGCCGTGATGGCGTAGGATACCAGCAAAATGGCGACCACTGCGCCCAGAAAGCGCAGCTTGCCGCTGACTGTACCGCGCCGTGCCCGGCGCGGCGCAGAATGATACTCGTGTGAAATGCCCATGGTTTTTCCAGCTTTCTCCATTTTTCCCGCACAGAAGGGGGTTTTATCCGCCCGGGGCTGTGCGTTTTTTATTTTATCATAATTTTTTTGCCTGTGCAACCAATTAGGTCTTGCATACAACAGGCAAAACAGGTACAATAAGGATGTGGTAATTTTGCACATTTTACAAAAGGGTGTGCACATGCCGCAAACTTTTTTGTATCACTTGCAGCATCCGGTTTGTTTGCCGCACGGTCTGCGGGCAGTGCAGGGCCTTTAGACCAAACCCCACTCTGGCGGCGCGGAAGCCGGAACCTGCAGCGATGTACAAATGATAAGAATGAAATTTGCAAAAGGAGGTACTCATGGCCAAGAATGTGATCATTGGTCAGAGCGGCGGTCCTACCGCCGTGATCAACTCCAGTCTGGCAGGCGTGTACAAAGCCGCCTGCAGCCTGGGTGCAGACAAGGTGTACGGCATGAAATACGGCATCGAAGGTCTGCTCAAGGAAGAAATGCTGGAGCTGAACGTCCTGCTGGACGACCGCATGAGCATTGAACTGCTCAAGCGCACGCCTTCCAGCTACCTTGGCAGCTGCCGTTACAAGCTGCCGGACCCGGATGTGGACTCCGCACCCTTCATCAAACTGTTCACCCTGTTTGACAAGTACGACATCTGCGCGGTGTTCTACATTGGCGGTAACGACTCCATGGACACCATCGCAAAGCTTTCCCGCTACGGTGAGCGCGTGGGCAGCAGCGTGCGGTTCATCGGTGTGCCCAAAACCATCGACAACGACCTGTGCCTGACTGACCACACCCCCGGCTACGGCTCTGCCGCCAAGTACATTGCCACTATTTTAAAGGAAGTCATCCGGGATTCCTCCGTGTATGACATCCGCAGCGTGACCGTGGCCGAGATCATGGGCCGACATGCGGGCTGGCTTGCCGGTGCGGCCTGCCTTGCGGGCGGCGACGACTGCGAAGGCCCGGATCTGATCCTGCTGCCGGAGGTGCCCTTCGATCAGGACAAGTTCCTTGCCAAGGTGGACGAGCTGCAGCGCCGCAAGTCCAATGTGATCATTGCGGCCAGCGAGGGCGTAAAGACCGCCGACGGCACCTATCTGTGCGATCTGGTGTCCACCGCAGGCCAGCTGGATGCCTTTGGCCACAAGGCCGTGCTCAGCGGCACCAGCCGTTATCTCTCCGACCTCATCCACGACAAGCTGAACTGCAAGAGCCGTGCCATCGAGTTTTCCACCCTGCAGCGCTGCGCCAGCCATCTGGCCAGCCGCACGGATGTGAACGAGGCCTACGCTGTGGGCGGTGCCGCAGCCGCAGCCGCCTTTGCGGGTGAGACCGGCCGCATGATCGCGCTCAAGCGCATTTCCGCTTATCCCTACCAGTGCATCACCGAGTCGGTGGATGTGCAGCAGGTGGCAAACCTTGAAAAGAAGGTGCCGCTGGACTGGATCAGCCCCGACGGGATGCAGGTGACTGCTGCCTTTGAGGAGTACGCCCGTCCGCTGATCCTGGACGAGGTAACGCCCGTCTATGTCAACGGCACCCCGCGCCACATCCGTCTGTAATCCCTTTTCCCGCGTCTGTTTTCGTGCATCCTGCACGTAATATTATATTGCCGAAACAGAAAAACAAAAAAGGAGAAATCATCATGGGAAAAAATGCAATCGTTGGTCAGTCTGGCGGTCCTACTTCCGTCATCAATGCAAGCCTTGCAGGCGTATTTGAAAGCTGCAAGAACCGCGGCGCAGAGATCGTTTACGGTATGTGCAATGGCGTTGCCGGTCTGCTGGAGGAGCGGGTGGTGGATCTTTCCACCGTGCTGACGGACGATCTGGACATCGAGCTGCTCAAGCGCACCCCGTCCAGCTTCCTCGGCAGCTGCCGCTACAAGCTGCCGGACTGGCATGAGGACGAGACCGTCTACAAAAAGCTGTTCGCCATTCTGGAAAAGCTGAACATCGGCTACTTCTTCTACATCGGCGGCAACGATCCATGGACACCATCGGCAAGCTGGCCGAGTACGGCGAGCGCATCCAGAGCGACATCCGCTTTATGGGTGTGCCCAAGACCATCGACAACGACCTGATGGTCACCGACCACACCCCCGGCTACGGCTCTGCTGCCAAGTACATCGGCGTGGTGATGAAGGAGATCATCCGCGATGCCACCGTGTACGGCACCAAGTACGTCACCGTGGTGGAGATCATGGGCCGCAACGCCGGCTGGCTGACCGCTGCCGCCGCTCTGGCAAAGAGTGACGACTGCGAGGGTGTGGACATGATCTGCCTGCCCGAAGTGCCCTTCAATGTGGAACACTTCATTGAAAAGGTGCGCGTGATGCAGGAGAAGAAGCCCAGCATCGTGATCGCCGTTTCCGAAGGCGTGAAGCTGGAAGATGGCCGCTACGTCTGTGAGCTGGCCGACGATGTGCACGCAGTGGACGCTTTCGGCCATAAGGCCCTGACCGGCACCGCACGGTATCTGGCAAATGTGGTGGCCCGCAATCTGGACACAAAGACCCGCTGCATCGAGCTTTCCACTCTGCAGCGCTGCGCAGGCCATCTGACCAGCCGCACCGACATCACCGAAGCCTATCAGGTGGGCGGTGCTGCCGCCAAGGCGGCCTTTGAGGGCGTTACCGGCCAGATGGTGGCCCTGAAGCGCATCTCCAACAGCCCGTACCAGTGCACCACTGAGCTGCACCCCATCAGCGAAGTTGCAAACCTCGAAAAGAAGGTGCCGCTGAGCTGGATGAACACCAACCACACCCAGATGACCGATGAGTTCCTGGCTTATGCCCGCCCGCTGATCCAGGCCGAGCTGACCCCGCTGTACATTGCCGGTCTGCCCCACCACATCTACATGAAGAATCAGAAGTGATCTCTCCTGCATTGATTTTTCTCAAGGCATGATGAAAGCCCGTCCGAGTTTTAGGCCCGGACGGGCTTTTTGCATTTCGGTATTCTCCGCTTTAGAACATCAGACCGCTGCGCCGACTTTGGGCGCGCCGCCTGCGATCTCCTCTGCCGTCAGAGGCTTTGCCTCCACCGGGGCATTCAGGCGCTCCTTGGCCACTGCCAGCATCAGCTTGATGCGGTTTTCCTGATTGACCTTGGTGGCGCTGGGGTCGTAATCGATGGGGGTGATGTTGGCACTGGGGTACAGGGCGCGGATCTTATTCACCATACCCTTGCCCACGATGTGGTTGGGCAGGCAGCCGAAGGGCTGGGCGCACACGATATTGCCGTAGCCGCCCTGCACCAGCTCGATCATCTCGCAGTCAGCAGCCAGCCCTCGCCCATCTTGGCACCCAGCGAAATGATGCCCTTGGGCTTTTCCACCAGCTCCTTGAAGGGGCCGGGGGCGTAGAAGCCTGCGTCGGCCTCAGCCTTGAGCATGGCGCGCTCGATGCCGTCCAGCCAGTTCAGGAACTGGTCAATGCCGATCTTCACAGCCAGCTTGCCGCCGTACAGCACATGATCCTCGCCCATGTTGAAGGCGCAGTACTGCACAAAGCCCATCAGGCCCGGGAAGTTCACCTCGCAGTCCTGACTTTCAAGGAACTTCTGCAGGTCGTTGTTGCCCAGCGGGCTGTACTTGACGTAAATTTCGCCAACCACGCCCACCTTGACCTTGGGCACCCGGGTAACGGGGATGGCAGCAAAGTCCTTTGCGATGAGGGGGAAGGTGTGCTTCATCTCCCCGGCGGTGTAGCCCTTGCCTGCCAGCAGCACGCGGCCCAAGCGTTCCACCCACAGGTCTACCATCTTATCGGCAGCCCCCTTCTCGTTCTCGTAAGGTGCCACCTGATTGCGCAAAGCGCACAGCATATCGCCGTAGAAGATGCAGGCCAGCGCACGGCGGGCCAGCGGCAGGGTCATCTGGAAGCCGCTGTCCTTTTCCAGACCCGAGAAGTTCAGGCTGGCCACCGGGATCTGCGGATAGCCCGCCTTGACCAGTGCCTTGCGCAGCAGATGAATGTAGTTGGAGGCACGGCAGCCACCGCCGGTCTGGGTGATGAGCAACGCGGTGTGATCCAGATCGTACTTGCCGCTGTTCAGCGCGTCCAGGAACTGACCGATGACCAGCAGAGCCGGGTAGCAGGTGTCGTTGTGGACGTATTTCAGGCCCAGCTGTGCCACGCACTGCCGCAGTTGCCCAGAATTTCGCACTTGTAGCCGTCGTAACGCAGGGCGTACTCCAGCAGGCGGAACTGGGTAATGGCCATGTTGGGGATGAGGATGGTGTGGGTCTTCTTCATCTCCGGAGTAAATTTGGGATAATTGTATTCCATAGGTTCCTCCTATGTTGCTTTCTTAAAAAGCTTTTTGCTTTATCTCTATTTTATTCTGCCTTTTCTGCGGCTACCTCGTCGCGCTCATCCAGAGCGGCGAACAGACTGCGCAGGCGGATATTCACGGCACCCAGATTGGTGATCTCGTCGATCTTGAGCTGGGTGTAGAGCTTGCCGCCCTCCTGCAGGATTTCGCGGGTCTCGTCGGTGGTGATGGCATCCACGCCGCAGCCAAAGGACACCAGCTGCACCAGATCCATATCCTTCTGGGTGGTACAGTACTTGGCGGCGGCATACAGGCGGCTGTGGTAGGTCCACTGGTTCAGTACACTGGTGGGGAACTTCTGCACCCGGTTGGAAATGCTGTCCTCGGTAACAACGGCAGCACCGTGGCGGGTGATGAGGCGGTCGATGCCGTGGTTCACCTCGGGGTCCACATGGTAGGGGCGGCCTGCCAGCACGATGATGCGCTTGCCCTGACGGCGGGCTTCATCGATGATCTCGCTGCCCTTCACGCGGATCTTTGCCATGTGGGACTCGTATTCCGCATAGGCGGCATCCGCTGCGGCCTGCACCTCTTTTTCCGAGATGCCGCCGAAGTACTTGGGCAGGATGTTCTTTGCCATCTTGTGCACAAAGTCCTTAGGGCGGTGGATGCCCACATAGTCATAGATGAACTTGGTGCCTCCAGCTCCGGGCAGTTGCCTGCCAGAACCTCGGGGTAGTAGGCCACTACCGGGCAGTTATAATGGTTGTCGCCCAGGCCCTCGTCCACATTGTAGGTCAGGCAGGGGTAGAAAATAGCGTCCAGCTGCATCTGGCTCAGGGCCTTGATGTGGCCGTGGCTCAGCTTTGCCGGGAAGCAGGCGGTATCGCTGGGGATAGTAGCCTGACCGGCGAGGTACAGGCCGCGGCTGGACACCGGGCTGGTGTGCACCGCAAAGCCAAGCTTTGTCCAGAAGGCCCACCAGAAGGGCAGCAACTCGTAGAAGCCCAGACACAGCGGGATGCCGATGGAGCCGCGCTTGCCGGCCACCGGCTTGTACTCGGCCAGCAGCTGCTGCTTGTAGGCGTAGAGGTTCAGGCTGTCGTCGGCACTCTTGCCGGTCACGGGCTTGTCGCAGCGGTTGCCGGAGATGTACTTGCGGCCATCCGCAAAGGTGTTGACGGTGAGCTGGCAGTGGTTGCCGCAGCCGCCACACTTGACGCTGACCACCTTCTGTGCAAAGGCTTCCAGCTCCTGCTCGTTCATCATGGCAGAAGCAGTCTTGTGGGCCTTCTGGCTCTGGCGCAGGCCGAACAGAGCCGCACCGTAAGCGCCCATCAAGCCGGCAATGTCCGGGCGGATGACCTCCACGCCCATCTCCTTTTCAAAGGCGCGCAGCACGGCTTCATTATAAAAGGTACCGCCCTGCACCACGATCTTGCGGCCCAGCTCTTCCGGGCTGGAAGCGCGGATGACCTTGTACAGTGCGTTCTTGACCACGCTGATGGACAGGCCTGCCGAGATGTTCTCGATGCTGGCACCGTCCTTCTGGGCCTGCTTGACCGAGCTGTTCATGAACACGGTGCAGCGGCTGCCCAGATCCACCGGACGGTCTGCGAACAGGCCCAAGCTTGCAAATTTCTTCACGTCATAGCCCAGTGCCTGTGCAAAGGTCTGCAGAAAGCTGCCACAGCCGGAGGAACATGCTTCGTTCAGGAAGATGTTGCTGATGGCACCATCTTCGATCTTGAAGCACTTCATATCCTGCCCGCCGATGTCGATGATGAAATCAACATCCGGCATAAAGTATTTTGCAGCGGTAAAGTGCGCCACCGTTTCCACCAGACCGTAATCGCAGCGGAATGCGTTCTTCACCAGCTCTTCGCCGTAGCCGGTGGTGGTCACGCTGGCCACCTGCAGGCCCGGGTGCTCCTTGTAAATTTTCAGCAGCTGCTCCCGGATGAGGGCAGCGGGTTGCCGAGGTTCGGTTGATAGTTGGTGTAAAGGATCTGGCTCTTCTCGTCCACCACCACCAGCTTGACGGTGGTGGAGCCGGAGTCGATGCCGATATGCACCGGGCCGCACTGCGCGCTGAACGGCACACGCGGCACACTGTGGGACATGTGGCGGGCATGGAAGGCCTCATACTCCTCCTTGCTGGCGAACAGCGGCGGCTCGCTGGCGTAGGTGGCGGTGGCGGCGTACCGATCCAGCGCATCGGCCACCTCAGACAGAACGAACTCCTTGTCCGCATAGAGGGCAGCGCCCAGTGCCACATACAGCAGGCTGTTCTCCGGGCAGGTGCCGGTCACGTTCAGCGCTTCGTCAAAGCTCTTGCGCAGCACACTGCTGAAGGTGAGCGGGCCGCCCAGATACAGGATATTGCCTTGATGGGACGGCCTGTGCAAGGCCTGCAATGGTCTGGTTGACCACGGCCTTATAAATGCTGGCAGCAATGTCCTCGGTGCGGGCACTGATTGATCAGGGGCTGCACGTCGCTCTTGGCAAACACGCCGCAGCGGGACGCAATGGTGTAGGTGCGCTGTGCGTTCTCTGCTGCCTTGTTCATCTCGTCGGCACCCATTTTCAGCAGGGTGGCCATCTGGTCGATGAAGCACCGGTGCCGCCGGCACAGCTGCCGTTCATGCGCACCTCGGTACCGTTGGTCAGAAACAGGATCTTGGCATCCTCACCGCCCAGCTCGATCACGCAGTCGGTGGCAGGCACAAAGCGCTTGACCGCCACGCGGGTGGAGAACACCTCCTGCACAAAGGGCACGCCGCAGCTGTCGGCCAGACCCATGCCCGCCGAACCGGAAATGCTCAGCAGCGCCTTCTGACCGTGCAGCTGCTCGGCATCGATGCGGCGCAGCAGCTCCTGCGCCTTTTCCAGAATATGGCTGTAATGCCGTTCGTATGTAGAATACAGCAGCGCATCATGTTCATCCAGCACCACACACTTGATGGTGGTACTGCCGATGTCAAGACCTACTCTCACGTTGTTTTTCCTCCTAAGGACAAATGCCGGAGGCAAAGCCCCCGGTGGACGGCAAAATCAATTTCTTTGCCAAAAATTAGTTTGCTAACGAATCATTTTGTCAATTCGCATACAAATGTATTATAATCCAATTTTGCGGCACAATCAATCAGCGTCCTTTATTTTACACAGAAAAAATAGTATTTTCCGCTCAAAAAGTTAAACATTTTGTGAACTTGTCGCTTTTTATGCGGCTGCACCGGTATCTTGGCAAAGGTTCTTAACCTTTGCCAACAAAAAAGGACTGCCGCACAGGAGCATCTCCCCCGCAGCAGTCCTTATTCATTATTATAATGCAATCATGCAGCATGCATCACAGCTCGTCCGGGTCGCCGCGCTCCGGCATGGTACGCAGCTCCCGCACCAGCATATTGCGCAGCTGGTACTGATGCTGCTGTGCCTGTGCCGTATCGCCGCCCGTATGCAGCTCTACCGTCGGCTCCGTTATGCGGTCGGTGCACAGCGGAATGGTCACCACTGCCTGTGTGCCCTTTTCCGGTGCGCGCTCCACCCGTAGGCCCCAGCCCATACGGCGGCAGCACTCGCGGCAGAGCAGCAGGCCCAGCTTTGCGCCGCCCAGAAAGCAGCGCCGGTTCTCCAGCCATGCATCCTCGCCTGCTTCCGGCAGGCCGCAGCCATTATCCATCACCGTCAGCTGCCAGAAGCTTTCGCTGCGGCGCAGCATCAGCCGCACTTTGCCGCCCGCACTGCAGGCCCGCAAGGCATTCGAAAGCAGATGCAGGCACAGCAGTTCTGCATCATTGCGGTCCGCCATGACCCGGCAGGCTGTCCAGCCGCCATAGTCCAGCGTCAGTTCCACCCCAAGCTGCGCCTGCACCATATCGGCCTGTGCGGCGACCTGCTGCAGCAGCTGGCACAGGTCCAGCGGATAGAGCCGCGGGTCTTCCTCGGTGCGCAGAAAATCCAGCAGCGACATCACTTCGTTCACAGTGCGGTCCAGCCTTGCCGACGCAGCGCTGATATCGTTCACCGCCTGCCGGGTCTGCTGGTCGGCACCCACATGCGCAAGGTGCTGGTCCAGATATTCGCAATTGCGTCCGATCAGGCCCAGTGCATGGAAGCATGCCTGTTCCACATCCTTCTGCGGGATCGCCTGCGCGGTCAGTGCACCCGCCTCGTTCTGCCGCATCTGCTCCATACCCTTGCGCCTCCTGTGTTTTATGCTCAGTCGTCCTTCTGACGCTGAAGATAATTCTTGACAGTGTAGATCAGTTTACCAGTGGTAGGTTTCTCGTCCGCAAATCCGCTTTCGTCCTTGAAGCGCAGCCACTTGGCCGAGGGCTTTGCTTCCAGCTGGTCGATCATACGCCGGATGCCGCTGTCCACAGCAGAGACCGACACATCGTACTGCTCGCTCACCGCCTGCAGGATCTCCTTGCGGATGGCCAGCTTCTGGCTGGTGCCGTACACCACGCCCACCGCACAGGAAAGATAGTTGCAGTTCACGTCCGGCAGCTGGATGCCCCAGCCCTCGTACAGTTCCTGACACTTGCGTTCCATGCGCTGGCTCTGCCGTCCCGGCAGGCGGTACAGCTCCCACAGCAGGTTCTTCAGTTCGGCATGGCCACATAGCAGATCCATCGCCCGATTCCAGACAAATGGCACTCGTATTCTGCCGCCTGCCTCATCAAACAGAACAACATTCGGTTTGGGATCCATGCTGCGGATATTCATTAAAAACTCCAGCCCGCTCATATCTTCCAGCTGGCTGCAGAGGATCACAACATCAAACTGACGGCCCTGACGCAGCTGTTCCAGCAGACGGCCGCCGTTCTGGAAGCAGGTGCACTCCAACGCAGGGCTTTGCTCCTGCAGGTAGTTCTTTTCCACCCGCAGCTCCTTGCGGTCGTAGCTTCCAAGGGCGATCTGCAGCGTTTTTGCTGTGTGCTCACTCTCCACGCAACGCGCCGCCTTTCTGCCTGAGCTGTTCTGTATCGGTCAGTTCTTCTACCACATCCTGCCAGATCTCCGGCTGGACGCCATTCTCACACAGATAGCGCAGGATCCGGTAGCAGAACTCTGGTGCAGCTGCAATGTAGCAGCTTTGCATGTACTGCCGGTTCCCGGTACGGCAAAGCGTCAGGCAGCAGCCGTTTTCGTTGCCTGTATCCATTGAGTATACCAGCGTATATGCTTTCTGCAACCCGTCGATTGCCGAAAACTGACGGATCATAGGTGAAAATGTACGTTCCATAATTTTTCCTCCCTTGCTACAAGGTCCTGCGACGTTTTCAAGGCATTCCTTGTTTTTCTTATCTTATTTTAAAGAGCAGAGAGGGCTGGTTCAATCCTGAAAAAGCGTCTAAAAACATCAAAATCACATTCGTTGCATTTTTTTGTCGTGTTTTTCTGCGCCGCGACACATTTTATTTTGTGCTTGCGGTTCATCGCAGATTTTTTGCGTCGTATTGGCAGTGTAATTCTGCTTTCGCGATGCTTTTCTGTTTTATCAGGATCTTCCGCTATTAAAATAGCACGACGGCGACGCAAATTCACCTCCACGTCAATTTTTCCTTTATTTTCCTGTTTTTCTGCCTCAAAAGCCAAAAATACCGGTCCGGTCAAAATTTATGTTGAAATATACACAGTTTTTTC
>ENA-OQEX01000403-OQEX01000403.1-human-gut-metagenome-genome-assembly--contig:-NODE-403-length-23453-cov-1.965575_pt1 | contig 23453 bp, 34 predicted proteins | sample MGYA00242802_ERZ504649 | MGnify/ENA primary metagenome ERZ504649 (study PRJEB26092, sample SAMD00036194) | human gut metagenome | host: Homo sapiens | study: EMG produced TPA metagenomics assembly of...
TTCGAAGACCGTCCGTACCCAGGTCGTATGGAACCGTAATTTGATCCGGTAGACTTCCGTGTGGAAAGAAGGGCGAGGGCTTCGAGCTTTTCACCGACAGAATGCACGTCACCTACACTGGCGGACCTTTTACCCAAAACAGTCTGAACTTAAACGCAGTAGGCGGTCAGAACGCCTATGGTGCAGTATGGTATTATGGGGAAAAAGGTGACAATCTTGGCGGAACTGCAAGAACTTTGGATGAGGTAGATGGGGAATGCCCACTCCAGGAGGGAATTATGTCCAGAAGCGGCTGCTCTCAGATTGATGACAGCCATTCTCTGGTGCTGGATGAAAACGGATGGACTCAGGTGCGCACAGGAGATGGGGTGGACATTTATGTTTTCGCATATGGAAATGATTACAAAGAAGCTTTGAATGATTTTTACCGTCTCACAGGAAAAACTCCTATGCTCCCAAGATATGCCCTTGGAACTGGTGGAGCCGTTATTACGCTTACACAGAAGACAGCTACAAGGCGCTTGTAACCCGCTTTGAGAAAGAGAAGATCCCATTTTCTGTTGGTGTTCTGGATATGGACTGGCACCTGGTAGAGGAAGTGGATCCCAAATATGGCAGTGGCTGGACCGGATATACCTGGAACAAAAGTACTATCGGATCCGGAGCGTTTTATGAACTGGCTTCATGACCATGGAATGAAAATCTCTGTAAACCTTCATCAGCTGGTGGAATCCGCGCCTTCGAGGAAGCATATCCGGCTATGGCGAAGGAGCTGGGAGATGTAGATACCGAACACGAAGCTCCCATTGATTTTGACATCACAAGCCGCAAATTCCTGGAAGCATATTTCAAATGTGTGCTTCATCCAGAGGAAAACAAAGGCGTTGATTTCTGGTGGATCGACTGGCAGCAGGGCAATATCACGAAGGTCCCTGGTCTGGATCCACTGTGGATGCTGAACCACTATCATTACCTGGACAATGCCCGCGATGGAAAACGTCCTCTTACTTTTTCCAGATATGCAGGACCTGGTTCACACAGATATCCAGTAGGCTTCTCCGGTGATAGTATCGTAACCTGGGAGTCCCTGAATTTCCAGCCTTATTTTACCAGCACAGCTTCCAATATTGGATATGGCTGGTGGAGCCACGATATCGGCGGGCATATGCTTGGCTATCGCGACAATGAGTTGGCACTTCGCTGGGTACAGCTTGGCGTATTTTCTCCAATTAACCGTCTGCACAGCAGCAAAAATGAGTTTATGGGAAAAGAACCGTGGCAGTTCCCTATGGAGATCGGTGAGGTTATGAAGGAGTTCTTAAGACTCCGTCACCAGATGCTTCCGTATCTGTATACTATGAACTACAGAGCATATAAAGAGAACACGCCTTTGATTCTGCCAATGTACTACACATATCCGGCAGAGCAGGTGGCTTACACAGTGAAGAATGAATATGAGTATGGAACCGCATTTATTGTAGCGCCTGTTACGGAGAAATCTGTCCAGGGCGTTGGAAGAGCCAGGACTCATGTATGGCTGCCAGAGGTACTTACATTGATTTCTTCACAGGTCTGGTATACTCCGGCGACAGAGAGATGGATATGTACCGTGACCTTCATTCCATACCGGTTCTGGCGAAAGCAGGTGCCATTGTGCCGATGACTGAGGAAATCTTTGGACAGGAAGCGGCCAGAAATCCGGAAACTATGACCATCCGTGTATACGGCGGTGCAGACGGCAGCTTCCAGCTTTACGAAGACGACAACGAGTCCAACGCTTACCTGAAAGACGAGTGCGTTCTCACAGACATGGATCTGAAGTGGAGCATTGGCCACTTCGTCATCCACAAGGCAGCGGGCAGGCTGGAACTGATCCCGCAGAAGAGAACCTGGACTGTAGAGTTCTGGGGTGTGAAGGACACCGAGGTTACCGTAGAAGTGGAAGGTACAGGGTAGAAGCTTCTAAAAGTACGATGAAGCACTTGGCTGCCTGGCGGTAAGTGTTCCGGAAACCTCTGCAACAGCTGAAATCATCATTACTCTGGGAGCTCCGGAGCTTCGTGAGAATGATGTGAAAACCCAGGTATTCAACCTTCTCAACCAGGCTGAAATCCCATACATGGAGAAAGTAGCCATTATGGAAATTTTGGACAAGAAGATTTCCAACGCCGCCAAACTCACCCAGCTTACCGCAATGCATCCGGAAGAAGGAATTGTGGGAGCAGTGGAGAGATTTTGACTGCGATAGAGTAAGATATAAACAGAATATTGAAGACAGTAAAAAGCCCGGGAGTATTTGCTCCCGGGTGTTTTAATAAGCTGTTATTTAAGGGGGGAACAGTCCGCATACAGCATTGAAGTATTTTTCAATCTGTTAAGCATTTAAAATCAGCAGTAAATCTCTGGAGGAATCTGTGCAAAGGGAATCACATCGGGCTGTCTGTCAGGGTGATCGGCGATGATCTTCTCCATCCAGACCATATTGTACCAACGCCCGAACTTGTAAGCGCATTTGTGAAATTCTCCTACCATGGAATACCCCAGATGCTGATGAAACTGAATGCTGTTATGGTTCAGATATTCGTCATCCACTACAGGACTGGCGATGCAGGCATTCAGGTTGGTCATATTCTGGGCGGCAAGCGCTTTTTCCAGAGAAGCGTAAAGCGCCTTGCCGATTCCGGATTTTCTTTCGGATTCTCTTACATAGATGGAAGTTTCCACAGACCAGGCATAGGCTGCCCGGGCGTGGAGCGGTCCTGCGTAGGCGTAGCTGCAATTTCAGTACATGCACTGCAGTTCCCTTCACCCCTGATGCCTGGTGCGGAGCTGTTTATTTCCCGTTCGGCTACAAGATAAGGATAATGCTGTAGTGTGTGTGCAATCCGCTTCCGGAATTCTTCTGCAGAGGGAACTTCATATTCGAAGGTAATTGCAGTGTGCTTTACATAAGGTGCATAAATGGAAAGGAGCGCCTCTGCATCCTCTGGGGCTGCCGGGCGGATGATAACTGGTAATGACATGGCAAGATTCCTCCTTTGTAGCTGCAAATGTAAATTTCGTTTTAACAGATTTTCAGCATGTTTTCCAGAGCAAACAGCTTATCAGCAGCAAGTAAATCTTCAAACGCATTCAGGTTCAGATCTGAATGCTCCAGCTCTCTGGAGAAACGGTAACAAATATCTATCTGTCTTCCAGACAGAACACCCGTCCATTTTTCAGGTAAGCGCCCATATCCAGCTCATGAATCAGCAGGGTACAGACCACAGCCATTTTTACCTTTGCGAAAATTTCGCCGTCGTAAACAGCACCGCAGAAATATGTGTAAATCCAATACACAAGCAGCTGCTCTTCCTGAATATTCCAGTCTGGGTAAGCCTTTTCGAAATCAGCCGGTTCTGAGAGTAAACAGAAGCGGGGAGACACCGGAAGACTCTGCACTGCTATAAAGCGCCTGTAAATTTTTTTCAGAAATTCCTGCCAGTCCGGTCTGAGAACCTCCATTTTGGGAACAACCGCCTTCCACATGGTCTTCAGAAGTTCATCTGGCGCAGCCTTTTTATTCATATGCTTCTGCACCCTGGAAGTAAAGCTTCGCCATATCCGGAGGCTTTATGGCGCTCCCGGATCTCTTCCCATTTGAAAAGCTGGTTCCGGTCTACACAGCGCTGGAAATCACTGGCTGCAGCCAGTATTTTCCACATACGAAGCCGCATGGGAATCTGCCGGTTCTGCAGCACCTCAAGAAAGTATTCCCTGGTATCTTCAAGGGCAGTGAAAAGCATATAGTCAAAATCATCATAAGTTTCTTCCGGGGAGGGAACCTCCGCTGTCTGGAAGGTTACCTTTTCCCTTCTGCCAAGCAGAATCCTGGCTGCCTCCGGACAGGAAAGAGACAGGGAATATTCCCGCAGACCTTCAAATTCTTCGATGTGCCGCGGATATTTCCGACAGGTGTCGCAAAGCATTCGTTTTCCAACCTCGCTGTAGATGTCGCAAAGGCTGTCCTCATTTAAAAATGCACACCGCTTCTCATACTGACGGAAAACCTTCTCCTTCCAGTCAATATCATTATGAAGGCGATTCCGGAAAGTACCCTTCACACGCTTATATTTTTTCAGGCTTTTGTCGTCAATGACGATCTGCCAGCCGGCACAGCAGGTGTCGGGACAGGCACCTGCAATACAGGAAAACTCTTTATAATAATCAGGTCTTGTAATCTCCATAAAAAACCTCCTGGTAACAGTGATCAGTATATTTCAAATACAACTATTGTAACGGTATTTCAAAGCTGTGTAAATCCTCTGGACAAAAAAAGTTATAGATGGTTGACATTCATGCGGCGGACTGTTAAACTCATATAGGTAAAGTTAGGATCGGAAAGAACTTAGGCAGCTATTGACCAGTCCGCGAACGATAGCTTTCTGATACCTGCACTGCGATAATTAAATCTTGACAGTTCTGTTGAAATTTCCAAAACAAATTTTAAGAATTTCAGACCGAAGAAAAATTCACATGAAACGACAGAAATATCAGGACATGATAGCACCCATATTATAAAAGCTGTCAGCTTAACAGTAAAACGGAAACTGGCGTGGGGGGGTACCTGCACCAGCGAGGGAAATTATAAAATGAGTGAAGTTATAACTAAACAAAAGATTCTTATAGCGGATGATTCAGAAATGAACCGCGAACTTTTAGCTGCAATTCTGGAAGAGGAATATGATATCATACAGGTGAACGACGGTGTGCAGGCAGTTGACTGCCTTCAGAGGCAGGCCGAGGAGATTTCCCTGCTTCTTCTGGATATTGTTATGCCCCACATGGATGGTTTCGAGGTTCTTTCTTATATGAATAAAGAACACTGGATTGATGCTATTCCGGTTGTGATTATTTCGTCAGAAAATTCACCTATTTACATAAAACGTGGGTATGATCTGGCGCCACTGATTTTATCGGAAAGCCCTTTGATGCAAATATGGTATTACGCCGTTCGGCCAATGCCATACTTCTTGGAGCCAAGCAGCGCCGAATGACCAGTATTGTTTCCAATCAGATTTACGAGAGAGAAAAAAGCAGCAAGCTGATGATCAATATCCTCTCTCATATAGTGGAGTTCCGCAATGGGGAGAGCGGACTTCATGTGCTGCACATTCAGACAATCACAGAAATGCTCCTTCGCCAGCTGGTTCAGAAGGAAAATAACAGATATGCCCTGAGCAAGGAGCAGATCCGGATGATTACCACAGCCTCTGCGCTTCATGACATTGGCAAGATCAGTATTCCGGATGAAATCCTGAATAAGCCAGGCAGACTTACAGCCGAAGAATTTGCAGTAATAAAGGGACATTCCATGGCAGGAGCCAATATGCTGTCAGAACTGCCGCTTGACCAGAAGGAGGAGCCTCTTGTCAAGACTGCATACGAGATCTGCCGCTGGCATCATGAACGCTACGATGGAGGCGGATATCCGGATGGATTAAAAGGGGAAGAAATCCCTGTTTCAGCACAGGTTGTGGCATTAGCTGACGTATATGACGCATTGACCAGTGAGAGATGCTATAAAGATGCTTATTCCCATGAGAAGGCCATCGAGATGATACTGGCAGGACAGTGCGTGCATTTAATCCGTTGATGCTGGAGTGCTTCTGGATATTTCTTCTTCCCTGAAGAAAAAAATGGGCTATAAATCCAAGGAAAGGTATGAACAGACAGACCTTTCTGATATTGCCAGCAGATTTCACGATTTTGAGATGGATTCCTCAGAGAAAATTGTGCAGCAGCTGGAATTTGAGAGAATGCGCTATAATTTCCTGGCGGAGGGCAGCAGAAATATTGTTTTTACTTATACCATTTCACCGCCGCTGCTCACCTTTAACCAGGCTGGCTGTAAACGAAGCGGGATTACAGAACCTTCATTTTCCCCATTGCAGAGCGGAGTGCTGAAAGATCTTGTGGAGGAGCAATCCCTGAAACGGCTTATCCGGAAGATTACCCAGGCCACCCGGGAAACACCGGACGTGACAAGCAATCTTTTGCTCACAGATGGAAAAAATCCCTGCCACTACCGGTGCGAATGCAGGGTGATCTGGACGGATGGTGCTGAAAAAGGCTATACAGGCGTTGTTGGAAAGCTGACAGATATTACGGATGACTATATGGTTATGGAAAACGTCCGGGAGGAAGGTTTGAAAGTCCTGGAAAAAGACCGCAGCGCAGAATTTTCCGGTTTTTATGACCGGTTTAAGAAATGCGGCTTCTCTACAGATGGAACGGAAGCGTGGCTTCTGCTTCAGTACTTGCAGATACCCTATGATCTGGTCCGATATGTAGATCCTATAACGAATAAGGTTATCCATATAGAAAAAGACGGAAAAATGTGGGAGAGTGAAACTGCCTGCTCAGACATATGGAATTGCCTGGAAAAATGCAGCAACTGTATTTCCAGACTCAGCATGCAGACCGGGAAGCGCATGACAAAGCTTGAGGTTGCAGGGGAGGATCCGTATCAGGTGGTATCCATGTATGTGGAGATTGATAGGAAGCCCTGCTGTCTGGAGATGGCTTCCAGGATAGATGGTGATTTTATGCCCGATGGGTATTCCAGGGATGAGATCTTGTCATCTGTAAGGATTCATAAGGAGAAGGTTTATATAGACCCGGTAACCGGAGTTTATAATAAACGCTATTATGTGGAGAAGCTGAGCAAAATGGACAATGCAGCAGCTCTTATGTTTGCGGATATTAAGAACTTTAAAAGGATCAATGAGAATTTCGGACATCAGGCTGGAGATGATGTGCTGCGCCAGGTTGCAGGTGTGCTTCGGGATGTTGCGGCTGGTAAAGGCGATGTGCTCAGATATTCCGGCGATGATTTTGTGACAGTATTTTTTAAGGCTACGGAAGAGGAGCTTTCCGAAATCCAGAAGGAAATGTGCAGAAGGGTAGAGGCTCTGAGATTTCCGGAGCTGCCTGGAGTGCAGCTGAAGCTTGTTACTGCCGGTACCAGTATACCAGGCAGGGTAGAGGAAATGCTGGAGCAGGTAAGAATATAAGAAGAAAGTCCCGGCGGGCAAAACCGCTCGGGACTTTTGTTTTTCCTAAGTGTGTTTGATTTTCCAAACAGGCTCTGGAATGCAATATTTACAGAATATCTCTTCTCTTAATGTAGCCAGGAAGTGCCGGATCTGAGACAACCTCCTTCACATGAAGGATTTTGACCATCTTGTCTACTACCTGGTTCTCTACATGTACGCCCTCACCAATTTCAGCACCGGAAAGAACCACACTGTTTTGATCACGGCATCCTTGTGAATGATGCAGCCACGACCGAGAATGGAATTCTCAATGGTTCCCTCCACCTGACAGCCGTTGGAAACGACAGAGTTGCGGATCTGGGCGGTTTCATAATAGTGAGTCGGACAGGAATCATTGGTACGGGTATAAATTGGCCATTCCGGATCGAAAAGTGTCTGTGCAGTCTTGATATCGATCAGATCCATATTGGCGTTGTAATAGCTCTGGAAATCTGTGATGGAAGCGAAGAAGCCGCGGTGGGAAACTCCTCTTACATCCAGCTCATTATGCAGCTCATTGATAATGTCTGCAAGAGTAAAGGCTGAAGAAATTGCCTTTGCCTTGCGGATCAGCTCGATAAACAGATCCTTCTTCATAATGTAAGTGTCCATGAAATATTGCGGTTCTTGGCATTTCCGTGGTTTGGCTCAATGGAGAGCACACCCTTCTGCTTGTTCAGATTCAGGATATTACAGTTCAGATAAGCATCCTTCGCATTGTCTACTGCGTGATAAAGCAGGGTAATGTCAGCCTCAGACTGAATATGCTGATCGATCAGCTTGGAAAAATCAGCGGTATAAACCATGTAATCTGGTGTGATTACTACATACGGATGATGCATTTCTTCGATACATTCCATATTTTCGTAATAGGAAGCAATATCGGTGTTGTAGATATTGTTTCTCTGGTCGCTGTCAGTGAAAAGAACCTGCAGCCGTCCGCTCTTGGAGTTAATGTTATAATGACGTCCGGTGCCGATATGGGAAACCAGAGTTCTTGGTTTCTCTTTCACGTAGACCTGAATGCGGTCAATGCCGCTGTTGCTCAGGTTGGAAATCGGGAAGTCGACCATACGGTATCTGCCCAGGAATGAGAAAGCTCCGATTGGACGGTAGTCCTCAAGTCCCTCTACACGGATGTTTCTGGATGATGAGTTTACAATTCCAAATGCCTTATACATATTATTCGGCCCCCTTTACTCGTTTCGCGATCAGCTCGATGTGCTCACTGTCAGCACTTCCTACAAGAGCACCCTTGCCGATGTTTACGCCATTGGCAACAAGGGCACGTATTACGACAGCACCATCCTCACAATAGCACCTGGCATAAGTACACTGTCAATTACCTTTGCACCTGGTCTTACCTTAGCTCCGGTAAAGACTACGGAATTGGTAACCTCGCCTTCAATTACACAGCCCTGGGTTATGTAAGCGTTCTGGATCCTGGCCTCTGTGCCAATATACTGCGGAAGTGCGGTTACATCTTCGGTGTAAATTTTCCAGGTAAGGTCGCTTAAATCCAGCTCATTATCCGGGCTGAGAAGATCCATATTTGCTTCCCAGAGAGAATCTATGGTTCCAACATCCTTCCAGTAGCCCTTGAAACGGTAAGCGAAAAGACGTTTCTCATCGCCAAGAAGAGTAGGGATGATGTCCTTGCCAAAGTCATGGTTGGAATCCGGGTTCTTCATATCTGCAAGAAGCAGCTTGCGAAGAAGCTTCCAGTTAAAAATATAGATACCCATAGAGGCAAGATTGCTCTCAGGTACCGGCGGCTTCTCAACAAACTCGGTGATACGTCTGTCTCGCCGTCAGTGTTCATAATACCGAAACGGCTGGCTTCCTTAAGAGGAACCTCGATAACGGCGATGGTAGCATCGGCCTGTCTCTCTTTATGGAAGGCAAGCATCTTGTCATAATTCATTTTATAAATGTGGTCACCGGAAGTACCAGAAGATATTCCGGATCATACTGATCTATAAAATCAATGTTCTGGGAAATCGCGTCGGCTGTTCCGCGATATACGTCGAGTCCGGTGTCTGCTTTCTCACGAGGCGGAAGTACATATACACCGCTGTCCTTGGAATCCAGTCCCCAACGTCCGCCGGCTGCAACATAACTGTTCAGCTCAACTGACTCATACTGTGTCAGTACGCCTACTACATCGATGCCACTGTTGGCACAGTTACTGAGGGGGAAATCAATGATACGGTATTTACCGCCGTAGGAAACTGCCGGTTTAGCCACTTTGTTGGTAAGATCGTGAAGACGGCTGCCACGGCCGCCAGCCAGAATCATTGCTAACATACTGTTCTGTTTCATGGTGAACCCTCACTTTCATTTCTTTAAGGCTGCTGTTCGCGGAACTGTATCTGCAAACAGGAATGCTTTAAGCCATATTATACAATATTTTCGATAAAATACAATTTTTTTGTGCAAAAACATTGTAAAATCCGGATGAAATTTAGCTAAATATTTACTGGTAATTCTGTAGACTTTTCACAGCTTCGATGTCTTCCTGCTGTACCTTCAGGTTGGAAGTGAAAGTTCTGCCATCTGGTGTGGTGATCTGAATCTCGATCACGGTCCTTCGGAAATGCCGGCCTGCTGTACGGCGGAAATAAATTGTGGGAATTTCGGGTGACGCCTTGTAAAAGCGTTCCACAGGTTCTTAAGTTCAAGTAATTTCATGGGGTTAATTGCCATTTTTTATCCTTCCTATCAGGCGTCAGAGTGTGTTTGAAAAATCAATTCCGCAAGCTGCATACCTCACTTTGCAGCTAGCAGAAAGTCCTTTTTAATATGCTCTGGGACGATTGAAACGGTTCCTTCTATAACCGATAAAGTCCAATTCTTTACTGCTTTAATTTACAGATGTGCGCTTGATGCCTAAAGTATACCAGAAAAAATCTGCACTGCAATGAGAGAGGAAAAGATTCACATATTTAGCGAAAATTCACAAAAGCGACTTTACATACTATAGGAAACATTGTTATAATAGACGAAAGCAAAAGCTGATTTTGGATAAAAAAAGAACGTGAAAACAGATGAAGTGCGATATGAAGGAGAAAGAAAAAATATCAAATTTTGCAGCGAGAGGTGTGAAGATGGAAGAAAAAAAGAGGTATAATCTTGGAGTCCTCATCGGAGGAGTGCATACCTATTTTCCAAAAGAGCATATCAAGGGGATTTCTGAGGCGGCGGCAGAGCTGGATGTAAATGTCTGTTTTTTTCTGGGAACCCGGACTAAGGACTTTTTTGAAGATGTCCTGGGCAGCAAACAGAAAATTCCTATGACTATCAATTTAATACCATACATGACTACAGCCTGATCGGCGGACTGGATGGTCTGATCATTAATTATGGAACACTGGGAATCCAGCTGCGGGAGGATGATCCCAACGAATTTGCCCGGAAATATAATGGGATCACCACGGTTTTTCTTACAGAAGTCGTGGATGTGCCCAATTGTCACTCCCTGATCTGTGACAACAAAGGTGGTATTGCGATGGTCATTTCTCATCTGGTGGAAGAGCATCATCTGTCCAGAATCCTGTTCGTGGCAGGACCGGAGCATAACACAGACGCCATTGAGCGTAAGGAAGCTTATCTGGAAACCATGAAGAAATACGGGCTTCCTGTAACCCCTGAAATGATTGCCCAGGGGGACTATTCCGAGTTTGTGGACAAACAGGTGGAACGCCTTCTGGATAGCAACCCGGATGCCCAGGCCATTGTATTTGCCAATGATGAGATGGCTTTTGCCGGCTATCGTGTCTGCGAGAAGCGTGGGCTTGTGGTTGGCAAGGATATTATGATTACCGGATTTGATGACTGTGAGCGTGCATCCGGGATGGAACCGCCCCTTACTACAATTCAGCAGGACGGAGAGCTTATGGGTAAAATGGCAGTCTACGATCTGGTAAACCGCCTGGATGGAAAAGATCCCGGAAAAGAAGCTGTATCCAGACGCGTGCCGGTTTCTTTTGTAAAAAGAGAGTCCTGCGGCTGTGTGTCAGAGGATGTTTCGAGGAAAGAGACACCTATGGGGCTTGGTGCCCAGGTGCACAGGCTGAATAAGATCATTACCGGAATGAAGCTGGAGCTGATCAGTTTTCAGAGGAAATCCTGGTTTATTCCGGTTCTTGCCCGGGATTTAAACGACTGCATGGATGACGAGCAGGCTTTTCTGAAGGAAATTATGGAGAAAATGCGGGAGCTTCATACAAGATGTACTCATCTTTTTCTTCTGGATGAACCGATTGTTTACGATGGAAAACGGAAGTGGACCTGCCCTTATAACCTTCATCTTGCTGCCAGCTATGAGAATGGCAGAATCATTACCAAGGCGGCTTATGAAAGACCTCTGGTTATGAAGGAAAACGGAATCTGTGATCTGATGGAGGACGAAGAGCGCCACCAGTTTATGGTTTTTCTTCTTTTTCCGGGGAGAAGCAGTATGGACTTCTGGCCTGTGACATTGACCAGGAGGATTTCCCGTTCTTCTATGTGATCAGCCTGCAGATTGGTCTGTCCCTGCATTATCTGGAGATAAGCAAGGCAGAGGCGGCCAGACGGCTGGAGATGTCCAGAGATATGGAAGAGATTAAGGAGAAAAACCGCGTTCTTGGTATTATTTCCGAGTATGATGAGCTGACCGGACTTCTGAATCTGCGCGGGTTTATGGAGCACACCAAGCGGGTTTGCCAGGCTGGGAATGGCCAGAGGGCATATATGATCTATGGTGATCTGGATCACTTAAAAGAGATTAACGACACCTGGGGGCATCCGGCAGGGAACTTTGCCCTTAGGAGTGTTGCCGAAATATTAAAGGGATGTCTGCGCAGCAATGATATTCTGGGCCGTGTGGGCGGTGATGAATATATTATCATGCTGGAATGCGAGGAAGCCGACTTCGGAGAGAAGTTCCGGGAGCGTGTGAAGATGGCATGTAAGCTGTTTAATGAAAAATCCGGCAAGCCCTTCCTGGTGGAGATTTCCCTTGGAATTGCCGAGTTCCGCCCAAATATTTCAACAGACATCCAGCAGGTGATTTCCCTTGCAGACCAGCAGCTTTATGAGGCAAAGAAGCACAGGAAGAAGTCGGTGAGCAGGATGAATAACGAAGGTGCATGAGGCAAAGAGAAACCACCAGTTGAACTAACTGGTGGTTTCTGACGAATCAATGCTTAAAATGGGAGAGCAGTTTTTTTAATACACCTGACCGTTTAGAGGTACTGTCTGTGGCGGGGGCTTCCTGGATGCGGTGGCAGAAGTCAGCAGGGTGGTGCACTGGGGCATGATTAGTTTGGCTTGTTTTTTGAATTGGGTAATATTGTTATAATTTTTTGTAAGGGTCTCAAATTCCGGAAGAAAAGTGAGATAATCGTAGTACACTTGAAAGAAGGCGGGAATGCTTCAAGAGGCGAAATATCAAGCTTCTGCGCAAACGCCTGGGTCTGCGCAGTAATCTCTTCTGAAATTTCCGGAATTTTCTTGTATTTGCGATACCAGATAAAAATGTCAATCAGCTCACGCTCCATTACGATGGCCAGCTCACGGCCCTGAATATTGTATTTGGTACATTGGTTCATGATCAATTGCCAGGAATCAAATTCACAATGGAAGTTTCTGGCACGGTTTCCTACAAGGGATGCGCTGTTATTCACACGGTAACGGACAATCTGCTCGTGAGTGAGCCAGATCCTGTTGGCAGTGAATACGGCTTCGCTGTAGAAGGAGCGGTCGTTGACACAGATCAGATTGTTAAAGCGAAGCCCCTTTTCCAAAATGAATTTCCGTTTGTAAATGGCATTCCATGGAACTACACTGATGTGGCTGAAAATTTCAGGAGCCTGGTGGAAATTCAGAACTTTATCGAAGCACTCAGCGGGCACGTCAGACAGTGCAAAAAGCGGGGTATCAGAAAGCTCGCCGGTCTCATTGTCAAAGCAGACGGCGCAGCCCTTTACCATGTCGGCATCCGCCTGTTCAGCAATGGACAGGTATTTCTGGTAGACACCTTTTTCTACAAGGTCATCTGCATCAAGAAAGTGAAGGTAATCACCATGGGCTTCTTCGATTCCCTTATTTCGACAGGCTCCTGCAAACCGGGTCTTTTCGTTGAGGAAAAGGCGGATGCGGGAGTCTTTTTGCTGGTAATCTTTTATGAGGGCAACAGAAGCGTCGGTGGATGCGTCATCCACACAGATCACCTCCAGCTCCTCTGGATTTCCCAGATCCTGCTGCAATACACTGTCCAAAGTGGCTGTGATGTATTTCTCAGCATTGTGAACCGGATGATAGTGGTTAATTTCATAGGTAAATCCTTTCGTAAGGAATGGGTTATAAAAAAGCATTCCCACAAATTGTGACGCACATCTTGTAGAAAGCCTTTTCCAAACACGCCCTAGAGCATTCCTTTATCTTTATTTTTGCCAGAGCTTTGTGTCAGCTTCAATCCGGTAAGCTCGGCAGGCAATTCCAGACTTCCTGTATCCTTTAACATTCTGCAAAGAAATGCAATCTGGTGTCTGTAAGGTCTTGAGGTACTGTAGCGCTCTGGGTTAAAGGTGTCAAAAGTATAGGACGCTTTTGGCGCAGCAGCCAGAAGCGTAGCAACCGTTTTTATACTATCTGTGGAAGTGATTACGACTTCATCGAATCTTGTCTCTCCCATGCACTTCTTATATTCTTCCTTCCCCAAGTCCAAAATATGGGACAATGGATAGAATGAGAAAAGTCCCATCCGGCTGGTGAGCACACTTGCCAGCTTCCAGCGGTTACCTTTTTCGGGATCCGGCTTCAATGGCAGGCTGGAACAGTCAGGTGATAACTGTGCCAGATATTTGGCAGAGTCTGTATTGCGGAAATCATTGTATGCAAGCCAGAATTCTTTTTCCGGTGCCTGTGCAGCCAGGGCATTAAAATCCCGAACCAGATTCTGGGAAAGCTTCCGCCCTGTAAAGAACAAGACGCGTGTGCGAGGTGCCGGTACATCATCGGAAGAAGCTGGAGCATAATAGGGCAGCGGTCGTCCGTTTAAGAGAGAATCTGCAATATCTGTGAGAAGATATTGTGGGGATTCCTCGAAAATAGTGGCTTCTCCAGAGGAATTCTTTGCTGCCTGTAAATCATGATTGTTTTCCATTTGCAGAGAGCTTTTTTCGAAGAATTCCAATTGTGCTCCTGGGAACTGAACCCATGGTCTGTATCAGAAGTAAACTGGTCAAAAGGTGCTGAATGTAAAGCTTCATTTGTGACCATCTTCTCAGACATCAGTTCTAACTGTCCGATATATCGTACTAACTCCGGCACATTATCAAATGCGGGATATTCCGGGTGAAATATATCACAAAGTGTGGAGTGCAGATTGCAGGAATGATTTTTCAAACAGGCTCCAGAGCTCTCGGGCAGACAGGAAGTGGTTTCCTGCAGGACAGGAGCAGCTGGTACAGTCTGATGGTCACTGGTTGCATTTTCGTGTCGAAGAAATGTACCGCACAGAAATCGTAGAATCTGTGTGCCTGTGGTGAATCTGGCAGAAAGTGCATTGTGATAATCCGATATAAAAATATCACACGCCGCAGCGAAATCCGGTACATCGAAATCTTTTGGCATTTCTTTTATATGTCTAAATTCAGAAAAATCAATTTCCCTTTCATGGTCCAGATGCAGATACAAAACCTGATGATCGGAAAGTTCACAGTCAAATATGTAGAGGGCTGCCATGAAATTCCGGAATGCCTGCTCAGTGTCTGCAATATAGGACCCTGGAAGCAGCGGTGCATACAAAATAGTCTGCATGGAATCCATCTGCAAGCTGCGGCGGAGCTTTTCCCTGTGTGATTCATTGGGAATCACCGGAATGTGGGTGGAAGAACCGATAATGTAAGGCGTTTTGCAGATATTAGCTGTCATACATTCCTGCAGGTAAATATCCCGGTTCTGTACATTGTTAAAATACAGGCAGTCTGCCATAAACATAGTATGCTGCCAAAGCCCTGTATCAGCGGTGGAATCCGGTGTGTTCAGAACGGTTTCCGGATACAGATTGTGTCCGCAGTAAAGCAACACAAACTGCCCCTCTTCCTTCCGGAAATAGTAGGGTAAAGGTCCGTCTGTGATCACGTAGCCGGAGAGTGCAAGTGCCTTGCCGTATTCTTCGCTGTCCGGGCACACCAGAGTAATATTCTCAGACAGTGCAGTGCTGTCAGAAAGATAGCGGTTCAGAAGAGCCTGAAACAAGGCATGCTTCTCCTGAGTCAGGGAGACAATGATCTGGTGCTCTCCAAAATTCCTCAGAAGATGCACAAGTAATTTCAATATCCAGGTAGGAATTTCTTTTCCACGGCTGGCTTCCAGAAGAATCTGCTCCGGATCAGGAGCAAGGCTTCCGGTATAGGCAAAGCCATAAAACTGAGAGGAAGTTTTTTCCCGGTGGATCATCTCAGCAGGCTGATAGCTGGGAGATGTTTTGTGAGAAAGCTTGTAATCCTTTATCCAGGCTTTCTGCTGCTGTACGGTCATTCCGTTGCAGGCCTCTATGAAAGAAATCATTTCCTGTCTGGAACCATAAAGACAGAGCAACCGCCCAATATGTGGCGGAAGTGAATATCGGACATAATGATTGTTCTCCCAGTCCGGAATATTGGACTCCATATAATCGAAAAGCTCATTGATCAATTGCAGCTTCAGTTCTTTCTGGTCAGTCTCATAGTTGGTGAGAAGCTTCCAGAAACGGTAGAAAAAATGACGCACAGCAATGAAATCCAGCTCTGTCTGATATTGTTCAAACAGCCCCAGCTTCTCCATTTCTTCCTTCATAAAAATAATGCATTCCGGATGTGAAGGGTGGAAGGCGTGAGACGGCTGAGGAATCCTACATTTTTTCTGTAATTATAGAAGCACTGATCCACGTATCCGATGGAACGGGCTTTCACAGCCAGAAGATAGGCCACTGGAAGATCTTCAAACCGGATTCCTTCCGGGAAACAAAGTCCGTTAAACAGGTCTCTGTGAATAAACTTGATCCATGGGTATGGAGAAATCGCAGGTAATTCATAGGGCTTGTCTGCAACCCGGAAATTCTGATTATGGCAGGATGCAATGTATTCCTTACGAATTCCGGTCTCAGAGTCTACATTATAGTAGCGGAAAAGAACCAGGTCGTTTCCGTCGGCGGTAGCCTTTTCATAAAGAAGTCTGCAGGCGTCAGGCTCTACGAAGTCATCGCTGTCTACAAACCAGACATATTCTCCATGGGAATGGGCAAAACCATAATTTCGTGCCCTGCTGACGCCGTGGTTCTCTGTGGAAAATATAAAAAGCTTCTCCGGATTTAACGACTGATAAGCCTGCAGAATCTGCAGGCTTCCATCTGTACTGCCATCATTGACAGCTACAATCTCTATTTCCTCAAGTGTCTGTGCCAATAAGCTGTCCAGGCACGCGCTCAAGTATTTTTCCACGTTATACACCGGTAAAATGATGCTGACTTTAAAAGACTTCATCAAAAACTCTCTACCCCATTCCTAATTCCGATATTTCAAGTCAAAATTGCAGTTATTTCGTCAATCTTTTATCTATAATAGTACCAGTTCGACAGGGGATTTCAAGGGGAAAAGGAAGGGAGAAACTTGTTTATTTTCTGTTTATCTCTTTCTCACCAAATGAACACATTTATATAGTACCATGGAAAACGAGAAGGAGGGTTTTACTTATGACTGACAAGGAATATTATGGCTGATTCAGCCGTATGAGGATGCGATGAAGCTATTGCTGACACGTCTGGAAGTGCTGAACCACTCTATTTATGAAACGAAGACGGGGAAGCCCATTCACAACATACAGTACCGGATCAAAAAGAAGGACAGCATTGAGGAAAAACTGGTGCGTCATGGCTTCGAGCCAACCTTGGAAAATGCCAAGGATCAGTTGCAAGATATTGCAGGGGTGCGTATCATCTGCTATTTTGTTGGGGATGTGAATAATCTGGTAAACATGTTAAAGAAGCAGCCCGACCTTATTTTCATCCGTGAGAGCAACTATATTGAGAACCCCAAGCCCAACGGTTACCGCAGCCACCATGTCATTCTCGGTGTAAATGTCTGCTGTCTGGATGCAAACGAATACTATCCGGTAGAAATCCAGCTGCGCACCATCTCCATGGACTTCTGGGCCGCCATGGAACACCGCGTCTCCTACAAGAAACAATACGACAACAAAGAACAACGTGTGGCCGAACTCCTTCAATACTCCAATATACTGGAAAAGATGGAAAAGGAGTTTGAGAAATATAATGATCATCCGGTTGAAATGTGAGTAGCAATCTGATAAAATAAAGAAAACATTTGTTCGAAGGAGGCTATAAACATGGTGTTTGTAAATGAAGCATGGAACGGAACTGGTGAAATTGTAGTTTACAGTAACTATCATAAATATTGGCTGGACAGAGAACGAAAGATAAAGAATCCATTGTTTGATGTGTTTAGCGGGAAAATATTGGATTTGAAGGATAAGAAACCATCGGCGATTAAATATTTTTACAATTTACTGGATTGTGAGATATGCCCCGGAGTAACTATTTGTGTGGTACCTTCCAGTAATGCGGAAAAAGAGAATCCGGAATTGGAAAACTAGGAGAAATGCTTGCTGCCAATGGAAGGATAATAAAGTATATTTTTTAAGAAGAAGCCATTCAATCAACAAGCTTGCAACAGGAGGAAGCAGGAATCTGTCAGTTCATATGCAGTCTATTGATACGGTAGAGGATATAGACATAAGCGGAGACATTGTATTATTGATGGATGACGTAACTACAACTGGAAACTCTCTGTATGTCTGCAAAGAAATTTTATTAAATCGTGGAGCCGCTAATGTAGAAATGTTTGCATTGGGTAAGGCAATATAAAATGGAAAAGCTTATGGAAGAAAAGAAAACAACACTATGGCAGGAAATAAAAATCTGTCGAGTTGATGAAACAAATTATCCATCTGATTTGAAAAAAATAAAAGACCGGCCAGAGGTTTTGTACTATAGAGGAAATATTGATATTTTGAATGAGCATAAAGTATTGCGGTTGTAGGATCACGTAAGATATCGGCTGTAGGTGCTAAGTTGGCTTATAATGCGGGCAGTATTATAGGCAAAAATGGTTTTAATCTTGTAAATGGTCTTGCACTTGGCTGTGATGCAGAAGCTCTAAAGGGGCTCTGGCAGCAGGGGGAAATGCGCAGTGGTTCTTCCTTGCGGAATAAATGAAATATATCCGAAATCTAATCAATGGATTGCAGAAGAAGTTTTAAAGCAGGGCGGATGTCTTATTAGCGAATATCCCGAAGGAACAAGACCTGAGAAATATCGTTTCGTGCAGCGCGACCGACTTCAAAGTGGCATGTCTCAGGGGGTTCTGGTAGTAGAAGCTATGGAAAAAAGTGGTACTATGCATACTGCAGAGTATGCAAAAAAACAGAATCGCCGCCTGGCTTGTTATTATCACGGTTTGTTGAAATATTCTACAGGAAATAATGTTTTGGAGAATTTATATCAGGCAGCAGTGATTAAAACCAATGAGGATTTAGAGAACTATTTATGTGAAATTGCAGATATAGAAGAATATACGCAATTGAGTTTTGATTTTGTATAACTATTTCCCCACGAGAAACAGAAAAGCAGCATTGTTTCTCGTGGGGATTTTTATGTTCTGTTTTAGTACAAATTTTATTGAAAAATATTCTACATCATTTCTACTTTTTTATCTTATTTTTCGTACGGAATAAATGGCAAAAATGCCGTAGTTCGCATACTCTTTTCATATTCTAACAGTTGCGAAAGACCCTGACTTTTGCAGCTAATGGATATAAAACACCCGTCAAACCCAGTAAATACAGGGCTTGGCGGGCTTTCTGCTTTGTCAGATTTTCAAGGTGTTTTTCTATTTTGGGTCTTTGCTAAAACTTTTTTTATTTCCCCTAGCGTACGGATACGTTTTCCAAAATCAATATCTGTAACTCTTTCGATATCTTTTAAAACTTCATCGTAATAATCAAACAGATAATAGTTTTGCTGGATTAGGTTGCATTTGGCTTTTGACAGAGATTCCAAAATAGTTCCGATGCTGTATTTTCGCTCCAGTTTATTTTCCAGTATTCTAGCGATTGTCAAAGCTACAAAACAGGTAAGGAAATGTGCTTCGATATGTTCTTTTGTTCAGACATACACGGGTCTGGCTTCCAGTTCACTTTTGGTTACTTTAAAAGATTCCTCAATTCTCCATAAACCTCGGTACATATCGATAATCTCGTCGTCAGATGTCTCCATTTCGCTGGTTAAGAGCATGTAGTAACCATCCAGTGATTCTTCCTCCCGGATTTTGTCCTCATCAATGTCCAGCCCAGAAGAGGCGGTAAGGATTTCTCCGGTTTCTTTGTCATAGTCTATTTTTTGACATATTTTGCAGCACCATAAGACGTGGCTCTTGTATAATTCCCTGGATTTTTTGCCAGGTCTCTTGCTTTTGTCAGTGCAGCTTCACGCTCTGCTTTTGCTCGTTTGGCATATTTTTCACTCCAGAAGACAACCTGTTTCTCATTTACCTGCTTTTTTATTTTTTTGCCCGAAACAGAGGATACTTGGATTGTTCTTGGAGATTTGCGGGATTTCCGCTTGTATTCTGTACCAAGCCATTCATAACCTTCCTGTTCCAGAACATAGTCCTTGATGCTTTTTTCTGCGCCCCGGATGGACATACTGAAAACATATCCGTCATGAGTGGGCGTGTTGATCGTGTACCAGATGTTATCACCTGTTGTCATTCCTTTGTCAGCAACGGAAATGACTCTGCCAAGATCAAACTGCTTTTTGATGCGTCCAAAGTTAGGTCTGTAGGTCAGACAGTTATTGGTATTTCCGGGAAAAAGCTCATAAGTAATAGGAATTCCCTGATTATCCATGAAAAGTCCCATCTGCACAATTGGATTTGGACGATGTTCTTTTGAAACTCCTTTACGGAGAAAATCGGTTTGCTCATCTGTCTCAAAATAGTAGTTTGTAACATCATAATAGATGAGGCTGGTATCCCTGCCATAATTCTCTTTGATATGGTCATTTAGCCAGATCTGCAAGTTTTCTTTATGTTTGTCAAGGAAAGACAGACAGCGGTAAACATCGTCTAAAGAGTAGTCTGTTTCTCAAAGAAATGTTCCCGATCATCATAGGAAGATTTCTTTGAAGCAGGGAAAGAAGTCTGGAATAGACCAGCATCTTCATGATGGTATTGGCATCATACTGTTCTTTTGAGCGGCGCTGCCGGTTCGTTAGAAAAGTATGGAGACCGAGCTCATGGTAGATCTGGCTCAGTGCAGCATAGCCAAAGTTTTTTCTCAGCTTGTCACCTAAACAAAGGCAATCAGAATCGTAAAAAGTAAAGTGGATGGGAGCCTGTCTGGCTGCTTTTTCAGCTTTTAGCTGCTCGACTCTTTTTTGAAAGTGAGCAATAGGGTCATCATATTTTTTTTCTAATTCGTCTAGCCAGCCAATAGATTCTACTGTTTTCTGGCGGGAGCATTTCTTAGCTTTATCGTAATAGGTGTCAACAATGGAAAGGCGAATCCGACATTCAGGTTTGGTGTTTTTTGAGGTACATAGCAAGCACTCCGTTTCGTATAATATTTATTGCACCACAAAACGATACAAAACGCTAGTAAAATATGACGAAATTTAAAAATAAAAAAAGCCTGAAAGCAAGGAAACAAAAGGCTTTCAAGCGATAAGTGAGCATATGTTACTGCAAAACTGTGGTGCATGGCGAATCTCGTTGGGCTGCGGTTTCGGTCGTTCGCATCCTTCAAAATGAAAAGTACAAGGGAGATCTGCTTATGCAGAAGTATTATATCCGGGATTTTCTTACGAAAGAGCTGGAAAAGAACGATGGAAAACTGACCCAGTATTATGTGGAAAATGATCATGAAGCAATCATAGAGCGGGAAATATGGGACGCGGCACAGCTGGTATCCCAGAGAGAAAATCTTCTGTCAGGTTGGGAGAAAGATATTGCCCAGGGAAATGCCCTGGAGCGCTTACGCGCAGCACAGATGAAAGAGCTGACCGAAAAGTATCCTGACTGGTTCCAGGTGGCGAAGAATACGAGAATGGTGATTGGGGAAATTATAATTGGGGGTGATAAGGGGTGTGAGATTTTGTTTATGGATGGCGTAAGGCTGGTGACGGATTAGAGCGTGTTTGAAAAATCATTCCCGTTACCAGGGGAATAGGCTGTGAAGAAAGAAAGCAAAAGAATTTAGCAGACTTTCGAAAAATACTTGTAAATCAAGAACTTCAATGTTATTATGATAAAAAGCATATTTCTCATATAGTTCAAGGCATATCCGCCATCTGATTTATCTAATCACACATCAGAAATCCATGCTTTTTACCCATTAACGAAGAAGAGCAGGAGTTCTGAATGAAAGGTATGTATGCTTAGCTTGTCTTTTCTGACTCCTGCAAAGAAAAGGAGGACCAGCCTATGGTAAACAGAAACTACAAGGTCACGATATTCCGGATGCTATGAAGGCAGTAACAGGGAATTGATGGAACAGTGCCAGATACTAAGGGAATATGCAATATATGTAGCGCGGGTTCGTAAATATGCAAAATATATGCAACTGGAAACAGCTGTTCAAAAAGCTGTAGATGAATGTATTCAGGAGGAAATTCTGGAAGAATTTCTTCGGAAAAATAGAGCGGAGGTTATCGCAGTGAGTATATTTGAATATGACAAAGAAGAGGAAGAACGTAAATTGAGAAAAGCTGAGTTTGAGGCTGGGGAGCAAAGTGGAATACAAAAAGGAATACAAGAGGGAATACAGGAAGGAAAGGAATTGAAAACAAAAGAAATTGTCAATTCGTTACTTCAGGATGGAATGGGCATTGAAAAGATTGCGGCTTTACTGAAAATTAGCAAAGAACATGTTTTGGAATTAGCAGGAAGGAGCAAAATTTATGAAAAAGAATCACCACCTTCATCGGCTGGTTCGTCTTTGCCTCATCATTTCCCTGCTTCTGCTGTGCAGTACAAGCCAGGTATTTGCCGCTGCAAAGGTAAATCTGAAAAACACCAAGATTAAACTATCAGCCACCAAACTCACCTACAATCAAAAAGTCCAGCGCCCGAAGGTAAGCGTCACCTATAAGGGCAAAGCCTGAAAGAGAAGAAAACTATGTTCTGAAGTATTCCAAGGGCTGCAAAAAGGTAGGCACCTATACGGTTCAGATTATTGGAAAGGTGCTTATACCGGCAAAGTGAAAAAGCAGTTTACCATTTTGCTCCAAGACCCAGGTAATGGGTGGTTATGTTGGAAAAAAGACTGCCAGTGTGGTAATAAAAAGGCAAACCGCTCAGACCAGCGGTTACCAGCTGCGCTATGCCACAAATTCCAAATTAAAAAATGCGAAAACCATAACAGTCAAAGGAAACAAAAACAACACCGTTTCCCTCAATGGACTGAAAGCCGGAACTACATATTATATGCAAGCCCGTACCTACATGGCCATTAAAGGAAAGAAATATTATTCCAAATGGTCTTCCACAGAACATTGCAAAACAAGCGGAAAGTCAAAAGAAAATACTTCAAATACAACGCCTGCCCCTAAGCCGGTTCCGAAATTAACGCTCGAAGAGGGAAAAGCAAATATAACCCTGGAAAGCGGAAGGTATTATGAGATTGAAATTTCAAATGGAATCAAAGACATTAATATTTCTGATCCGGCTGTTGTATATTCCACAGATGAAGCTGAAGGCGGAAACAGCCACTTATTTGCGACGCTTGAGCCTGGGAAATGCGTGATTACCATCACGGATATTTATGGACAAAAAATTACTTCCACGGTTTCAGTTACCCAGAAGCTATACAATCCGCATACTGAGACTTCTTATGTAGTGACATCTGAAACCGTTGACAGCACACTTCCTGTTCCCACCATCAAGTCAATAGATTATGGTGACGGATGGGTGGATGTGAACTGCCCGGGAACTTTTTCCCAGTCAGATCCTTATGTTGGTTACGAAGGTTATCTTTCTTACAATGATAAGTTTGCATACAGTGTTCAGGATATGCGAACAATCGGTGAAGATGACGGGATAGGAAGTGTGAGTTTCTATTATTTAGACTCAGGCCGCAGTTATTATGCAAAAGTACGTTCTTACACCATCCGCAATAATGTAAAAGTCGTTGGACCGTGGAGCGAAATTCGTAAAGTAGATTTGCCAATATATGATACGAAAGGCATAACACCTGCTAAATATACCTATGAAATTTATGGTCTGGACAAGCAGAAAGCAGATATCTACACGCATTGTATCAAACCTCTTTTAT
>ENA-OQEX01000404-OQEX01000404.1-human-gut-metagenome-genome-assembly--contig:-NODE-404-length-23452-cov-2.231554_pt1 | contig 23452 bp, 27 predicted proteins | sample MGYA00242802_ERZ504649 | MGnify/ENA primary metagenome ERZ504649 (study PRJEB26092, sample SAMD00036194) | human gut metagenome | host: Homo sapiens | study: EMG produced TPA metagenomics assembly of...
CCATGCACTCCTTATCGGAGAGAGGACGGAGCTTTTTCAAAAGACCTTCCGCCGTGTCCTTCATGGCCTTGTCAGGTGCATAGCGCCAGGTCATGTAAATTTCATTCAGAGCGGCCCCCTGGCTGGTGCCCTCGACCTGATAGATCATCCTTTTTTCAGCTTCACTTAAATTCATTTATCCGGCTCCTTCCTAAAATGGGCAACAAAAAGCCACAGGTTTTTTATGCCTGCGGCTTGTGCCATGCTTCGCTTATGTGGGAGCGGAAGACAACAGAAAAGGGATACCATTCGTGAAAATAGTATCCCTGCTCTGTAAACTTATTCAATTTTTGATGGTTGCATTGTCTGTCACTGTCCACAAAGCCTTGATTTTACTTGTTTTTCTCAACCATCCTTATCAAAGCCTTGCATTAGGCAGCTTTTTTAGGTTTCCTTGGTTAGCGATTTCTAACTAGCGAAAATGGAAGAGGAGTGCTGAACAGATATGGCTGAAAAGATAAAACTTTCCGGTGTGCCGGAAACGATGCTGCAAACGGTATACGCCCGTGCCAAAGAAAGCACAGGCCGTGGTGTCATTCAAGACAAAAAAGCGTTGGAGATCATCGACGAACTGGACTACGATTTTTCCCTCGCAGACAAGGATACTGCTATGCGCAGCGGTGTGATTGCACGCACACTGGTACTCGATCGGTTGGTGGGGCGTGGCTCGCCAAAATTCCGGTGCAGTGGTAGTCAACATAGCCTGCGGACTGGATACCCGATGCTATCGGATGCGTGGGTTTTCTCACTGGTACAACCTGGACTTGCCGCAGACCATGGCTGTTCGGGAAAAACTGCTGCCGGAAAGCGGTATGATCTCACAGATTGCTATGTCTGCCATGGACGATTGGGGCAGCAAAATTGCAGAACAGGATGTGCCGGCACTGGTCATCATTGAGGGACTGACCATGTACCTGTCTGAGGCAGATGTCAAGCGGATTTTTGCAGTGATTTCCAAGCGATTCCCGAAAGCTGCTGTGCTGGTTGAGATCATGAATCCGGCTGTTGCAAAACGATTCAAGGAAAAATCCATCGAGGCAGCCGTGCGAAATTCACATGGGGCATAAAGGACGGCAAGGCGCTCGCAGCACTCTTGCCGGATTTCCAATTTGTCGAAGAACACGCTCTGACCGAAGGCATGGCGGTGTTTATGCCCATCTATAAGCTGCTTGGAAAAATTCCGTTTGTGCGCAATATTTCCAACAAGATCGCTGTTCTTGAAAAGGGGAAATCCATATGAGCATTTTCGCATCGTTGCTGCGCAGTATCTATAAGCTATCCGGTGCGAAAGACGAAGTTCTTATTTCAAGGAGGCAAAAGAGGATTTTGCAAGATAACGGAAATCCTGAAAAAATAAAGCGGCAGTCCTGCAAAAAGAAGAAAAGGAAAAAGCGGAATGAAGAAGGTAACAGAATTAGAGGAAAGTATTATTAGGGACATTGGACACGCTTTCGGCTACTATGACTACGGCACGGAACATGGATTGATCGACGCATTCCCAAGCCGGGACGCTGTTGCATCATTTATCTGCGGTTATGTGCGCATGGCACTGCAAAGCGGAATGCTCTACACCGTGGGTGAAAACGGCGAGGGATATATTGCGTACAAACTTCCCGGGCAGAAAAATGCCAGTCTGAAAGCTGTACTGCCTCTGGCAAAGGGCTTGCTCGGCTCTATGAATTTCAGAGAACTGCTTCGTTTCACACGTATCATGTCAAAAGGCGGTTCGGGGCTGGGCAAACAGCTTGACAAAGCAAAGAAACCCTATATCTATGTGGGTCTGGTTTGTGTGAGAGAACCGTACCAGGGACAGGGGTATATGCGGAAAGTGATGGATATGGCATTTTCTGAGGGCAACAGACTCAGCGTGCCGGTGATCCTTGATACCGACGCACGCTCCAAGTGTGATAAGTATATCCACCTCGGTATGGAACTTGCCGGTACACGCCGTTTTGGCGAATACGGCGTCCTTTATGATCTGATAAAATATCCGGATTCTTAGGGGTTGTTTGAAAAATCCGTACATTTGTCAAAACGCCCATAAATCACTGTCTGTGTCGTCGAAAATCCTTGCCAGGCGATAGCTGCCTGCGGATTCTCTCCTAACATACAGTAATTTCTATGCATTTTTCCAAACATCGCTATTTTTCAAACAACCCCTAGGAACCGGAAGAAAAATGCAGAAATACAAAATAAAAGGAGAAAAGCAATGCTATTATATTCCGAAAAAATTCAATCGTTTACAACAGCGCATCCCTGCGAGAACGTCACCGTTGACGGCGCACAGTTTCGCTATATTCTAAGCGGAAAAACGGATGGGAAAACACTCGTATTCTTAAACGGCGGAATGAATACGCTGGGAATGTGGATGGATTACGTGGACGGGCTGTCCGACGTCTGCCGTGTTCTTCTGTTTGACTATCCTCAGGAACTGCGCACCAATCAGGAACTGGTTGTTGGAATGCACGCATTCTTTCAGAAGTTCGGCATCAAAGATCCCATTTTTATTGGTGCAAGCGACGGCGGCATGGTCGCACAGATCTACACGCAAAAGTATCCCGATGAGGTCGGCGGTCTGATCTTGATTTCAACAGGCGGCATGGATGCCAATACGCTCAAGAGTCTGAAAAGAAAGTACCGTTTTGCGCCGCTGATGCTGTGGTATCTGAAACGCTGCAATTATGAGAAGATGAAACCGAAACTTATTAAGCTGGGAATGAGCCACATCCGCAACGAAAGCGCAGAAGAGGTCGCCTATGCGCAGGATATGTTCGATACGATCTTCCGGGATTATCAGCAGGAAAAGGATGTACATATCTCAGGACTTCTCGCCGACCTGATGAATCAGATTCCTGTGACAGCGTCAGATTTTGCGGCGGTCCAGGGTAAAATTCGTCTGATCCTGCCGAATCAGGACTTTCCGGAAAATGCAGGAAGATCTTATCAAGCTGATGCACGATCCGAAAATCGTCTATGTTTCCGGCGGGCATCTTTCCACCGTGCTGAAAGCAGACGATTATGTAAGAACGATTCGCAATTTTCTAAGCGAAATGAGCGAATAAGCACATTTCGGGACACAAACAGAGGAGGAAAAGACCATGATTATCCTGCAATTGCTGCTCTATTGTTTGCTGTTCACCGTAATGGTAAAGCTTTTCGTAATCGGCGGAGCGATCAATGGGCTGTATTTCTATCCCAAAGAGGTACAGGATCGTGCCATTGCATTGGGAATGACCGACCGGGAGACTGTGAGCCGAAAACGAAAATGGTTCATGACGGTGTTCTGCCTGGTGATGTTTATTGCACTTGTATTGATTATTGGTGTGTGGAATGGTGTTTCTGCTTTTGGCACAGCGTACTGGCAGGCACTGCTGTTTCTCGAAGTGATGAATATTTATGACGGCGTTGTGATCGACAAGCTATGGGTGGGACACAGCCGGTTCTGGGTGCTGCCGGGGCTGGAAGATATGCCGTTTGTGCAGACCTGGCGGCAGGTGTTGATAAAAAAGGAGCATCATGGCGCTCATCTGGTTTGCCGGAGCAGCAGTTGTGGGCGGGATCATTACGTTGATTTTTTGAAAGAAAGCAGGGGATACTGCCATGAAAAGAGTCTATGCGAAGTCGTCATATGCAAAGCCATATGAGCAATATTGCCGGGAAAAATACCCGAATGATGCTGAGCAGATTTTTGCGAAAGCCGAAGAATGCTACCTTGCATTTATGAAAGATATGCCCGATCTGGGGAAAAATATGATGGCAGCCAATATGCTGGATTGGTTTACGATCCTTGCATTTTATGAGACGAGCGAACACAAACTTGACGGCGAGGCGCTGCTTGAGATCAAACGCCGTGCCGTAGACAAAATGAAATTCCTCGGAAAATTTGTTGACGGCAACCGGCAGAAGTGGCCGTATAAACTGTTTGAAAAGACATATGTGAAATATAACAAAATGCAGAAGGCACACCAGGCACGGGGTGAATGGATGGACAGCTGGCGTGTTGTAATCAACCCCGACCACCGCACCGAGGGCTTTTGCTTTTACCTTATCGGTTGTCCGATTGCCAAACACGCAAAGGAACACGGCTACGAAGAACTCTTGTCGTACCTTTGCAGGACAGACCACTATCTCGCTGAGGTCATGCACGCCCGTCTGATCCGTACCCGGACAGAGGCGCTTGGCGGCGATTGCTGTGACTACTGGTACGTGGGCGATAAAAGTCCTGCGCTAGAAGCATACAGGGATCTGGAACAGATATGACTCGGCACTTCAAATACAAACCAAAAATACCATACCGGAAACAATCGTTTTCCCGGTATGGTATTTTTTGTTCGGAATGCTAGGACATTATCACTCCGAAAGATTCTCCGTACAGAAAAGTTCAATGCAGTTGCTGACATCATCCGCAGTGTAATCCACAGAAATGCCCGATGCCAGCCAGTACGCATATTCACCGGCGTCGTACTGTTTCAGTGCATCCAGATCGCTGCCGTAGCGGAATTCGATGTGCATGTGGTCGCCATGGTGTCGGGAGCCATGCAGAAGTAGGTGAACTCGCCGGAATCTGCGTCATCGCTTTCATAGATGTACAGCCCTCTGATGTCCTCCATGCCGATATAGTGATAGGTATGTTCGAACAGTTCGCTGCCGTCTGCATCCTTGCCGGAAATGGTGGAGCCATCAAATGTGAATGTGTCTACATCCTGTGTGAAGTCGCAGCAGTACGTCATGTTTCCGTCTGCATATTTCTTTACGGCATCTTCGCCGATCACAGTACCGGTCACCATAGAGGACATCTTTTCAAATGCACCTTCGGCGTTTTCCTCGCCGACCAGCTTTGCGCTGTCATCCACCAAGTCTGGCGGTAGTCGTCTGCCAGAATAACCGGCCACAGTTCATGATAAGTGCCGCTCAGATCGGTGAGCAGTTTCTCCGCAGCCTCTGCGTTTTCATCCAATGCGATCTCAGATGCGGCAGAGCTTTCAGCCTTGGAGACCGAACTCTCTTCGCTTTTTCCGCAGCCGGTAAAAATAGATGCTGCCATCGCCAGGGATGCAGCCGCACATAATAACTTTTTGAAATCCATGTGATCTTCTCCTTTTTCTCTCACTTAGTTAGCGAAAACTAACACATGAAATTATACCATGGAGAACTGGCAGCTGCAATACCTGTTTGGACAATTTCTATCCAAACGGACAAGTCAGTCATGCTCCACACGGTTTCTGACATATTTCCGGAATGCAGAGGGTGTCATGCCGCATTCTTTCTGGAAGGCTGCGGAAAACTTTGCCGGATTCTCATAGCCTACCGCATTGGCGATTTCCGCAATGGAAAGCTCCGTGCGGAGCAGCATCTTCTGCGATTCCTGGATGCGGTAGGTTTTGAGATACGCATATACGGAAGAGCCGTAGATGTCCGAAAAGTTTTTCTTCAGCGTTGTCGGCGCAATGCGGAATCTTTCTGCAAGTTCCGGAATAGTGTAGTGCTTTTGAATATCGGAAATCATAAAATCATGAATGGATTTGATCAGAGAGACGCTTTGGCGGTCGAAGTAGTGTTCCGTCTGATTGGACACTGTGCATTTCGTATCCGTCAGAAACAAGAGCAATTCCAGCACTTTTAGCTTGAGATAACCTGCCCGGTGCGTCTCTCTGACGGTGTATAGTTCCGAAAAAATATGGGAAGCGGTTTCATTTTTTCGCAGGATTAGGATCTGGTTTTGGTTGGATACCATTGCGTGGATCTTATCAAAATCCACAGACAGCATTTTCAGAATGGCGAGAAGTTCCTCAGAAAAGCGGTCGGGTTCTATAAAGATGCTGATTCCGTGATAATGCCTTGTAGGAAAGCAGGCATTTTCGGAACAGGTACAGGAACTTTTGACAGCCATATCTCCGGGTGCCATGTAGCAGCACAGCTGTTCGCCGGCATCGCACTCAAATCTACCTTCTGTGCAGTGGTTGATCTCGATCATGTTTGATGCAGTGTTCTGCTGTAAATTGCAGTACGCCATGTGAATATCGTTGAACGCAGCCTGGATGCCCTGAAAAACGTGATAGATCGTGATCGTTCCTGCGCCGGTTTCATTGTTCAGATGGTATATTCTGCAATCATCGCTCTCGTCGGAATAACCTGTATTTCTGCCGTATAGTGCGATAAGATCAAAGCTGTTTGGAAATGGCGTTTTTTCCATTATGAAAATCTCCTGTTTTACGATTCTGATTATCTTTATTATAATGGAATCGGGAACAGCTGTCAATCTGCAATATCCGGTTTCACTGCATACAAACAAAACCAGCCCGGAATTCTGTAACTGGAATTCGGCTGGTTCATTTTTGATTGCAGCGAACAGGCTTATTCGATCAAGCCGCTGTTTTTCAGCAGTATTTCAATATCCGTTCCCTTGACTTTTTTCAGTACGATTTTGAGCAGTTTCTTTTCCACAAAGGAAAGATTTTCGTCTGTGAGCGGTTTTTTGTCGATGGCGTAATAGCAGGCACGCAGCAGTTCCCGTACATCGTACTTGCTGCCCCAGACTTCCGGTACGCCACGGTCAATGTCCAGCAGGGTGTAAACGGATTCCATACCGGTACGCATGGAATATTCCGTGGTGAAGATCGTGTCACGAGGTGTTTCGGCAAACTGTCCGATAAAGGCAAAGTTAACGGCGCCGTCCGGAACGACACGGGGACGATCGGATTCTTTTCTCGGCTGGAAAAACGCATTGATATACGGCATAAAGCAGGTGGTCGTATTGCAGGCGTTCTTTGCCAGATCGTCAATTTTCTCTTCCGGTACACCGATGTGATAGAGCCATTCCCGGCAGACCTCTTCGCCGGTGCAGTTCCGCATGGCTTTTTTCACATAGTTTCCGGGCTTGTTGGTGTTCAGAGAATACAGCCATACCAGAACCATGTTTTTGTCCTGGGATTTGAACTGCGGCTGGCGGTTGATGGTCCAGGAGAGATACCAGTTCTCTGTGCTGTCCTTGACGGTGACGATACCGCCGGTCGTAACTTTCCGGTGCGTGGGTCACGCTTGCAGACGTCGATAATGTGCTGGATGATCTCCTCGTCCGAGGTGGCGACAGTTGCACTCATCCAGTTTGTGGCGTCAATATCGCTGCAAAAGACTTCCGGTTTGCCGTATTCGCCGTGTTCTGCCTGTGATGCAATGGCTTTCCACAAATCCCATGATTCCCCGTATCCGTTTTTCAGATGGGACAGATCCGGCGCATGGGTTTGGTCGCCGTAGCAGGAAGTGTCTGTACAGCAGCCGTTGGTGATAAAGACCAGATCGTCCTCGATCAGATCAATGGTCTGTTCTCTGCCGTCCTTGCGGTATACGATCTGCTTGGCAACCTTCTTGCTGCCGACCGTTTCAATGATCACATTTCTGACATCCATGCCGTATTCGATCCGGACCCCGTGGGACTCCAGATATTTTACCAGCGGCAGGATCATGCTCTCATACTGATTGTATTTGGTGAAACGCAGTGCGCTGAAGTCCGGCAGTCCGTCGATATGGTGGACATAGCGGCACAGATACCGTTTCATTTCCAACGCACTGGACCAGCGCTGAAATGCAAACATGGTCTGCCAGTACAGCCAGAAGTTGGTCTCCCAGAACGAATCCGGCAGAACGTCGGAGATCTTCTTGTCCTCCAGATCTTTTTCCGGTGTCAGAAACAGCTTGGAAAGCGCCAGCGCCGATTCCTTGTCCAGCGCAAACTTCTTGTCGGTGTGCGCATCCTTGCCACGGTCCATGGAGGCACGGCAGAGGGAATAGTTGGGGTCGTGCTTGTTCAGCCAGTAATATTCGTCCAGCACAGAGACGTTGGGCGTTTCGATGGAAGGAACATCCCGGAATGTATCCCACATGACTTCGAAATGGTTGTCCATTTCTCTGCCGCCACGCATGAAGAATCCTTTTGTGATGTCCTTGCGTCCGTCACAGCTGCCGCCGGCAAGTTCCAGCTTTTCCAGCAAGTGAATGTGTTCGCCTTTCATCTGACCGTCACGAACCAGATAAAAGGCTGCGGTAAGACCGGCGAGACCGGTACCGATGATATAAGCCGACTTTTTGTCCACGTCCTTCGGCTTTTCGGGGTGTGCAAATGATTCATAAGTTCCTGCGGAATAATACATAACGATGCCTCCTTACGTCAGAGCTTGAAATTGGATTTTCATAAAACGATATCCGTTTTATGCTGGTTGTGTTCTTATGATTCTATTATACCCGAATTTTCAGAATCCACAATCAGCAAAAAAGGCTCTGTGATAAAAAATTTATCACAGAGCCGGAAAGTGTAAAAAAATCCATCAAAAATGCAGCAATGATAAAAACAGCGCTAAAGCGGCAATGCTCAAAGCCGGAATCTTGCAATTGCCGCAGAGATCGAACCTTGCAGCAATTTCCCAAGCCGTACTACAATTTCCTGCGGCGATTCCCGCATATCATCCTTGATCCAGTCCAGCATGATGCCGATAAAAATATAGGCGTAGACCTTGGCGATGAACTGCTTGTCCTCTTCCCGGATCATCATGCCGGAAGATTCTTCTTCAATAACGTCCAGCAGCAGCTGATCCACCAGCGGCTGAAGATATTTCTCCACCTGTTCCCGATGGACACAGCGGTAGACATTCAAGATAAACGGTTTGTTTTCCTGGACTGCCGCAAAGATCTGCAAAAGTCCCTGCTGCCAGGTGTCATAAGTCTTTTTCTCATCCAGCGCACGCCGTGCATCCTCCAGGCACGCCCATTCCACAAGATCGTAAATATCTTTGAAGTGATAGTAAAAAGTCATGCGGTTGATGCCGCAGTCCTCTGTGATGTCCCCGATGGTGATTTTGGTCAGCGGCTTTTTCAGCAGCAGATTTTTCAGTGACTGCTCCAGCGCACGTTTGGTTACCTTTGACATATGCGGTGTGCCGCCTCCTTTCAGTTCTGGTGGCAGATCTGTTCCTTTGTCTGCATGGGACAGCAGACAAGCTGACTGCTGTCCAGGTTTTCGTGGTGCATATGGACCGCAGAGATCTGGTGATTGTTATAGGTGGTGTAGTAATAGATGCCCTTATCTGCATTGCAGCAGGAGGTGTAAATGGTAATCTCATACTGTCCGTCTTTGACTTCGCAGCAGCCACGCTGCTGATCCACTGCGCCGAGAATGTGGAAAAACTGGCTGACGCTTTCCGTTTCAGAATTGCCGGAAACAGAATTGCCCGGACAAAAGCGGCACGCACAAAGCGAGACTGGGAGGAAAGGTCGCCGGGGAGACCCAGTGCGCCCATTCCCCTGCTGTAGGATCTCAGCGGAAGCTCCGTTGAAAAATGGTTTTGGGGCTGTTTCGGGGAAAGGTGCATATAGTCGTTGAGCCGGAACATCTGCTCCGGAAAAGGCGGATTGTTCGTCAGCACGCCGGCAGGGTTTTCATAAACATGAATTCCGTCTGCCATGGATTCCACCGTAATGGTTTGGTTTTTGTCTGCGATGATCCAGTGCAGCTGCGCCGCCGGCATCTGCGCATGGAACGGCGTGTCCAGGAGATTGAGCCGTTGGATAAACGCTCTTGCCTCGGCTGTGTCGGCGCACTGGCTGAGAATCCATGGGATAAATTCGTATTGTGCCACATTGTCCGAATCATCCGCAGTCCGGGCAGCATAGCAGGCGTTTCCCACAAAGTTCAGCCCTGCCATACAAAGTCCTTTTTCGTTGACGGCATCGTAAAAAAGCGGATATCCATTGGCGATGTGTGCTGTTCCGATGATTGCATAGTGCTGTTCTGATACGCCCATATGCAGAAACGGCAGCTTGTACTTTCGTGGAAGAATGACGATCTCCTCGCCGTAAGAACTTTCATAATCTAAGGTTCTGCCAAAATAGAAGTCACTGGTCTGATAAGTTGCAGCTGTACACATTTGCAGGCTCCTTTCAAGGATATGATGAAAAATAGTATAACACAAAATTGCGGAAAATGCAAATCAGAGAGAAATTATTTTTGGTGCATTCCTTGTGCAGCGCAGTATCTCAGACAAACCGGGGCATCTGCTACGAAAACTTCCGATAAAGCTCTAAGGAAAACGGCATTCACTTCGACAGCCGTCGGAACTCCAGCGGCGGCACACCGTATGTTTCTGCAAATACCTTGGCGAATTTGCCTTGGTTCTCATAGCCACTGCATTGGCAACCTCAATGACCTTCATTGTTGTAGATTCCAGAAGTTCCGCTGCTTTTTCCATGCGTTTCTTTCTGAAATAGCTGAGATAGCTTTCACCGAGGATTCCTTTTACGTAGAACTTGAAACTGCTTTCACTGACGCCGAATCGGTCTGCCAGTTCCTTTGCGGTGATCCGCTTGCTCAAGTCGCTTAAAATCAAAGCCTCAGCATCTTTGACAATTGCAATTTGTGACCGTGTGAAATAGATATCCGGTTCGCTTTCGGTGGGCATAGACAGCAGTTCGTGCAGGAGACGTACCGTGAAATACCGCAGCATCCCCAGCTCCGGTTCATCTTTCCCTGCCCATGCCTCTCTGACTAGTGCGAGCAGTGCATCGTTCATCCGATGCAGATAGATCCCGTTCTTTTCGCAGAACATTGCTGCGGTCTGCTCCGGCGGAACGCCCATTTGTGAGAGAAAGTCCTGTCCGTTTTCCTGATGCAGAATGTCCAGATCCAGATAGAACTGGATGCCCTCATACAGCCTTCCGGGATAATAGAAATCCTTTGTTGGCAGAATGGTGCGTGAGGCAGATTTGATTTTCTTTCACAATGGCGTAGCGGTTCTGCGCAAGAGAGGCGTCGCACCGACCGTGAACGCAGAAATTCAGAATCAGCATTCGTTCGCCGTAGAGAGAGCTGTCTCCTTTTTCCCAGCTGCTTGTGTGGATCTCGTTGAACGAAATGCGGATACCGGGTGCCAGTGTATAGAAGTGCAGTAGACCTTCATTTTCTTTTTGAATCGTGAAGTGCTGATTTTTTGTATCCATAGTTTTATTATACCAGCAAACAGTGCCGAATCGCAAGAGATAAAACAAATTTTCCTGCTAAACGGGCTTAAAATACACGAATGGATTTTACAATTCCCGGAATTTCTGCTATAATTGCAGTTGGTTAGATTTTACTAACTGCATATTATTTGGATTAGGAGACAATGTTATGAATGCAGTCACACTTTCCGATGCAACCCCCGGCAGCCGGTATTGCATTTTGGAGATCAAAGAAGAAAGCCGTCTGGTCAATCGTCTGTCATCGATGGGGTTGCTCTGCGGCAGCATGATTGAAATATGTCAAAATCATAAGAAACAGCCCGTGCTGCTCTTTGCACGGGATACATTGATTGCGATCGGACGGGAAGAAAGCAAAAAATCATGGTGGGAGGTGCTGCGCAATGAGTCGTTGTGAAGCCTGTGCGTCTGAGAAAACGTGTCACCCGAAGGACAGCAGCCGTTTCTATCGAAAGGATGACAAAACGCCGGTAATTGCCCTGTTGGGACAGCCCAACTCCGGAAAGTCTACCATTTTTAATATGATGACCGGTTCGCACCAGCACGTGGGAAACTGGCCCGGCAAGACGGTAGACCGCAAGGAAGGGGAATGCCGGTGGAATGGTCAGCGAATGATCCTGGCAGACCTGCCGGGCAGCTATTCGCTCTCTGCCGGTTCAGATGAAGAAGTTATCACCCGGGATTATATCACCGCCGGAAATGCCGATCTGGTGCTTGTGATGGCGGATGCCTCGCAGCTTAGGCGCAGTCTCTATATGCTGGCAGATTTTGTCGGAACGAACGTTCCTGCGGTTCTGGTACTCAACATGATGGACGTGGCAAAGGGACAGGGCGTTACCGTCAACACGGATGAATTGTCCCGAAAACTGGGGATCCCGGTAGTTCCTATGTCTGCCATTCGTAAGAAGGACTACCGTTCTCTTTACGAAACCATACAAGCGGCTCTGGCGCAGAAGAATGTCATTGTAGGGGAGACCATGAACTCTGCCGAAGAAAGATGGCTTATATTGATGCGCTGCTGGATGGGGTTGTGACCGCACAGAAACGTGCAGATCAAGCGTTCAGTAAGTTTGACCGTCTGGCACTTTCGCCGGTGCGTGGCAAGCTGATGGCATTCGGCATCATCCTGGTGATTTTTCTTCTGGCAATGCTCTTTGCCGGTGTCGTTGGAGGTATCGCATCGGCGGTGCTGACATCGCTCAGCGGCGTTCTGCGCACCGGAATGGAACACATTTCCGTTCATCCGCTGCTCATTTCTCTTATCTGCGATGTATTGGTCAATGTGCTGTATTTTGCATTGATGATGGCATCGTTTGTGCTGGGCATCACGCTGGGCTTTAATCTGATGGAAGAAACAGGATATCTTGCCCGGATCTCCTTTTTGTTTGACCACACCATGTCCAAGGTAGGCTTGCAGGGCAAAACCATTATGCCATTTTTCATGGGGCTGGGCTGTACCATTGCAGGTACAACCGGAACTCGTGTGGTAGACAACTGGGGACAGCGTGTGTTGGCAATTGCCAATTGACGCTGGGGCAGTACCTGTGCGGCGACGCTTTCCGTAGTGCCTACGATTGCCATTGCACTGTTCGGCAGCACCGGAGGATTCCTGGTCATTGTGTCGATCTTCCTGTTCATGTTCCTGATGATGTGGATCGTCTATAAAATTTTCGGCAATTCTCTCGCACCCAAAAAGGAACGTGTGGGACTCATTATGGAACTTCCACCATATCATAAGCCGGCGTTCCGCAATACGATGTATGTCACATTTCAGCGTACCCTTGATATTTTCCTGCGTGCGCTGCGTGTCATTTCGCTGGTATCCATCGTCTTTTTCGTGCTGACCTATGGCTTCGGCGGCAATGCGGAAAACAGCATCCTTTGCAAAATCGGTGTCTGGATCGAACCGGTGACCATGTTCTTCGGTCTGAAATGGCAGGCGTTTCTGGCATTCTGTGCGTCGGCGATCTCCAAAGAATCCCTTCTCGGCGTTCTGAATACCCTCTATGGCGCAGGCGGAAGTCTGGTCAGCTCCACGTTTGGGGCTAAGGTTTCCGGTACTGCCGCAGCCGGCATTTCCGAAATTCTGTCTGCCAATTTCACCAAAGCAGAGGGACTTGCCTTCATATTCGCCATTAGCTTTAATATGCCCTGCGTCAGCGCTCTGGCTGCAACGGCAAGAGAAACCCACTCCGTAAAATGGACATTCAAAATCGGCGTGTTCTATACACTTGCGGCACTGCTGATTGCCTGCGTTGTATATCATATTGGCTTGCTTGTTTTTTGATTGGCAGGCACTGTGAAAATATAGAGGGAGATACCGATATGGTATCTCCCTCGTTTTCTTTTATCGTAGTGCTGCACATCTTTTTAGCATAACACACAGCGTTGCTTATAAGTTAAACACTTCTTTTGCGTATGCGGACCATCCGCCAAATGTGATTTGCAAGCAAATCACAGCAAGGATAATGTACAATGCAATAGGTATCAGCAAGTATGCCTTGCCTTTCTTTAATGTTTTCCGAAAGATATAAATGTTTGAGGGTAATGCAAGCGCAAGCCAAAAGAGAAGTTCAACACAGCCGACCATAATAGAAATATCTTTTTCTGACCCTAAATCATAGCCATAGCCCTTTGAATGACCGGTTATGTCCAGATAGATCCAAGTAAAGCATATCGGAAATGAAAATGCAACGAAACTTGTCCAAATAAAATTGATGCAATATAAGATCTTATTTTTCATGCCCGCCTCCGTAAATCCCTATTTTCCCACTATAAAAAGCGATTCTTTCAACCTGTTTTCCGCTAAAAAGCCGGGGATATCACCCCAGGCATTTTCTCAATGAAACGTCGACTTGTAGTTATTGCCCCACTGTTCCATCGCATCCAGGATCGGACGCATGGTTTCCCCCAGTTCGCTGAGGGAATACTCCACTCTCGGCGGAACTTCTGCATAAACCGTGCGGACAATGATCCCATCTGCTTCCATGGAACGCAGGCTTTCTGTCAGCACTTTCTGACTAATCCCCTCCAGAGATTTTTGCAATTCGTTAAAACGCCACGGACGCATTCGCAGATTACGCAGGATCAGCAGCTTCCACTTGTTGCCGATGAGCTGTACTGTGGTTGCCACAGGGCAATCCGGCAGTTCTTCTTTTTTCAGCATACGATCACCTCAATGATTTCTTGTAAAATACTGTATTTATTATAGCATATTGCACCGAAAATTGCAACATTTTTAGGATTCGTAAATTATTTACAAATAAATTTACACGAAAAAAAGCCCGATTTTCCGCAAGAGTTACCTCCTGGTAACTACCTTACAAAAAAGTGCGTACTTTTCAAGTGCAGGAATATGTGGTATCATAGAATCACAGAAGGAGATCAAGCGCTTGTTCCTCTGAAAAACAATCCAAAAAACTTTCAGGAGGAATTTATCATGAATAAGAATACATTTACCGCAGTTAAGCTTGCCAAGGGTGAAGTGAACGTCTACGATTTTGGAACTGTTAAGCTGCACGCTTACAAAACCAACGATTTTATCGACAATGAGGTTTTCATTGTGGAGAAAGCCGGCAAGGCAGTCATTCTGGAATCGCCCTGCTTTTTCGATAATATCGAGGAACTGACAGCCTATCTGAACGGTGTGGAGGTTGCAGGAATGCTGGTTGCCTACCATGGTGCCGGTGCAGCGTTCCTGCCGGATGTGCCGAAGTATGCCACACAGAACGCTGTGGAATACTCCGAAAACGGCGGCGGCAAGGCACTTATCACCAATTTCACAAACGCATTCGGAGCAATTTTTGATAACTCCGTACACCAGATCACCAACGTGATCGGCGAGGGAAAAATCAACATCGGCGGCATTGATTTTGTCATTCATCAGACCGCAGAGGCATTTGATGTGGAGATACCGGAGATCAATGCAGTTTACACCCATATGCTCGGTCACGACTGCCACTCTATTGTTGCCGGAGCAGGTCACGCTGACGCTATCATTGCACAGCTGCGTGATTATATCGCAAAGGGCTATGATCTGATTCTGACTTCCCACTACACGCCGGAAGATCTGAAGGATGCGCAGACCAAGATCGACTATCTGGAAACGCTGAAGGGCATTGCGGAGAAGTGCAGTGATGCGGCAGACTTCAAGGCAGAGGTAGAGAAACAGTATCCGAACTACAGCGGCGGAAACTATCTGGATATGACCGCAGGATTTTTCTTTGCTTGATTTCGTTCAAAGAACATTTTTAACACAGGGACTGTCCGAAAAAACGGGCAGCCCCTGTTCGTGTGGAGGAATTTCGATGAGATATACAGATTACTTTGCATTTTTGGTGGATGAGATCCATTCTGTGATCGCAGCGACTGTCGATGAAAACGGCTTGCCGGTCACCTGTGCCATTGATATCATGGATTGGGATGAAAATGGGCTGTATTTTCTCACGGCAAAGGGCAAGAATTTTTATCATCGCCTAAAGCGGCAGAAATACATTGCTTTGACAGGCGTGAAAGGCGAAGATACCATGTCCAGCACTGCGCTTTCCATTGGCGGAAAGGTAACTGAGGTCGGTGCGGAACGGCTGCTGCAGCTGTTCCGGAAGAATCCGTATATGCACGAAATTTACCCCACTGCGGAAAGTGCTGCGGCTCTGACCGTTTTTCAGATCTATGCTGGAAAAGGGGAATGGTTTGATCTGTCAAAAAAGCCGATCGAGCGTGACAGCTTTACCTTTGGAGAAACGAAAGCAGTACAAAACGGCTATTTTGTCGGCGCAGAATGCTGTGGATGCGGAGCGTGTCTGACAGTCTGTCCCCAAAACTGCATCGACCTGGCAAAGGGCAGTGCAGTGATTTGGCAGAACAACTGCCTGCACTGCGGCAATTGCCTTGAAAAATGTCCTGTGGGAGCGATAGAGCGATTGTAAAGAGGGAAAAGATCATGGAAAATGAGAAATTAAAATACTTGACTGCATATTTGCTTTCAGAACATTCGGAATGGAATGATTTGGTCTTTCCAACAAATGAATCGGAGCAGTTCCATCTTTACCGCAGTCTTGTCAACATTCGTCCGGCAGGGAAAGCCAGTGCAGAGTATCTCAAAGCCGAGGACGAATTTCTGCGAGGATTGACGGCACAGAAAGGCATCACAAGTGTTGCCGATTTGCAGCCCGTTGAGGAGCATATCTATCTCTGGAAAGGCGATATCACCACACTGCAATGCGGTGCAATTGTCAATGCTGCGAATTCGGGAATGACGGGATGCTATCATCCTTGTCATAATTGTATTGATAACTGTATCCATACCTTTGCAGGGGTTCGCCTGCGGTTGAAATGCGCAGAGATGATGGAATTGCAAGGACATGAAGAACCGACAGGTACAGCGAAAATCACGCCTTCCTACAATCTGCCATGCGACTATGTGATACACACCGTCGGACCAATCGTGCAGGGCAGGCTGACCGAAAAGCACTGCGAACTGCTGAAAAGCTGCTATCAGAGCTGTCTGGAACTTGCGGTGCAGAGCGGCGTGAAGAGCATCGCTTTCTGCTGTATTTCCACAGGTGTGTTCGGTTTTCCGCAGGATAAGGCGGCTGAAATTGCTGTGCAAACAGTGAGAGAATTTTTGAAGGACAATGATATAGAGGTGATATTCAATGTTTTTACAGAGAAAGATTACGAAATATACAGCGGACTTCTCGGTTGAGATAAGCCGTCTGAAAAATGAGATAGAAACCGCCGATGCTATTGTCATTGGTGCAGGAGCAGGGCTTTCCACTGCGGCAGGGTTTACATACAGCGGCGAACGCTTTGAAAAATATTTCTCGGACTTCATTGAAAAATACAACTTTCGGGATATGTATTCCGGCGGTTTTTATCCCTTTGAAACGCTGGAAGAGCATTGGGCGTACTGGTCGAGATACGTTTATATCAACCGTTACATGGACGTTGACAACGGTGTTTACAAGGGACTTTTTGAACTTGTGAAAGACAAAGATTACTTTGTGCTGACCACCAATGTAGACCACCAGTTTCAGAAAGCCGAATTTGACAAGCACAGGCTTTTCTACACGCAGGGTGATTACGGACTGTTTCAATGTTCAGAGCCTTGCTGTCAGAAGGCCTATGACAATGAGGATATTATCCGCAAAATGTACGCTGAGCAGGAAAATATGCTTATTCCAACAGAATTAGTTCCACGCTGTCCCAAATGCGGCAGACCCATGACCATGAATCTTCGTGCAGATGAAACCTTTGTGCAGGACGAGGGATGGTATCGTGCGGCAGAGCGGTATGAGGAATTTCTCCGCAGACACGAAAATCTGCATATTTTGTTTCTGGAACTCGGCGTAGGGTACAACACACCGGCGATTATCAAGTATCCATTCTGGCAGATGACGGCGAAGAACCCGAAAGCAGTGTACGCCTGCTTGAATTTCGGTGAGGCGTTTTGTCCGGAGCAGATCAGACCGCAGGCAATTTGTATGGATGCAGATATTGGAACAATTTTTAAGAGATAACAGGAAAAGCCACTTCGTTTTCGAAAGTGGTTTTTTCATCTCTAAATCTTGACAATTTCAATAAAATGTAGTATAATGCGGTTGATAGTTTTATCTGTGTTGCTGGCATATTCTTTTGAAGTCTATGCCGAATTTTAAGGAGGTATGAAAAAATGAAACATTGGGTTCGTGTGCGGCAGGCGCTGCTCCTGTCGCTGGTTCTGCTGACAGCCTGGATACTGCCGTTGTTTCGGTGGGACGGGGCAGTCTTGTCGGCAGCGGCGATATCTACGGATTATCCGGCGCAGCTGATGCACCTTGCCGCCAAGGACAATGCCAAGGTTCTGACGGAAAACGGAACGTCTGACGGTGCAGCACTTTCCCTGCAAACGCTTGGCAGTGACCTGTCTGCATCGTGGCGGTTTGACCGTGTGGGAAAGGACGCAAACGGCACCTTTTTCAAGCTGGTGAATGCACAGTCCGGCCGGCTTTTGACCCCACGCAATTACAACGTATCTGCTGGAACCGATGTGATCGTGTATGGCAGTGAATCCGCCCAGTCCCAGCATTGGTACGTTGTCCCTGTGGCACAGGATCATCTGGGCAATGATCTGTACTATAAGATCGTGAACTATTCCGACACTTCCCTTGCTTTGACACAGGGAACTTCCGGCATGACACTTGCCAAATATACCGGAGCAGACAACCAGCTCTGGCTGCTCAATGCCGATGGCTTGCAGGGCTTTGCCGGATACTGTTTTGACGACAATACCGGCAACATCAAGGCAGGGGATATCGGCGGTCTGTTCGGCGAGATCGTGGAGGTTTCCACTTTTGCTGACCTCAAGAAATACGCCACTTCTGATACGCCTTATACGATTGTGGTTACGGCAAACCTCAGTGTTACCACACTGCAAAAGGACTCCTCCGGACGCAACTACTGTCCGGACGGACGAATCTATGTTCACAGCAATAAGACCATTATCGGCAGCTATGCGGCGCATACCATGTATAATGTGCAGTTCTGCACCTCTTCCAACAGCGGAACGGGAAACAATCTGATTCTGAAAAACTTTGAGTTACAGCACGATGCTGAGTCCAACGGCAATGACTCCATTGTGGTATACCTCGGTTCGGGTCAGAATCTCTGGGTAGACCACTGTACCTTTGTGGGACACAGCGACTATAACACAGCCTCTACCGGCTTGCCCGACTGGGATAAATTCCTGGCGTGTTGCTATGATGCGGACTACACCACCGTTTCGGACTGCTCTTTTGGACTTCACGAATACGGCGTGATCCTGGGGTATCCGGCAGATGATGAGAACTCCTATAAAACCTATAACAACTATCCCCGGATGTCCATTATCAGCAACCGCTTTGAAAAGACGCTGACCCGTGGACCGGGGCTGATGCGCTACGGCTATTTCCACTCGCTGAACAACTATGTGAAAACGTTCAGCATGGCATATACCGTACACACGGCATCGAAAATCTTTGCGGAAAACTGCTACTATGAGGACGGAGGAAATGTCATCTGCGACTGGAACACGGTGACTTATCCCGGCTCATATGCAGAAACTGGTTCGAAGTCAGTGAACTGCAAACGGACGACCATTGAGGGCTATGCGCAGAACTGCACATGGCGGCCGACTTCCAATTACAGCACTATTTCCCGTACCGCAGATGCGGCAAAAACCTATTGCGAAATCTACAGCGGCTGCCAGAATGACCGGAACCATATGATGTATCTCCGGTATGCGGCTGCCGGTGTGCCGAGTGCAGGCTACACCGAATCTCCCAGCGCACCCCTGGCGGAAACATTCGCAGAGGGTTCCACTTATCGCATCCGGAATGTCAACTCCGGCTTGTACTTGCAGGTGGCAGGTGCAGCGGCAAAGAACAGCGCTAACGTGCAGCAGTGGGGTTCAGACGGAACATCGGTTCATGACATCTGGAAACTGTGCAGTGCCGGAGACGGGTATTACTACCTGGTTTCGGCAGTAGGAGACGGCGGCACATATGTGCTGGATGTTGCCGGGAAAAAGACGGCAAACGGGACGAATATCGACATATACACGTATAACGGCGGCAGCAATCAGCAGTTTATGCTGACGAAAAACGGAGACGGCAGCTACCAGATCCGAACTGCTGTTTCCGGCGGAAATTCTGTGGTAGTGGTGGAAGATGCCTCCAAGACCTCCGGCGCCAATGTACAGCAGTGGGAAACCAACGGCGCAGACTGTCAGAACTGGATTTTAGAGCCGGCAGCAGATCCCGGCTGTGCGATGGACACAGATGTGATCTATACTTTTGAAAATGCCGGTTCCGGTCTGGTGATGGATATTGCCGGCGGAAAAATGGCAGACAACACAAATGTGCAGCAGTGGGCATCCAACGGCTGGACTGCCAGAAATGGACACTCCGTGCTTTCGGCTCCGAAAACTATTACTGGATTCGCTCCCGGCAGGACAGCGGCTATGCGCTGAAGGCAGAGGGCAGCAAAAACGGCGGAAACCTGTCGATTGCGGCGTGGTCTAATAAGGACAGCTCCCAGCTGTTCCGCTTTACCAAGAACCTGGACGGCAGCTACTGCATTCTGACCCACGCCTCCGGTGATGCCTGCTATGTGGAAGTGGCTGACGCATCCACGGCAAACGGCGCTAATGTACAGCAGTGGGAACCGACTGGCAGCAGCTGTCAGAAATGGCAGGCAAAGACAGAGACCGCTACAGTAACCACAACCACAACTACCACTACGACCACAACAACGACTGCGGCAACGACAACATCGACCACTGCAGCAACAACGGATACAACAACAGTATCCACAACGGCAACGGCCACAGAACCGCCTGCGATTTCCGGTGACATCAACGCAGACGGAAAGGTAAACCTGGCAGATCTGGTGCTGCTGCAAAAGTGGCTGCTGGGCGTTCCCGAGACCAGACTTGCCGATTGGCAGGCAGGAGATCTGTATACTGACGGAACGCTGAATGGTTTCGACCTATGCTTGCTGCGGAGCAGGCTCATGGCAGGATGAGTTCCGGAAATCGTTGAAATAGTAATCGAAAAGCGGCAGAGGAACAGTTTTCTCTGCCGCTTTTTCCACCGATGTGGTATTACTTGTGGAAAAGAAAAGCTGAAAGGCATTGGTAAATTTCACAGAAATCCACAAAAAGATTGACAGGGAATTCGTGAATATGGTATAATAAAAAAGATGAAAAATCTTGAAACGGAGGTGTAGATTCCAAGATGCAGACAAACAGAATACAAAGATGCACCGGATTGCTGTGTGCCGCAGTTTTTGCTGTCGCAGCTGTCGGGAACAGCATCGCCCTCTGTCCGAGCGGCAGCGTCCGGGGAAAATGTAACGGGAGACCTGTTGGAAATGCAGGGGATCCCGCTGGATGCCGACGCAGCTGCGGCGCAGACGGAAAGGATTCCCGTTTACGGGGCAGACAACAGCACGGCGACAGCTTATGCAGAGGACCGCTATGCGTCGCACGCCGGGTACGATACGCTGAGCGATGAACAGAAACAGCTGTACAATGCGATGAAACAGGCGGCGCATACCTTCTACGTGGGAAGCGCAGATGCGGAAAGTGTTTCCTATTCCACAGGCACCATGGATTGCTGTGTGGCAGTGGACACCGGCAGCCAGTCTCTGAATAAAGAAGACGTGGTCAGAGTGATCTCCATGTTCCGGAACGACAACCCTGTTTATTTCTTTCTGGGCAGTTCGTTCCTGTACAGCACGGATTATGATTTCTGGACAGGGAAAAGTTATATTGATATGGTTTATCTTTCCTGTGCAGAGAACTGCACCGACGGCACAGAGCGGCAGGCGGAGCGAAAGGTTCTGGAAAACCAGATCGTGACAGTGGAAACGAAAGTCAAAGCCGGAGAAACAGCCCTGGAAAAGGCGAGAATCGCCCACGATTGGCTGGTGGACACCATTACATATGCCTATGATGCCAACGGCGATCCGGATAACTCCATGACTTCCCACAGCATAACCGGCGTGTTTGATGCACAGTATCACACGGCAGTCTGCGAGGGATACGCCAAGTCGTTCCAGCTGCTGATGAACGCAGCCGGGGTCTCCAACTTCTATATTGTGGGGTTGGGGAACGGCGGCGGTCACGCCTGGAATATGGCGCAGATGGACGACGGTTATTACTATTATTTCGATGCCACCTGGGACGATACAGCGCAGACCAGCAAATATTTTGCCGCTGGTGAGACCAGCTTTTCCAAGAACCATTCCCCGTATGTCTACGATAAAAGCGGTTGGGAATTCCTCTACGACCTGCCGGATGTTCCGGACGCAGATTACGACCTGCAGCCCGGAACGGTCTATCTCGACGGTGATTATACTTACCGGCTGTTCGACAAGTATGCAGCGCTGACCGCATACACCGGAGATTCTGAAAGCGTTACTGTTCCGGAAAAGGTGAACGGGCTGCCGGTACAGGTGATTCAAGGGGCATTTGCCGGGAATACAACCCTGCAAACCGTAAATCTGCCGGAGACGCTGCTGGAAATTTCCTATGGCGCAGACGGCGTGGGTGCATTTGAGGGGTGCAGTTCTCTGCAAAGCGTGATTCTCCGTGGAGAGACCATGCCGGTTTCTCTGACTCGTGTGGCGTATCACGCATTCCGGGACTGTACCGCCTTGACACAGATCACGCTGCCGGTCACCGTTTCCCGTATCGGTGCAGCAGCATTTGAAAACTGCGAGGCGCTTCAGCTGTTGGAAATTTATGCAAAAAGATGTACCTTTGTCTCGTCCACATCCGTTCCCACGGAGACAGTGATCTCCGGCTATGCCGGCTCAACGGCGCAGACATATGCGGCGAAGTTCAACAGAGAATTTGTGGAACTGGGAACTGCATCCACATCCTCTGTGATGACAACGGCACTGACAACGACTTCGCTGACCCAGACTACCACCACAACAACCACTGCATCTTCCAAAACATCTGCTGTAACATCGACAACGCCCGAATCGTTCGAAAATCGTCTGATCGGGGACGTGAACGGCGATGGCAATTGCACCATTGATGACCTGGTGATGCTGAATCAGTATCTGCTGGGAATTCTCCATGCGGACGCATCACAGATTGCGGCGATGGATTGCTGTGCTGACGGGAAAATCGACATGAGAGACAGCCTGATCCTGGAACAGTTCCTGGTGTATATGATCGATACGATCCCAGTTGAGCCGTAAATGGAAAAGCAAATGAGAAAAGCGGTACAGTTTGAACTGTACCGCTTTTCTACATTATGAAAGAATATAAATGAAAAATGGAATTGTCGTTTATTCCGTATACGGGAGCTGGTCGATCAGCTTAACCAGGAACTGCATCAAAATTGTTGCGTCCTCAGAACCAAGAACACCATCGGCGTTGCAGTCTGCATTTGCTCTTGCACTGTCGCTCAGCTGTACAGCACCGGCTGCTGCCTTGTTCAGAACAACTGAATCTGTGATGTCTACACGACCATCCAGGTTTGCATCGCCGTACAGGATCTGTGTCGGAGCAGATGCGCTGGTTTCTGTGCCGGTTTCCGTGCTGGTCTCTGTCGTAGTCGTTCCGGTTGCCACAGAAGTCTCTGTTGTAGTAACCGGATCCAGCGCATCGAATGTCAGATCGTTGGAATCTGCATAATCCTTTGCTGCTGTATTGTTGTTGCCCTTGATGGTGATATCATTGCCCTTTACCAGGGAATCCTTTTCGATCTTATAGCCGAATGCGTTGCTGCCGATGGAAGTAACGCTCTTCGGAATTGTGACTTCTGCCAGGGAATCGCAGTCTGCGAATGTTGCATTGCCGATGGTCTCCAGTGTTTCCGGCAGGTCTACATGGGAAAGGTTCTTACAGCCGGCAAGGTGTAGTTGCCCAGGC
>ENA-OQEX01000405-OQEX01000405.1-human-gut-metagenome-genome-assembly--contig:-NODE-405-length-23408-cov-7.237533_pt1 | contig 23408 bp, 32 predicted proteins | sample MGYA00242802_ERZ504649 | MGnify/ENA primary metagenome ERZ504649 (study PRJEB26092, sample SAMD00036194) | human gut metagenome | host: Homo sapiens | study: EMG produced TPA metagenomics assembly of...
CGTGAAAATGGGGCTGTTGCAAATAGCTCTCTGAAAAATCATGAACAAAACCCGGAACCTTTTCTCGGCCAAAACGGCTCAAAAAGGGTTCCGGGTTTTTGATATTATGCTGTTTCCGCCTTATCCGTTCCACCCTCTGGCAGAGGGTCCAGCATTTCGGCGGCAGAGTAAATGAGGGCGTTGCAGATGGCTGCAGCCACATTGCTGCCGCCCTTGCGGCCCATGGCGGCGATGGCAGGCACGCCGTATCGCTCGCAGGCGGCAAACAGTACTTCCTTGCTTTCCACCACATTCACAAACCCCACCGGCACGCCAATGACCAGTGCAGGCCGCAGACCGGCTTCCATTTCCTCCGCAATGGTCAAAAGGGCCGTGGGCGCATTGCCAATGGCCAGAATGGCCCCCGGGTGCTCCCGGGCAGCGCGGTGCATGGCGGCAACGGCACGGGTGGTGCCCGCCTGCTTTGCGGCTTCGGCCACAGCGGGGTCTGCCATGTAGCAGATGGCTTCACCGTTCAGTTTTTTCAGGCCCGGCTTTGTGATGCCCGCCAGCGCCATATTGGTGTCGGTAACGATGAAAGCACCCGCGTGCAGGGCCTTGACTGCGGCTTCCACCGCGCCGGGTGTAAAGCGCAGATTTTTGGCATAGTCGAAATCCGCGGTGGTGTGGATGACCCGCTTGACCACCGCAGCCGTCTCCGGCGGCGGGGTCAGGCCCAGCTCGTCCAATTCCCTTGTGATAATGGAGATGCTCGTCCGTTCAATGTCGGCGGGCAGATGATGCTGCGGTGTCATGTGTTGTCTCCTTTTTGCATTCCCATAGCGGCATAGATGGCGGGCATATCCAGTGCCGCACGCACACCATCGGCAAGCAGATCAAACTGCTGCTGACGGTACTGCTCCATGGGGATAAGCTCGGCCCCGGCCGGATCGATGCCCTTCCGTTTGCACAAAAATGCGGTCAGTTTTTCGGTCAGTTCGCCGGTGTCGAACAGGCCGTGCAGGTAGGTACCGAATACACCGTCCTGCACACAGCCCTCCGGCGTGCCGTCTGCAAGGATGCAGAACGCACTGCCCCGCACCTCGGTGCGGCCTGCGTGGATCTCGTAGCCCGTCAGCTTTGCGCCTGCAAAGGGTTCTGTGGTCACACAGGCTGCGGTCTGGGTCAGGTGCTTTTCGGTGCCGAACACCGTCGTGGTGGGCAGCAGACCAAGGCCCCGCAGGGTGCAGGGGGTGCCGCTCTCCTCCCTGCCGGGTCGCAGAGCTGTTCGCCCAGCATCTGATAGCCGCCGCACACGCCCAGCACCGGCGTACCGGCTGCCGAAAGCCTGAGCACCGCCGCTTCCAGTCCGCTTTCCCGCAGCCAGCGCAGGTCGTCCATGGTGTTCTTGGTGCCGGGCAGGATGACGAGATCCGGTGCACCCAGCTGGCGGGTGCGCTGCACATACCGCACGCCCAGCAGCGGGTGCTGTTCCAGCGGGATAAAGTCGGTGAAGTTGGACACATGCGGCAGGCGCAGGATGGCGATATCCAGCGGCTTGACCGCAGCTTTTGTATCCAGCCGGTCGGAGAGGGAATCCTCGTCCTCGATCTCCACCCGCAGGTACGGCACTACGCCCAGCACGGGCAGCTGCGTTTTTTCTTCCAGCATGGCAAGGCCGGGACGCAGGATCTCCACATCGCCCCGGAACTTGTTGATGATGAGCCCCCTGATGCGGGCACGCTCGTCGGCTTCCAGCAGCTCCACAGTGCCGTACAGCTGGGCGAATACGCCGCCGCGGTCGATATCGCCCGCCAGCAGCACCGGCGCATCCACCAGCTTTGCAAGGCCCATGTTCACGATATCGTCGGCTTTCAGGTTGATCTCCGCCGGGCTGCCCGCGCCTTCGATCACGATGATGTCGTTCTCGGCGGCAAGGCTGTTGTAGGCTTCCAGAATGTCCGGGATAAGGCTGCGCTTCATTTTAAAGTAGGCGGCGGCAGGCATTTGGCCCCGGGCCTTGCCGTTCACGATCACCTGACTGCCCACATCGCTGCTGGGCTTGAGCAGGATGGGGTTCATGCGCACATCCGGTTCCACGCCTGCAGCCTGTGCCTGCACCACCTGCGCACGGCCCATCTCTGCACCGTTGCGGGTGACGAAGCTGTTCAGGGCCATGTTCTGGCTTTTGAAAGGGGCCACGCGGTAGCCATCCTGCGCAAAGATGCGGCACAGCGCCGCGCACAGCAGGCTTTTGCCCGCACCGCTCATGGTGCCCTGCACCATAATGCATTTTGCCTTGCTCATTGTGCCACCTCCGGCAGGGTCTCGGCCAGCAGTGCAAGCAGCTGCCGGTTCTCGTTTTCTGTGCGCACAGCGGTGCGGTACCAGCTGGCATCAAGCCCGGATAATTGCCGCAGCTGCGCAGTACCGCACCCTTGCGGCGCAGTGCTTCGCCCAGCGCTTCCGGCGCGCGGAACAGCAGATAGTTAGCCCGGCCCTCGATCACCCGCAGGCCCAGCGCCCGCAGTCCGTCTGCCAGCACAGGCCGCTGTGCTTCGATCAATGCACGCACCTTCGCCACATATTCCGTCTCGTCCAGCGCAGCGATGCCCGCCGCCTGTGCCAGACTGGAAACCGCCCACGGCTGGCCCGCTGCCCGCATCCAGGCAAGCAGCTCTGTGTCAGAGCACAGGCAATAGCCCAGACGCACGCCTGCCATGCCGTAAAGCTTGGTGAAGGCTTTTAAAATAATCAGTTTTTTGCTGTTTTTCAGCAGATGCTTTGCCGAAAGGCCTTCGCCCTCCGGCAGAAAATCCAGAAAGCATTCGTCCACGGCCAGCACCGCACCCACGGCCTCGCATCTGCGCAGCAGCGCTTCCACAAGGGCAGGCTCTGCCAGCTGGCCGGTGGGATTGTTGGGCTGACAGAGGAATACCATATTTGTACCCGGGCGCACCGCGTTCAGGAGATCTTTCGTCACCGCAAAATCGTTTTCTTCCCGCAAAAAATATCGTTCCACCGTGCAGCCTGCCGTTTCAAGGGCGGTGGCATACTCGGCAAAAGTGGGGGCCGTTACCAGTGCAGTGCGGGGCTTTGCAGCCAGCGCCAGCCGGAAGATGAGGTCTGCCGCGCCGTTGCCGCACAGCAGCCATTCGGCGGGCACTCCCTCAGCCACCGCCAGTTTTTCACGCAGGGCCCGACACAGCGGGTCGGGGTAGCGGTCGGCCGTGGCAAGCGCTGCCGTAATGGCCTTTGCCACCCCTTCCGGCAGACCCAGCGGGCTGACATTGGCCGAAAAATCCAGCGGGTCGCGGCCAAACTCGGCGCGGTAGCCCGCCCAGTCGCCGCCATGGGTCAATTGTTTCATGCAAGGAACCCCCGTATTGCTGTACCCCATGCCAGCGCAAAGCCGCTTGCCACATACATCATGCGGTTGGCGCGCAGGATGTCCTGCGGCTCAATGGGGCGCAGGGCATCACCGATGGTAGGCTTGGGGTAATATTCGCCAAAATAGTAAGCCGGGCCGGCCAGCTGCACGCCCAGTGCACCGGCGCAGGCGCTTTCGGTCTGGGCGCTGTTGGGGCTGGCGTGGTTGCGCCGGTCCCGCCGCCAGATGCGCCATGCGCCCTTGGCATCGTTGCCGGTAAAGGCCGCAGCGGCCACCCACAAAAGGGCGGCAAGGCGGCTGGGGATGTAGTTGGCAAGGTCGTCCAGCTTCGCGGCTGCACGGCCAAAGTAAAGATACTTCTCGTTTTTGTAGCCCAACATGCTGTCCATGGTATTGATAGCCTTGTAGGTCAGCGCCAGCGGTGCCCCGCCGATGAGCATATACAGCAGCGGCGCAATGACGCCGTCGCTGGCATTTTCGGCCACCGTTTCCACCGCAGCTTTGGTCACACCCTCTGCGGTCAGGTTCTGGGTGTCGCGGCCCACGATGCGGCTCACGGCTTTGCGAGCGGCGGGCAGGTCGTTCCGGACCAGCTCGTTATACACATTTGTGCTCTCCTGCGCAAGGCCCCTTGCCGCCAGCGCCTGCCCGCACCAGAACATCTGCACCGCAAGGCCCAGCCACGGGCTGAGCTTTGCCGCCGCCAGACACACAAGGCTCGTGACCAGAAAGGTGCCCACCGGCAGGCAGAACGCCGTCACGGCACCGCCCAGCAGCTCTCCCTGCGGGGTGCCGGGCAGGCGGGCGCGCAGGAACTTTTCCAGCCGGGAGATGCATCTGCCATGAGCACCACCGGGTGCGGCAGCCACGCCGGGTCGCCGAAGAGCGCGTCCAGCACAAAGCCGCCGACAACTGCCTGAAGGATCATGCCCTGCTCTCCTTTGTGTACTGGACAGTCTTCACGAGATACAGCAGATGCTTTTCCGTCCAGTCCTTTGCATCCAGCACAAAGCCGCCCGCGTTAGGTCCGCACCATGCATAGTAGTCCCTGTGGGGGACGGCAAATCGCTCCATGCGGCCATCTGGGTGCCGCCGTGGGCCAGAATGACCAGCCGTTCTTCGCCTGCGGCAAGAGCTTTATCGATCAGCTCTGCACGGTGCGGCAGATGCGGTCTGAAAAATCCGTCTTGCGCTCTCCATCCGGGCAGGGACTTTCGCAGTTGGCCTTCACCCATGCCTGATACTCGGGGTCCTTTTCCATCTCGATGAAATTGCGGCCCTCAAAGCTGCCAAAACACATCTCTTTCAGGCCGTCCACCGGCACAAGCTTTGCCTCCGGGAACAGGATGCGCGCCGTCTGGCTGGTGCGCTGCAGGGTGGAAACATAGACCACATCGGGGTCAAAATCTGCCCGGCGCAGCTGGGCAGCGCCTTCGGGTGAGAGCGGGATATCGCGCTGGCCCTGATAACGCTTCTGGGCGTTGTATTCCGTCTGGCCATGACGCAGAAGATAGATCAGCATTGAGACAATTCTCCTTTCAAAACCGTGGGGATGCCGCAGAACATCTGCACCACGCACTCTGCCCGTGCGGCCAGCAGGCAGGCAAGCCTGCCCGCCGTCTCGCGGTCTGCGCGCTGTTTGACATCCATCGGCACAACACCGCCGCCTACCTCGGTGGCGATGAGGATATCGTATTCATGGGCAAGCTTGTCTGCAAGGCAGGCAGGTCGGCGGCATCGGCAGCCAATACCTGCACGTCCGAAAGACGCTTGCGGGAAGTGTTTGCGCAAGGTGCGCTTGCCGCTGTAGAGCGGCCGGTAATAAAGATCATAGCAGCCCTCCCCACTGGCAGGCACACAGTGTCGCCAGCATCCAGAGCTCGGCCTTTTGCAAAAACCATCCGGCAAGGTCGCCGGTGATGCCGCCGAACTGTTTCCGGCTCACGGCATGGTAGCGCCAGAGCACCGCCAGCGCTGCCAGCACCAGCGCCCAGCCGCCCAGCGCCGCCATGCCCACGCACAGCACTGCGGCCAGCACCGCCAGCACCCGGCGCACCACAGTTTTGTCTGCTGCTGTGGCAAAGGTGTGTGCAAGACCGGTGTTTTTTGCCATGGGGAACGATGCCACCGCAAGGCCCGAAAGCGCCCGTTCCAGCACCAGTGCCAGAACCCACAGCACACCCACGCGGGGTGTAAAACTCACACAGGTGCACAGGCAAAATAGGCCAGAAAATAGCTGCACAGCCGGATGACCGCAAAGGCACCGCAATGGGGGTCTTTTAATATTTCCAGCTTCTTTTCTCGGTCGCCGTAGCTGGAAAGGGCATCGCAGGTGTCGGCATAGCCGTCCAGATGGATGCCGCCGGTGATCCATACCGGGATCAGCGCAAAGCCCGCCGCTTGGCAAGGCCCGGCAGGGGCAGCGCGCCACACACACACCACGCCGCACCAATAACGACACCAATGAGCGGGAAGGCGCACATGGCGTAGCGCATATTTTTTTCGTTCCAGTCGAACTGCGGCACCGGGATGGCTGAAAACATGGCAAAGGCCACCGCAATGGTCTGCAAAACGATCATTTTTCCACTCCTTTATAGTACACGGGGATGCCGCATACCACCCGCACCACCGCATCTGCCGGGCGGCAAAGGCATTGTTCACCTGCGCCAGTGCCAGCAGATAGCGGCCTGTGTCACCGGCATAGTCGGCCCCGCCGCTGAACACCTCGTTGGAAACTACGATGAGGTTTTCGCACTGGGCTGCAAGGCTTTCCAGCCCGTGCAGGATGGCTTTGGCCGCGTTTTCCCCTGCTCCCGCCGGGTCGTACAGCTCGTTGGCGGCAAGGTTGCCAAGGTCTTCCAGCAAGGCGGTGCCCCGCGCAGGCAGGCGCACATTGTTCAGATGCAAGGGACACTCCACCGTTTCAAACTGCTTTGCGGCCCGCATTTTGCGGTGCTTTTCCACCCGGGCGGCACACTCGGCATCCCACACCTGCATGGTGGCAAGATAGTAGCGGGGGCCGGTGGTCCTGAGCACAAGGCTCTCGGCATATTCACTTTTGCCGCTGGCCGCGCCGCCCAGAACCAGCGTCAACATTGGGGCGTATACGGCGCAATGCCGCCCTCCGCAAAGGAGTAGCACCCGCCGTATACGGCCAGCGCCATATCCCACAGCGGGATGCTGGCCACCGCGCCGGTGCCCTCGCCCAGATGCAGCCCCGCCGTAATGATGGGTGCCTTGCCCAGTGCTTCCAGCACGATGCGCGCGGCAGGCTCTGCCGAGCAGTGGCTTGCAAACACAGCCTTTGCCGCCGCCGGGCACAGCCGCACGGCGCACAGCGCGGCCACTCCGCTGATAAAGCCATCTGCCAGCACCGGCACACCGGCCAGTGCACCGCCCAGAAACACACCGCACAGGCCCGCGATATCAAAGCCGCCAAGCTTTGCAAGAACATCCAATGTGTCTTCCGGGTCCGGCTCATTGCAAAGGATGCCGCGGCAGATGGCATCCACCTTACGGGCAAGCCCTTCGTCTGAGAGGCCCGCACCGCGCCCGGTCATAAGCTCCACGGGCTGGCCCAGCAGCACCGCCGCCACCGCGCTGGAGGTGGTGGTATTGCCAATGCCCATTTCACCGGTGGCGATGAGCCTGTAGCCATCCTCTGCCAGTTCCCGGGCAAGGGCAATGCCCTCCCCAACGGCCTGCACGGCCTCGGCCCGGCTCATGGCAGGGCCTTGGGTAAAATCCGCCGTGCCTGCGGCAATGCGGCAGTTCCGCACGCCGGGCACCGGTTCGCCTGCCATGCCCATATCCACGGGCAGAACATCGCAGTGGGCCGTGCGGGCCATCTGGCACACACTGGTGCGCCGCATGGCAAGGTTTTCGGCCACGGCGCGGGTCACTTCCTGCCCGGTCTGGCTCACGCCCTGCGCCACCACGCCGTTATCCGCGCAGAGCACCACCACCACCCGGCGGGAAAGATCAAGCTCCGCACTGCCGGTAAGGGCGGCGGCATCCTCCAGCATGGTCTCCAGCCGGCCCAACCCGCCCAGAGGCTTTGCAAGGCTGGCCCAGTGGGCATGTGCCGCCGCGCGGGCAGCTTCGTTGGCAGGGGTGATACCCGCCAAAAGTGCATTCAGTTCCGTTTCGGTCATTTTGGTCATCCTTTTGTTTTGCTGTATCGTTCTGCCGCGCGCACAAAGCGGTCCGGCAGGGGCGTGCCCGCCCAGTATAAATGCGGGAAGCCCGCATAGAAATTCTCGTTTGCAAAGCCGCATTCCCACTGCATTTTTTCGTTTTTGCAGGCAGTAAATGCAGTGCCGTTTGCGGTGGAATCCCAGTGGTGGAATTCGTGGATGGGCAGCGTTTCTCCGGCGCAGAAGAGCATACTGTCCGCCTTGGCGGTCATTTCGGCATAGCCAAAGCGCACCAGCCTTCCCACCCGGATGCCATCGCCCGGCAGGACGTCTGCCATGGGCCACGCCTTACCATCGGCATCCTCAAGCTCCGGCCCAGATACAAAAAGCCGCCGCATTCGGCCGTTGTGGGCAGGCCCGCCTGCACGGCCTGCCGGATGGAAGCCAGCATGGTTTTGTTTTCACTCAGAGTTTTGGCGTACAGCTCCGGGTAGCCGCCGGGCAGATACAGCCCGCCTATATTTTCCGGCAAAACCGCATCCTGCACCGGGCTGAAAAGCACAAGCTCCGCCCCGGCATCCCGCAGTGCGTCCAGCGTTTCGGCATAGGTAAAGCAGAACGCCTCGTCCTTTGCCACCGCAATGCGGACGGATGTGGGTGCAGCTGCTCCCGGCAAAGCTTCCGGCGCAGGCTTTTCGGTCAGCACGGCAAGGCGCTGCCAATCCAGCACCAGTGCATCGGCCAGCAGGGCGATCTTTTCCTGCAGGTCGGCAATTTCATCTGCAGTCTTCAGGCCGAGGTGTCGGCTTTCTACCGCTGCCTGCGGCAAATGGGCAGATAGCCCAGCACCGGCAGGCCGGTCTCCCTTTCCAGCAGGGCCTTGAGCATTTTATACAGCTTTTCGGAACAATCATTGAGCAGGATGCCCGAAACATGGCTGTTTTTGCGGAAGTTCACAAGGCCCTGAATTTGCGCGGCCAGCGTCACGCTGGCACCCTTGGGCTGTACCACCAGCAGCACCGGCAGGCCCAGCGTATCCGCCAGTTCCCAAGCGCTGGCACGGGTGGTCAGGCCCTGACCATCATAAAAGCCCATAGCGCCCTCGCACACGGCGGCACCATGCCCGGCGGCATAGCGGGCAAAAATGGCCCGCACCATATCCCTGTTGGAAAGAAACAGATCCAGATTGTGGCTGTCCACCTGCAGAGCCGAGCGGTGGAACATGGGGTCGATGTAGTCCGGCCCGCTTTTGAACGCACAGGGGTCGGCCCCGCGCTTTTTCAGCGCCGCCAGCACTGCACAGGCAACAGTGGTCTTGCCGCTGCCGGAAGAAGGCGCCGCGATGAGGAATTGCATCATTTGCGTGTACCCGTAATGAGGAAGATGGGGTTATTGGCCATGAGCAGGTGCAGTCGGCCCGCCGGTTTTGTGCGGCTGACGGCGATCTGCGTTACCTCTGCGGTCAGGCCCCGGGCCGTGAGGGCGGCAATGGCAGCGCCCAGCGTTTCCAGCGCAATGGCCGAAATGCAGATGCGTGCGTTCGGATTCTTGCCGAGCACTTCATCCAGCACGGCTTCCATGCCGCCTTTGGTGCCGCCGATGAACACGGCATCCGGCGCAGGCAGGTCTGCCAGCACATCCGGTGCGCGGCCCTCGATGAGGATGAGGTTGCAAGCATGGAACTTTGCCCGGTTTTTACGGATCAGTTCACAGGCATCCGGTTCACACTCCACGGCGTAAACGCGGCCTTTGGGTGCCGCCAGCGCAAGCTCCACGCTCACACTGCCGGTGCCTGCGCCCACATCCCACAGAGTGTCGGTGGGCATTACCGCCAGCTTTGCCAGCGCAGCAGCGCGCACCTCCTGCTTGGTCATGGGCACCTCGCTCCGGATGAAGCTTTCGTCCGGGAAGCCCGGCGCACGCAGCTGCGGCAGATCAAAGTTTTCCACCAGAAGCACGCTGAGTGGTGCAAAGCTCTGCCCCGCCAGCTCTGCAGCAGAACCGTAGCGGATGGCTTCCGCCTCGGTGCCAAGGTTTTCGCCCACCACGCCGTGGGCTTCGCCCATACCGGCATCGGTCAGCTTCTGGCACAGAGAGGCGGGCGTTTCAGTGCCGCCGGTGAGGAAGAACACCGAACGGTTCATCATGCACTCGGCCACCGGGTCGCAGGCGCAGCCATGGGCCGAGACCAGCTTCCAGTCCTGCCACGGTCGGCCCAGCGCCGCTGAAAGCAGCTGGATGCTGGAAACGCCCGGATACACCCGCGCGGGGATGCCCAGCGCCCGCAGCGGCGTGAGCAGACCGGACGCACCGGAGTAAAATCCGGTATCGCCGCTGTAAAGCACGGCAGCATCCTGCCCGGGGTTTTGTGCCAGTGTTTCCAGAATGTCAGCGGGCTGGTAGAGCGCGAACTGCCGGGCCATGCAGTCTGCAGGCAGGCCCGCCAGCAGCCGCTTTGCACCGAACACAAGGCCCGCGCTGCGCACAGCCTGCTGCGCCTGCGCCGAAAGGGCTTCCCATTTTCCGCTGCCCATGCCGATCAGTGTGACCATTGCAAAATCTCCTTGCAATACGCTAAAATTTGTGTTTCCGTCTCGCCAGTTTCCGGCGGGCGGCGCAGCACCACCAGCTGTGCGCCGGTATCGGCAGCGGCCTGCACCTTCTCGGCAAAGCCGCCCGCTGCGCCGCCGTCCTTGGTGACGAGGTACCGGATCTGGAACTGTGTGATCAACGCCTTATTCAGCGCCAGACTGAACGGCCCCTGCATGGCAATGATGTTCCGGTGCGGGACATTGGCCGCTTCACAGGCGGCAATGCCCTCCGGCGTGGGCAGGACGCGCGGGTAAAGCCGCGCCGGTTCCAGCCCGGCAAACACAGCCAGCTCCTTGGCACCGGTGGCAAGCAGGATATTGCCCTCTGTCCCGGCCAGATATTCTGCAGCCTGCGCTGCTGTTTCAAACACCGCACAGCCGGGCGGCAAGGGGCTTTGCGCACGCAGCAGGCGGCGGTATTCCACGCCCGCCTGCACCGCTGCAGCGCGGATGTTCCTGGTGGCATCCACTGCATAAGGGTGGGTGGCATCCACGCAGAGATCAGCTCCCGCCAGCAATGCCGCCATGGCATCCGGCTGCAGCCGCCCGGCGTGCACCGTGATGCCCGCCATTTCGCCCTGCTCCTCGGCACCCAGCGGCGTTGCCACGCACACCGTTACCGCAACACCAAGCTCTGCCAGCTTTTTGGAAAAGCGACGGCCCTCGGTGGTGCCGCTGAACACGACCGCCTTCACTTACGGTACCCCCGCGGCGTGACCATCCGGCCCGAAAGGGCGCGGGTATTGCTGTTGCCGATATACACGGTGGTGAACATATCCACCGGCGTGTTTTCCAGCTCGGCCAGCGTCAGCACCCGGGCGCTCTGGCCCTCGCGGCCAATGTTGCGCACAAGGCCGCAGACGGTATCATCCGCCTTGCCGTTTGCGCGCAGGATGCGCACTGCCTTTTGCAGGTAGTCCGGCCTGCCCTTGGAAGAAGGATTATAGAGTGCAGCGCAGAAATCTCCCTGCGCGGCGCAGGCCAGCCGCTTTTGGATGACCTCCCACGGGGTAAGCCGGTCGGAAAGGGAGATCACGCAGAAATCGTGGGCCAGCGGCGCGCCCAGCACAGCCCCGCCGCTGAGGGCGGCCGTAAGGCCGGGCACCACTTCTACGGTAACGTCCGGGTAATCCTGCGCCAGTTCCAGCACAGGGCTGGCCATGCCGTAAACGCCTGCGTCGCCGCTGCACACCATCACCACGCGCCTGCCGGTATCCGCCTTTTCCAGCGCCCAGCGGCAGCGGTCGATCTCCTTGGTCATGCCGGTGGAATAATATTCCTCACATGGGAACTCCGGCTCGATCAGGTCAAGATAAAGTTTATAGCCGCAGATGGCATCTGCGTGTTCCAGAACGTTCTGGGCTTCCTGCGTCAGGTAGTAAACATCTCCGGGGCCAATGCCCACCACGTAGACTACCTTTTCCGGTTCGTCGATCTCAAATTCCATCGGGTCAAACATTCTGCCACCTCCAGTCCGGGGCATAGGGCCGCACGGCCAGCGCAAAGGTCACGCCGGTATGGGCATATTTGTGAAAAACGAGTGTCCCGCCTGCGGCCAGCACTGCCGACCGTTCACAAACATTGTCCACGCCGGTAACGCTCTGCACAAAGGCCGAAGGCGTAAAGCTGCCGGGAGCGGCACGCAGCTGTTCCGCTGTGAAAAACTGCACCGGCCAGCTGTGGCTCTTACAGAAGGTCAGCAGGCCCGTCTCGTTTTGTTTTAAGTCGATGCTTGCCGCCGCCGTGATGCATTGCGGCGCAAGGCGGTTCTGGGCACAGAAAGCTGCAAAGGCTTCGGCCAGCGTTTCGGTGCTGGTGCCGCGTTTGCAGCCCACGCCCAGCACGCCGATGCGCGGCACCAGATGCAGCGCATCCCCCGCCGGGCAGAGGGTGAGGGCAAAGTCCGGGTCATCTCCCGCCGTGATCCCATCAGGCGGTGCACCCGCAATGGGCCAGTCGGATGCAAACTGCACCGTTTTGCCCGCCAGCAGTGCACCGCTGACAAGCTTGATGCGCTCCGGCTCCAGCACGGTGCAGTTCTGGTGCTTTGCCCACTCGTCCACCGCAAACACACCGTTTGCGTCGGTGGCTGTGGTGATCACCGGCACCGCACCGCACACAGCGGCAAGCGCCCGGGCAAGGTCGTTGGCACCGCCCAGGTGGCCGGAAAGGATGGGCACGGCAAAGCGGCCGCACTCGTCCAGCACCACAACGGCAGGGTCCTGTGCCTTGCTTTGGCAGTGGGGCGCAATGGCCCGCACCGCAATGCCCACAGCACCTACAAAAACAAGGGCATCGCTCCCGGCAAACTGGCGGGCCGTCCAATCGGCAAGGTGCACCTGCCGGCTTCATGGCCGCAGCGGGTCACACTGCCGGGATATGCCGCCGCCAGTTTTTGGGCCAGTGCAAGGCCCTTTGCCGTAAAGGCCAGATAGGCGCGGGTCACTGGTCTGTCCCCTTGCGGAACTCGGTGGTAAAGGCCGGGTCGTAGAGCTTGCTGCGCTCATAATTCCGGCCCAGAAAGCCGCCTGCCACGATGAGCGCCGTTTTGGTGATGCCCGCTGCATGAACGCTTTCCGCCAGCGTACCTAGGTGCAGCGCACCGTTTTTTCTTCCGGCCATGTGCCTTATACACCACCGCTGCCGGGGTATCCGGCGTATAGGCACCGCCTTCCAGAAGCGCCTGCTGTACTTTGTCCACAAGGCCAATGGATAGGAAAATGACCATCGTTGCCCCGTGGGCGGCAAGGCTTGCCAGCTTTTCTTTTTCCGGCACCGGGGTGCGGCCCTCCATGCGGGTGATGATGACGGTCTGGCTGACGGTGGGCAGCGTGTACTCTGCATTCAGTGCCGCCGCTGCGCCGCAGAAGCTGGAAACACCGGGGGTATCATCGTAGGGAATGCCCTCGGCATCCAGCACATCCATCTGCTCCCGGATGGCACCGTAAAGGCAGGGGTCGCCGGTGTGCAGGCGCACGGTGATCTTACCCGCAGCTTCCATCTGCCGCATCACATCCAGCACCTGCTCCAGCGTCATTTCAGCGCTGTTATAAATGGCGCAGTCTGCCTTTGCAAGGCCCAGCAGGGCCGGGTTCACCAGACTGCTGCATAGATGATGCAGTCGGCTTTCTGAAGCAGGGCCGCGCCCCGCCGGGTGATGAGGTCCGGTGCGCCGGGGCCTGCACCAACAAAATGTACCATAACGTTACTCCTTTACCAAAACGGTGGCAAAATAACCGGCCTGTTCCTGCGGCCGTTCAAGGGAAAGATCCGGGTAGACCCGCTCGTCCGGCAAACCGCAGTTGCACACAAGTACGCTTTTTTTCAGCTTATCTGCTGCTGCAGGGTATCCAATAAGACAGGCAATTGCCTGCCGGCTTTCATCAATACCTTGGTGCCGGGCATTTCCAGCACGCGGTCTGTCCAGCCGCCGGGCGCAATGGTAAGCGGCGTATCCATGCCGCCGGTCAGCGGCACATTCAGCCGCGCCGCCGCCGCACAAAAGCTGGGCACGCCTGCCGCCATTGCGGTGGCATAACCCCCGGCCTGCAAGATCTCCTGCAGGTAACCAAAGGTGGCATAGATGGAAACATCACCGATGTTCAGCATGGCAACGTCCTGCCCGGCATCCAGATACTGCTGCACCGCGGCGGCGGCTTTTTCGTGCGAAGCCGCCAGCGCGGCCGGGTCACGGCTCATGGCAAAGTACAGCGGGACGATGGTCTTGCCGTCCAGCGCTTCTCCCAGCGCACTGTGGGCGATGTCCAGCGCCAGCATCTGGCCGGAAGCAGTCTGCGGCGCGGCCAGCACCGGGCACTGCCGGATGAGCCGCACAGCCTGCAGCGTCATCAGCTCCGGGTCGCCGGGGCCGACGCTGACACCGTAAAATGTACCTTTCAGTTCTGCCATTCCTGCATCAGCTCCTTTGCCGTTTTTGTCTCGCCCAGCGGGCCGTGCTGGTTGGAGAACAGCACCGCGCCCACCCGGAACGCCCCGCCTGCCCGTCGGTCCAGATGCATCTGGATGGCGGAAAGGATGCTTTCCAGCACCGGTGCACGCAGCTGTGCGCCGTCCAGAATGTCAAGGCAGGCATCGGTGGTGGCGGCATCCATCAGGCAGCGCACACTTCGCGCCGGGCCCCGCACAGCGCCGCATGGGCACAGAACACTTCAGCGCGGCCATCCGCCGTGTGGGAGTGGGTGTTCATGACCCCTGCCGCCAGCTTGCAGAGCTTGCCCACGTGGCCTACCAGAAGCACTTCCTCAAATTTGGCCGTGGCAGCCATATCCAGCGTATCCCCGATGAAGTTGGAAGTTTTGACCACCGGGAACCGCTCGAACTGCGGCAGAGCGCTGGCCAGATAATCCAGCCCGTAGTTGCCGGGGGCCAGCACCAGCCGCCGGGGGCCGGGGGCATTTTTTGCACGCAGTGCGGCCTGATTCATTTCCAGCTGGATGGTATCCAGAATGGCCTGCTGGCTCATGGGTTCCACGATGCCGCTGGTGCCCAGAATGGAAAGCCCGCCCTCCACCCCGATGTGCGGGTTGAAGGTGCGCTTTGCCGTCTCGGCACCGCCCTCGATGGAAATGGTCACTGCAAAGCCGCCAGTGTAGGCAGCATTTTCAGCTTCCCCTTCCAGTGCCTCGGCGATCATCCGGCGCGGCACATGGTTGATGGCGGCTTCGCCTACGGGCTGGTCAAGGCCGGGCTTCGTCACCCGGCCCACACCCTCGCCGCCAAGGATGCGCACGCCGGGGCATCCGGTTCCAGCACCACCGATGCGACCACCGGCAGGCCCGTAGTCACATCCACATCGTCGCCGCCGTCCTTGCGGATGGCACATGCGGCACCTGTGTCCGTTCTGCGGCAGTAAATGGGAGCCACCTCCACCACAATGCCCTTGGGCGTGCGCAGAGCCACCGTTTCCGGCTCGCGGCCGGTCAGCAGCAGACGCGCCGCCCCTGCAGCCCCCAGCGCGGCACAGGTGCCGGTGGTATAGCCGCAGCGCAGCAGCTTCTGCCCGCTGCGGACGTAATGCTCAAACTGCGGCTTTCCGGCGGGTGCCTTTTCGGCTTCCGGCTCCGGTGTGCCAAACAGAGCCGTGTACTGCTGTTCGGTCAGGCCGTACAGGGCGCGGATGTTCTCCGGCTGAAACGCCTGTTCCGGGGTCAGCACGCCAGAAACACCGCCGGGCGAAACACACACCACCGTGTCCGCTATTTTTTCGGCCAATTCCAGCTCGTGCAGGCTCAGGATCACCGCCAGCTGACCGGTATGGGCCAGCTCCTTTAAAATGGTGAGCAGTTCAATTTTGCCCTTGATATCCAGAAAAGAGGTCGGCTCGTCCAGCAGGATCACTTCCGGCTGCTGGCACAGTGCCCGGGCCAGCAGGATGCGCTGGCGCTGGCCGTCGCTGATACGGTTAAAATCCCGGTCTGCCAGCTGCGCCGCGCCCACCAGCTCCAAGGCTCTGTGCACCTGCTGCCTGTCCTCGGCAGACAAAATGCCCAGCCGTCCAGTGTAGGGATAGCGCCCAGCCGAAACAAAGTCAAAGCAGGTGGTCAGCTCCATCCGGCGGCTGTGGGGAGCCATGAGAGCCAGCTTCTGCGCCCGCTGGGTACCGGTGTAATCGGCAAGGTTTCTGCCTTCCAGCAGCACTGTGCCGCCCATGGGGGCCAGCTGGCCCGCCAGCGTTTTGAGCAGGGTGGATTTTCCTGCGCCGTTGGGGCCAATGAGAGTCAGGATCTGGCCCGGCTGCACCCCGAGGCAAATATCCGAGAGCAGCGGTGTCTTGCCATAGCCGATGGCAAGCTCCCGCGCAGTGCAAAGTGCTTTTTCGTTCATCATGCGCCCTCCCGCTCTGAATTGCGCCGCACCAGCAGCCAGATGACCACCGGCGCGCCGAACACGGCCGTGACCGAGCTGATGGACAGCTCCGTGGGCGCGAACAGACTGCGGGCCAGCAGGTCGCAGAACAGGCAGAAAGCCGCACCGCCCAAGCAGCACCCCGGCAGCACATGCAGCGGCTTTGCGCTGCCCAGCAGCTGCTTGACAAGGTGCGGCACCGCGATGCCTACAAAGGAGATCGGCCCCGCAAAGGCGGTGACGCAGGCCGCCAGCAGGCTAGATAGCAGCACCAGCGCTGCCGAGAAAGGCTTGACATTCACGCCCACGCTGCGGGCATATGATTCGCCCATCTGGTAGCGGCCATGGGCTTGGAAAGCAGAAAGGATGCCGCCAGCGCAGGCAGCACCACCAGTGCCGCGGCCTGCACATTGGCCCATGTCACGCCGGAAAAGCTGCCCTGCGACCAGTTGTGCAGATTGACGATGTTGGAATCCTGCGCAAAGGCCACCACGATATCGGTGATGGCGGAGCAGATATAGCCGATCATCACACCGCAGATGACCAGAATGCTCATGCGCTGCACCCGCCGGGCCACCGCCAGCACAAAGGCCATGGAAGCCATGGCACCCGCAAAGGCAGCCGCGATCATCGTGGCCGAGCTGGTCAGCATCCCGCGGTCCAGAAACACCACCATGGTCAGGGCCACCGCCAGCTTTGCGCCGCTGGAAACGCCCATAACAAATGGCCCGGCAATGGGGTTTGCAAAAAAAGTCTGCAGCAGGTAGCCTGCCGCGCTGAGGGCTGCCCCCAACAGCGCCGCCATGACCGCGCGGGGCAGGCGCAGCTGCAGGATGATGTTCCCCGCAAGCGCATCACCGCCCTTGCCCAGCAGTGCCGTCAGCACCGCTCCCGGTGCAAGGGATACGCTGCCCCAGAACAGGTTCAGCGCAAAAAGCACAGCCACGGCTGCCGCAAGGGCAATATAGGCGGCTGCAAGGCGTCTGGTACGGGTCATAGGCTTTCCTTTCTGTAAAATTTTCCTTCTTTAGTCCACATGGGTGAGGAATTTCAGGGTACTGGCGGCAGGTGTGCCCTTGGTAAACACCCGGTTCATGTCCACGATCAGGTCTGCCAGCTCCATGCTCTGCTGGAACAGGCTCTGGGTGGTGCACCACACCTGACCGTTCTGCACCGCTTTGAACTCGTTCAACAGTGGGAAACGCTCGGTCAGCTGGTTCACCGATGCGATCATGCCCTCGATGGCGCTGTTGTAGATGAGCACATCGGCATCCTTTGCACCTGCATAGAAGTCCTCAAGCGGCAGGTTCATGGTAGCAAGGCTGTTACCATTGTCCGTCAGGTCCGCAAAGACATAGCTGCCGCCTGCCATTTCGATCATGCGGGCCACATAGTCACTGCCCTTGCGCACAGTGGCAAGGTTGTTGGTGGTCAGCGAGAAGAAGGCACAGCTTTTTCCCGTGGGTTCCTGCGAGAGGATGGGCTGAACGGCTGTCTCCTGCGCGGAAAACACCTGCTCGGCCTGTTCTTCCCTGCCCAGCAGGATGCCGTAAAGCTTGATCCACTCCATGCGGGCCAGCGGGTCGCTCTCGTAGCTGGAACGCTCCACCAGCACCGGGATGCCAAAGTGTTCCAGCTGCTCCTTTACCTCCGGCGTGTGCAGGATCATGGTATTCTCAATGGCAAGGCGGCAGCCGCTGCAGGATCTGCTCGTAATCCGGGGCGCTGTACTTGCTGCATACGCGATTTTTCCCTCTTCCATGGCCTGCTGCACCGCGGCAGATACCAGCCTCGGCCTTGGTGCCGGAAAAGGCCACGCTGTCCAGTGCGTCCAGATGCAAAAGCAGATCCATCACCGAGGTGGAGACCAGATAAATATTCTCCACCGGCTGGCGCAGCACAGTCACATCAGCAGGCAGACCGTCCACCTCCGCAGCATCTTCCGGCACAACAAGGAACCGTGCATCCGACTCCGCGATGGTCAGCATGGTATAGCCGCCCTCATAGCAGTCCGCTGTGAACTGCTGTGCATAGTCCAGCTTGTAATGATGGGAGAAAACAAGACTTTCCGTATTGGCAGGTTGAGCCTTGCTGCCGCAGCCGGTCAGCGTCAGCGCCGCAGCGGGGATCAGTTTCAGAAATTGGTTGCGGGTGATCTTCATAGGTAACTCCTTCCGTCACGGCTTGCGCCGGGCCACCTCCCTCATAGAGGGAGGCTTTGGCAGTACGGTAAAGTTTATCTTTTTGCCAAAGAAGGTGACTGGAGGAGTCACTTCAGACTTGCGGAATCAAAGGTCAGCGTATACTCGATCTCGTGGGGGGTGCTCATGGCAACGGTATCGGCGGTGACATCCAGTGCGGTATCCAGCGCGATACCGGAATTTCAAAGGTGGAATTGCCCTCGGTGTTGGTGGGCAAATACTTCTCGCCGTCCACGATCATATAATCATAGTTCGGGCTGCTCCACACGATGGTGGCGGTCATCTTGCCATCCGCCACGGTCAGGGCTGCGGGGCTGTCCACAGCAGCACGGCCAGAGCCGCCCTCCAGCGTCACATCACAGGTGTAGGTGCCGTCTGCCGGGGTCTCGGCTTCCGCAGCCTTTTCCACGGCATCACGCACGCTGACGACATGGTCATACCACTTGCCCTTGGTGCCCAGAATGGCAAGGTCAAAGTCGGCATCCACAGCAGAGACCGGAATATCGAAGCCGTACACCTCCTCCGAGGTGCCGTCGGAATAGGTGACGGTATCTGTGGTGGGCTGCAGCCAGTCGGCCTCGTGGTCGGCGGCATCGGAAGCCTTGCCCAGATACAGGTTGACGATATGGGTGGAAGCAAGGCTGACATGGAAGGTCATCTGGCCGTTCTCCACGGTCAGGGTGCCCTTGCCGTCGCAGGCTTCGTTGGCGTGGAACATGCTGCTGTCGGTGTCAAACTCGGCGGTATACACACCATCCGTCAAAGCGGCGGTCTCAGCGGCAGAAGAAGCTACAGAGGATGCCGCCTCGGAAGAAGCAGCACTGGAAGCTGCAGAAGATGCCGTGGAAGAAGCGCCGCAGCCCACCAGCAGACTCAGTGCCAGAGAAGCAGCGACAACACAGGAAAAACGCGTTTCATAGGAAATACCTCTACATTATAAAAATCAGCTTTTATTATACCATTGTTCGGATAAAAAATGAACCCTCTCCACCGGATGCCGCAAAGCGGCCGCGAGACGGAGAGGGTTCGTTTGATCAACCGTTCAGAGAATCGATCGCCGCCTTGGTGTGGGCGACATACAGCTTCTGGACATCCTCGATCCCGCCCAGACCAGCGATCTGGCAGTCGATGCTGTCGAAAGCACCGGAAGCTTGAACTGGCTCAGCAGGAGTCGGCATCCTCACCGGCCATATCGTTGTTGGCGTGATCGCCGGCAACCACCATCAGCGGGCGCAGGATGACCTTGGTGTAGCCCGCAGCCTTAACAGCCTCGATCACGTTCTCGCAGGCAGTCTCTTCCGGCTTGCCCTCAACGGTGCCAATGAACACATTGTCGTAGCCCAGAGTCTGCATAGTGGTCTGCATCTGGCTGTAGCTCACCTTTGCGGTGTGAGAGGTGCCGTGGCCCATAAAGACAAAGGCGACCTTGTCCGCAGCAGCGGCATCCAGACTGTCGTAGCCGGCTTCCTTCACGGCAGCAGCGGTGACAGCCTTGGCAACGTCTTCCTTATCCTGATTGATGATGGTGGCATCGGAACCGACCTCGCCCAGCAGGGGCTCAGCCACAGCGACAGATTCAAACTTGTCGCGGTAGGTGTCGATCATTTCCATCATCTCGTCGTACTCAGCACCGTGCATCAGGTGGGTGGGCTGGACGACCAGATTCTTCACGCCGTTTTCCACAGCGCGGTCCATGGCCTGCTGCATGTTGTCGATCTTTTCGCCGTCACGAGCCTGCACATGGTTGATGATGATCTGTGCGGTGAATGCGCGGCGCACAGACCAATCCGGGTATGCGGCCTGCAGAGCATCCTCGATGCCCTTGATGTCCTTCACGCGGCTGTCGTTGAAGGAGGTGCCGAAGGAGACCACCAGCAGCTCGTTGTCGCCAATGTCGTCCTGATTGCGGGCATCGTCCTTGGAAGCATCGCCGGTGTCACGGCCAAAGTAGTCGGGGTCGGCGTTCTCGCCTTCCACCAGTTCCTTCTGGGTGTCGGTCAGGGCATCCCATGCAGCCTTGGCGGCTTCGCACTGGGCATCGGTATCCTCATTGCGCTCCTGCACATAGATGGCATCGATCAGGTCTGCCACGTTCTTTGCTGCCATTTCGTCAGCCTCCTCGCTGCTCGCTTCGCTGGAAGCGGAAGACGCAGCGGTGCTGGATGCAGTGCCGGAAGCAGCACCGCCGCAGCCGGTGAGCACGCCGGCGCACAGAGCCAGAGCCGTAACAGCTGCGGCCAGCTTTTTGGTTTCGATCTTTCTCATTGTTCTTGTCCTTTCCTGCTGGATAAATTGCGGTTTGAACCAAACAAAGGGTACAGGAAAGAAAGATGAAAGAAGAGGCCCTTCTGTCCTGCGGATGGCATGACAAAAAGACCTCTGTTGTTTCAGGGCTTTTTGGTACAACCAATTCCTCGTGATCTGGGGTTTGCACCCCCGTACCAACAGCAGGCAGGTTTCCTGACTGAAAGATCGCCGCCCGTCATCTCCTTCCCAGAGCAAAAGCTCCAGTGCTGGTGCAAAGCACCCTGATGCGGACTCCCTTATCACAGTGACGAGATCGTGCGGGATCTGCACCCGCTTCCCTTTTACCCTTTCCGCCGTGCAGTGCATCGGCAAAAGGCACCTGCTGTTTTTCTGTTCAGTTCGTCCGGCATTATATCATAAAACTGCGCAGAATGCAATAAAAACGCATCCTGCCTTTTTATAAGGAAGGATGCCGTTTGGAGATCGAGCCAAATGCGGAGCTTACTGGAGCGCACGGATCGCATTGATGGTGATTTTGTACTGGCAGGTCACGCTGTCAAACAGCTCCTTGGTACCTTCCAGTGTGCCTGTGCGCAGCACCTCGGTCAAATCGTAGGTGGGCTGATACAGGTTGGTAAAGCCCAGGTTCTGGCACACGCCCTTGAGCGTGTGTGCCGCACGGAATGCTTCCTTCACATTTCCTTCCTTCAATGCCTGCTCCAGTTTCGGATAGCTGTCGTCGTTCAAAAACATCAGCGTAAATCTGCAGATCATGCCTTCGTTGTAAAGCCGCTTGAGCACGTCCTCATAATTTGCGCCCATCTGTCTATAACATTCCTGAATCGTCATGGTTTGTCGCTATGCCTTTCTTTTTCTACTGATCCCGCCTGATTTGCCACAGAGTGACAAAAGCGCCATCCATTTTGTTGCACTTTGTTGCGCTTTTAATATATCACGCCTTACTGCGTTTTTCAATGCAGAGACAAAAAGTCTTGCACTTTTCACATATTGTCCCGAGTTTTTCTTGCAATTTGCCTATCAATTCTTCCGGCTGGCTTTTTTCTCCGACTTTGCCGTGCTGCATGGCTGCAGGGCTTTTCCCGCCTTTGCTCTGCCGTTTCTCTGCACGGAAAACGCATTTGAAGAAAAAGGTAAAAAAACAGTTGACAAAAGCCTTTCTGCATGATAGAATAAACAAGTCGTCCGGCGAAGGACACAAAAACTGAATATGGGCGTGTTCCCGAGTGGCCAATGGGGACAGACTGTAAATCTGCTGCTTTCAGCTTCGGTGGTTCGAATCCACCCGCGCCCACCAAACAAGAAAAATCCGAACCTATTTCCGATTGGAGAAGGGTTCGGATTTTTCGTTTTCTTCGGGTACAACAATGAAGGCTCCCGTGGACGGCGTAAAACTCCGATACCTTGTCATAGACCGTAAGCCGATAACAAGAATTGGAGGATGCGATTATGAAGTACGATGAAAGAACCTGCAAATTCAACATGGATACCGGGTGCGTGGAGTTGCTGTTCCGGGATTGGAGAAAAATCTCCATTGACTGTACCGGGGTCGAGGATGCACTGAATGTGACTATGGCACAGCAGACGGAACTGGACTACCTCATCTACAATGATCCGCTGGGCTATGCAGATTTGATTCTGAACGGTGACCCGGAGGAATATTTGAAGAATGTGGCCGGGAGCCATAGGTTAGAAGATTAAGGGCAAAAAATAAGAGGTGTGCCCAACTGGACACACCCCGGTAAGAAACATCTATGTAAAGCAGGGCGTTCCCTTCTCTGGGAGCGTCCTGCTGTTTTTATGCTGCAACAGGCAAGGCTTGTAGAGCTTCCTGCTCTTTCAGCCATTCCTCATATTCACGCTGGCCTTCCTCGCTGTTGAAAAACTCAACTATGGAGGGATAAAAGCAACGTGCAAGGGTCTTGATTGCTTCATCCGGGTAGCCGGATTTGTTCGACTTCTTCTTTTTGTTCAAATGGTATCCTCCGAAAATCAAAGTTCCATATCCTGCCCACGCGTGCGGTTTCGCTGCGGCACATTCATGGTGCGCTCCTGCTTGGGGGCAAGAATCTTTTCCAGAAAGCTGCGCACCAGTCAGGCGCACGGTGGAGCGCATCCAGATAGGCTTCACTTCGTACCAGAGTTCATGATACTTGTTGCTCCAATGAATGGCTTCCTTCTTGGCGGTGGAAAGTTCTTCTTTCAGGCGGCGGTTCTCCACGTCCATCATATAGCCGTGGTCAGCCTGTTTTTTCAGTTTGGAAAATTCTTCTTCGGTCAGCGAGTAGTTGCCGAGAAAGGTGCGCTTGCCGATATAATCCAGATCGCGCGCATGAATGAGGGCTTCTTTCGTGAGTGTGGTCTTTTTCTGAATGGAGGCAAGTTCTTTCTCCTTTTGGGAGAGGGCCTGACTGGTTTTGGCAAGCGACTGCGCCTTTTGGTCGGCTTGGGCGGTCAGGCTGTCCAGACGTTCCTGCTCCCGCTGGACTTTGAACTGGGTGACGGTCAGGTGTTCTTCAGTGCTGCCACGCTCACCGCGCTCTACATCCGTGTACCCGGCATTGCGCATATAGTTGAAGAAATCGTCTTGCAGGACACTGTACGACTTCTTCAGGACTGGCTTGCCGCTCTTTTGCAGGACAGGCTTTCCAGCATCGTCCAGCAGGGGCTTGGAAGCCCACTTCTTGCTTCGGCTGACCTGCATGACGGTCTCCTTGACGGTGCCGACCAGTGCCTTGTCCTTGCAGCGTTTCGACCAGAGGATCTGCTTTTCCACCACAGTACATAGACCACGTGGAGATGGTAGTGGTAGACCTCCCGGCCCAGTGCTTCGGTCATGGCACGGTTGATCTCATCGGCGTGCATGACAGCGAGAGGATATACTGCTCACCACCCACGATTTGCACAGCAGCTTTGTAGGCATCCGCATAGAACTGCTTGGCGAACTCGTAGCCACCGTGATTGTCAAAATAGGCCGAGT
>ENA-OQEX01000407-OQEX01000407.1-human-gut-metagenome-genome-assembly--contig:-NODE-407-length-23250-cov-2.249059_pt1 | contig 23250 bp, 26 predicted proteins | sample MGYA00242802_ERZ504649 | MGnify/ENA primary metagenome ERZ504649 (study PRJEB26092, sample SAMD00036194) | human gut metagenome | host: Homo sapiens | study: EMG produced TPA metagenomics assembly of...
CAAGACCAAAATCCGAATTTCTTTCACTTTCTCGAAATTGACTTTTTTTCACATAGAATGCTATAATAGAAAGCACGGCTTTGAATGTAGACAGAAGGAAGAAGGATGAATGATGAGTTCAAAGACCAAACAATACGAGATGGATATGTGCAGCGGTCCGATTCTGCGGAAAATGCTGATGTTTGCACTGCCGCTGATGCTCTCCAGCATCCTGCAGCTGCTCTTTAATGCGGCAGACATTGTGGTTGTGGGCAAGTTTGCCGGAGACAATTCCCTGGCGGCAGTTGGTTCCAATACAGCGCTGATAAATTTGCTGACCAACCTGTTCATTGGACTGTCGATCGGCGCAAACGTAGTTGCTGCCCGGCACTACGGTGCAAAGGCGTGGGATGATCTGCGCCGGACGGTACATACCGCCATGCTCCTCAGTATGCTGAGCGGAGCGCTGCTGCTGGTTTTGGGCGTCATTGGCGCAGAGCAAATGCTGATCTGGATGCAGACGCCGGAAGAGGTGCTGCCTCTGGCAACTGTCTACCTGCGTATCTATTTTCTTGGTATGATTTCGACCATGGTCTATAACTTCGGTAGCGCCCTGCTCCGTGCAGTGGGTGACACCAAACGTCCGCTGTATTTCCTGCTGTGTGCCGGCATCATCAATGTGATTTTGAATCTGCTGTTTGTCATCGGCTTTCAGATGGACGTCATGGGCGTTGCAATCGCCACAGTCATATCTGAAACCGTGTCTGCACTGTTGGTACTGCGATGTCTCGTCAAAGAAAAAGGCGGCATCCACCTGGAACTCCGTGCAATGCGGATCGACCGGAAAAAGATGCTCCAGATCCTGCGCATCGGTCTCCCGGCAGGCTTTCAGGGCGTTGTCTTTGCGCTGTCTAACGTTGTGATTCAGTCATCGGTTAATATCTTCGGAAACATTGTCGTAGCCGGAAATTCCGCCGCTGCCAATCTGGAAGGTTTCGTCTATATGGCGATGAATGCGTTTTATCAGACCACGCTTTCCTTCGTCAGCCAGAACTACGGTGCCGGGGAACAAAAGCGAATCAACCGCATTGTCTTGCTGGGTGAGGCGTGCGTTATTGTGACAGGCACTTTATTGGGAAATATGGTTGTCTTTTTCGGAAACGACCTGCTCCAGATCTATTCCAACAATCCCGAAGTAATTGCCGCCGATGGTGCGCCTGCACTATATTTCCATGATCTATGCCCTATGCGGCATCATGGACGTGATGGTAGGCGCACTGCGTGGCATCGGTTATTCCATTATGCCGATGATCGTTTCCATTGTGGGCGTGTGCGTATTGCGGCTGATCTGGCTGGCGACGGTGTTCCAGATTCCGGAGTTCCACAAAATCGAAACGGTTTATCTGTCCTATCCGGTCACCTGGATCCTGACCAGTTTGGTTTACATTGTCTTTTTCGTATGGATTCGCATACGGTCTGCGCGAAAAAAGTCCGCTCCGTCTGCAGCATAAAATATATGAAAAGAAGAAACTGCCATGAGCACATATGGCAGCCTTTTCTATTTTCCCATAAAATACATACAAGAAAACGCTTGACGTGTCATAATCTCCGTGCTATAATAGATTGGTAGTACCAATTAGAGAGGTGTTTGAAGTATGAAATGGATGAAGCAATTTGGAATTATCCTGTTGATTTCGTTTGTGGGAGAGATTCTGGAAAAATGGATACCGCTACCGATTCCGGCAAGCATTTACGGAATTATTCTGCTGTTTCTTTGTCTGAAACTGAACATTATTCCCCATGAGGCCGTACACGAGACCGGAAAGTTCCTGATCGAAATTATGCCGCTGATGTTTATTCCGGCGGCAGTGGGGCTGCTGGAGACCTGGGATGTGATTGCGCCGGCTTGGCTGGAATATGTTGCAGTCACAGTGATTTCCACGTGGGTTGTCATGATTGTTTCCGGCAGAGTCACACAGTTTGTGATTCGGCGAAAGAGAAAGGATGTGCAGGAAAGCCATGTTTGATTTTTTAGAGAATTCCGCCTTTTTTGGCGTTGCAATCAGTGTAGTTTCTTACGGCATCGGGATGCTGCTGAAGAAAAAGTTTAAGCTGGCAATTTTGAATCCGCTTTTGATTTCCATTGTGATTACCATTGCATTTCTGGCGCTGACCGGAATCAGCTACGAGAAATATGACGAGGGCGCAAAGTACCTCAACTATCTGCTGACGCCTGCGACCGTTTGCCTGGCGATTCCGCTGTATGAGCAGCTGGAACTCCTCAAGCATAACTGGCGTGCCGTGCTGCTGGGCATCTTGTCCGGCGTGCTTTCCAGCCTGGGCGTGATTTTGGGAATGGCACTGATGTTCGGGTTCAGCCATGAGGAATACGTCACTTTCCTGCCGAAGTCGATTACCACAGCAATCGGCATGGGCGTTTCAGAAAAGCTGGGCGGCTACGTTTCCATCAGCGTTGCCGCCATCATCATTACCGGTGTTCTGGGCAATATCTTTGCAGAGATCGTCTTTAAGCTGTTCCGGATCCATGAGCCGATCGCAAAGGGAATTGCCCTGGGCACATCTTCTCACGCCATCGGTACAGCAAAGGCAATGGAACTGGGCGAAGTGGAGGCGCAATGAGCAGCCTTTCTATCGTAGTAGCTGGTTTGATTACTGTTATCGGCGCAACGATTTTTCCCATATTATGTGAGGTCATTTATGCAGAGTGAAACCAGAGAATATCAAAAGGTGATTGACTATGTATCCCAAATGATTGCCGATGGGCAGCTGAAAATCGGTGACCGGCTCCCCACGGAACGGCAAATTGCAGAAACACTGTCCATTGGCAGAAACTCCACACGAGAGGCGCTGCGGATGCTGGAACACATCGGCATGATTTCCTGTAAGCGAGGGTCCGGCAATTATCTGACAGACAATGTATCCCGGTCTGTTTCTGAAATGGTACATATGATGCTTTTGCTTGGGCAGACCGATCAGGCGGAGATCTGTTCGTTCCGTCGAAATATGGAAAAGGCAGTCTGCCGTGCGATTCTGGATGGAAAAACTTTTTCCCGCTGGGAGACCCAGGTGGCTGAAATTCTGCACCAGGCCTGCGAAACACAGGAACGGGAAATGCAGATCGAGCTGGACAGAAGATTTCATTATCTGTTGATCCAGGCGACAGAAAACCGGTTTTGGATTGCTCTGCTGGAGCCGATCGCAGACGTCTACCGCAAGTGGATCGATGCGGCTTTGCAGTCGGCAAACGACTTTGTAAAAGCACAGCTGCAGGCAGAGCATCAGGCACTGTTTCATGCGTTGCAAAACAATGATTACGCTGCCTGTGAGGCTGCAATTGACCGGCATTATGACTATGTAGACGCAGAGCTATCTAAGTCTTCGAAATAATTGAATCAGAATGCGTTCCGGAAAGGGAAACGCTGCTGCACTGCACCAACGAATGTCACAGTTTGTGCAGTGCTTTTTTATGCAATATCCCGATTTTGATACAGGAATCCAGTGGAATCTCCATGAAAATCTTGACAGTCTCAAAATATATGGTATAATAGAAAATGCAGAGCAATTCGGGATGAACCGATTTTGCAGCAAGAGTTAATTTGGAGGTATAAAGGTATGAATTTTTGGAAAAAGCTCACTGCCTGTGCACTGGCAGCTGTTATGTCGGCTGGCTTTGCAGGCTGCGGCAATTCCGGCGGCGATTCTTCCGAGAAAGAGGAGTCTGACGAAGAGGCGGCAATGCCCTATGACAGCGATTTCACAATCGGCGTAGATAAGGTTGCAGAGGCAATGGGTGCCGGCTGGAACGTAGGCAATCAGCTGGAGGCAAACTCCGGCGGTAAGGTGGATGAAACAGTCTGGGGCAATCCGGAGATTACCCAGGAACTGATCTCTGCTGTGGCAGACGCAGGATTCACAACCGTTCGTGTGCCGGTTTCTTATCTGGACCGCATTGATGATGCGAACAACTACACCGTAGATTCAGCGTGGCTGGATCGTGTGGAAGAGGTAGTCCAGTACTGTTACAATGAAGGCTTGTATGTCATCATCAATATACACGGCGATGGATATAACACCGTTGAGGACGGCTGGTTTCTGGTAAACGGCGAAGACCAGGATATGATTTGCGAAAAGTACGAGGCAGTTTGGAAACAGATTGCAGAGCGTTTCGCAGACTATGATGAACATTTGATTTTCGAGTCCATGAACGAAGAGTGTGACGGAACATACAACGGCGACCCGAACCGGGAGTATTATGCAAATCTGAACAAGTACAATCAGATTTTTGTGGATACCGTTCGTGACACCGGCAAAAAGAACACCCACCGCTGGCTGCTGGTTCCCGGTTGGAATACCAATGTAGAATATACGGTTGGGGATTACGGCTTTGAAATGCCGACAGATGAAAAATGCTCTGCCGGTGAGAGCCGCATGATGGTTTCCGTGCATTATTATGATCCGTGGGATTACTGCGGCACAGAAGATCTGAAAACCATCCTGTGGGGCGAATACGGTGATAATCTGATTGAGGTCAATGGTTTCCCGAAGATGAACAAGGCAAAATGGGGCGATGAGTCCTATCTGGATGACTTGTTTACCAAGATGCAGGACAAGTTCGTGAAGAATGACATTCCGGTTATAATCGGTGAGTATGGCTGCATTGACAAGTCCTCTGCTTACGCTGATTTCTCCGGTCAGATCCAGGGCAACCGTGCATACTGGGATGGATATGTTGCAGGTAAGGCAGCGTCCATGGGTATGATTCCGGTATACTGGGATAACGGTTTCAATGGCGTATATGGATTCGGTTTGTTCGATCGTAACACCTATGAGCAGACACAGCCGGAGATCATTTCCACAATCATTGAGGCAGTCAAGAATAAGGATCCGAAAGCTGGTCTGGACACAGTTGTAGAAACCAAGACAGAAAAGACCACAGAGGCACACGCTTACATCGGCATTCAGACAGAGATCTATACTTTCCGTAACTCCTGCAGCGATGGAAAGTACGGAAAGGATACCGACTACTTCAATACCTTGATTAAGTGGGGTGACGATGACCAGATCATTGACACCGGTGCAAAGTTCACGGATGCAACGATCACTGAGGACGGCACTTATACTGTTTCTGTAGATGGCTATGACTTCTCTTCGGACAGTAGCAAGCTGAATATGCTGTTTGTCAGCACCGATTTCGCATTCAACAATACGCTGAAGGTCAGCGATGTTGTTGTAAGTGCGATGACCAGGAAATCGCCATCGACAATCCGCTGGTAATGGCAGACGACCAGGGAAATATGTACATCGAACTGGTGAACATCTATAACACCGATCTGGCAGCGCTGAACTACACGATGCCGAAGGATAGCTTTAGCGTTACATTCACCATCAAGGGAATGGACAGCGTTTTGGCGGCGTAAAGCAAAACTCTAAAATCATATCAAGAAAAGCCGGTTTCTGCGGAATTGCAGAGACCGGCTTTTTGTATGCGTATCCTTATGTATGTATACGGAAATAAAAGAAAAAGCCTTGTTCAGATGAACAAGGCTTTTGATGGGGTGGGAGATGGGATTCGAACCCACGATCTTCGGGACCACAATCCGACGCTTTAACCAGCTAAGCTACACCCACCATATTTGCGTCCCTCAGCGGGACATTTGGCGCGCCTTACTGGATTCGAACCAGTGGCTTACTGCTTAGAAGGCAGTTACTCTATCCAGCTGAGTTAAAGGCGCATTTGGAGCGGGTGATGGGAATCGAACCCACGTAACCAGCTTGGAAGGCTGGAATTCTACCATTGAACTACACCCGCAAGGTGTCTGTCGGTTTTATCCGTTCTGCGTCAACCGACTTATATATTATAGCACAAGTCCTCCTAAATGTCAAGTTTATTTCTTTTGAAAAATCGGCACAATCACTTGCTGTACTGATGATTCTACAAAAATAAGCAAAGTAAATTGATGTTTTGACCAGCATAGAGGGAATTCTGCAAATGCCATTTTGCAAGATTTTTGTTCTGTATCGTATCGACTGGGCTTGTTCCGGAGCGTGGAATAATCGCAATTTTCCGGAAAAGGCTTGATTTTTCGCCGCTTTGTGGTATGATAGGAACAATGCAGCAAAATTCCGGATGACTTTTCCGGAGGAAAGGATACGATATGGCAAAAAAACAATCCTATGACAACGAAAGCATTACCATGCTCAAAGGCCCGGATAAGGTGCGAAAGCGTCCGGGCGTTATTTTTGGTTCAGACGGACCAGATGGCTGTGCGCACTCTATTTTTGAAGTGATCTCCAACTCCATTGATGAGGCTCGTGCCGGCTATGGCAGCAAGATCATCGTAACACGATACCGGGATAATTCCATTGAGGTCGAGGACTTCGGACGAGGCTGTCCGGTAGACTTTAATAAAAATGAAAACCGGTATAACTGGGAACTGGTGTACTGCGAACTGTATGCCGGCGGTAAATATAACTCCAACGATGATAACTATGCTTATTCACTGGGCTTGAACGGTCTGGGATTGTGTGCAACACAGTTTGCGTCTGCCTATATGGACGTAGAAATTTTTCGTGACGGTTATCAGTATAATCTGCACTTTGAAAAAGGCGTCAATGTAGGCGGTTTGCAGAAAAAACCGACAAAGAAAAAACAAACCGGAACACGGACACACTGGCTGCCCGACCTGGACGTATTTACAGAGATCGAGATTTCCGATGACTATTTTTGCGACACGCTCCGCAGACAGGCAGTTGTAAACCCGAATCTGCTGTTTCTCTACCGAAAGGAAGAAGAGGACGGCACCTTTACAGAAAAACAGTACCTCTATGAAAACGGCATTGCTGACTATGTAAAGGAAATCGCCGGGGAAAATACGCTGACTTCCATTCAGAACTGGAGCTGCCAGCGAGAGGGCCGTGACCGTGAAGATAAGCCTACTTATAAAGTAAAGCTGGGCGTGGCACTGACATTTTCCAACCAGGTACAGCGTCTGGAATACTATCACAATTCCAGCTGGCTGGAACACGGCGGTTCTCCGGATAAGGCGGTAAAACAGGCGTTCGTCTCGCAGATCGACACCTACCTGCGGCAGAACAACAAGTATCTGAAAAATGAGTCCAAGCTGAAATTTGAGGACGTGGAATCCAGTCTGGTTTTGATTTCTTCCAGCTTTTCCACAGAGACAAGCTATGAGAACCAGACGAAAAAGGCGATAACCAATAAGTTTATCTATGAGGCAATGACCGACTTCCTCAAGCACCAGCTGGAAATTTACTTTATAGAAAATCCGGACGAGGCAGAAAAAATTGCAGCGCAGGTTCTGATTAACAAGCGCAGCCGTGAAAATGCAGAAAAAACACGTCTGAACATGAAGAAAAAGCTGACCGGCAGCATTGATGTGACCAACATGATCCGAAGTTTGTGGATTGCCGCAGTAAAGACCTGTCCCGTCGGGAACTCTATATTGTGGAGGGCGATTCTGCGCTCGGCTCGGTAAAAATGGCACGTGACGCAGAATTCCAGGCGGTCATCCCGGTGCGTGGTAAGATTCTGAACTGTCTGAAAGCGGACTATAATAAGATCTTCAAAAATGAGATTATCACAGATATCATTAAACTTCTGGGCTGCGGCGTTGAAGTAACGACCAAGGCAAATAAGGACATTTCCTTCTTTCAATCCTGGATGGCCTGCGCTGGAATAAAATCGTTATCTGTACCGATGCGGACGTAGACGGATTCCAGATCCGGACACTGATTCTGACAATGCTGTACCGTCTGACACCGACGCTGATCGACAAGGGCTGCGTGTATATTGCAGAGTCGCCGCTATTCGAAATTACAACGAAAAAGCGCACTTATTTTGCGTATACGGAAAAGGAAAAGACAGAGATCCTTGCGACTCTGGAAAACGAAAAATACACCTTGCAGCGTTCAAAAGGTCTGGGCGAGAACGAGGCGGATATGATGGCGCTGACCACCATGAACCCGGAGACACGCCGTCTGATTCAGGTTACAGCGGCAGGAATCGAAGAAACAGCTGCAATGTTTGATATGCTGCTGGGGGATGACCTCCAGGGACGAAAAGATTTCATTGCTGAATTTGGCAGCAATTATCTGGAACTGGCAGATATCTCATAAAAGCGAGGACAAAAATGGCACGAAAGAAACAAACAGAAAAACCAAAAAAAAATACGATACCAAACGCTTATATTGCCGGTGCCGGCGTGTGGAAGAAGAGAAGATCACTGACACGCTGGAAAAAAACTATATGCCGTATGCCATGAGCGTTATCATTTCCCGTGCGCTGCCGGAAATTGACGGTTTCAAGCCGTCACACCGAAAGCTGCTGTATACCATGTACAAGATGGGACTCCTCACAGGCAATCTGACCAAGTCGGCAAATGTTGTCGGGCAGACCATGCGTCTGAACCCGCACGGCGACAGTGCGATCTATGAGACCATGGTACGTCTGGCACGGGGCAATGAGGCGCTGCTGCATCCGTATGTGCAGTCCAAGGGTAACTTCGGTAAGGCGTATTCCCGTGATATGGCATATGCCGCATCCCGTTATACAGAAGTAAAGCTGGAACCGATCTGTAACGAGCTGTTCCGGGATATTGATAAGGATACGGTGGATTTTGTTCCCAACTATGACAATACCATGCAGGAACCCACCTTGTTTCCGGCAACATTTCCCACGGTTCTGGTCAATGCCAACGTAGGTATTGCAGTATCCATGGCAAGCAGTGTCTGCCCGTTTAATCTGGCAGAAGTCTGCGAGACAGCGATTGCAGTGCTGAAAAATCCGGAACACGACATCCTTTCCACCTTAAAAGGACCGGATTTTCCCGGCGGCGGATTTCTGTATTATAATGAATCGGAATTGCAGAAGATTTACGAAACCGGACGTGGCAGCGTGACTGTTCGTTCCAAGTGGACGTATAACAAGGCGGACAACTGCCTGGAAATCACGGAGATTCCGTACAGCACCACGATCGAGGCAATCAAGGATAAGATCGTAGACTGCATCAAGCAGGGAAAGCTGCGTGAGGTTTCCTATGTCCGGGATGAAACTGATATTGACGCTTGAAGATCGCCATAGATCTGAAACGAGGCTCGGACCCGGAAAAAGTTATGCAGAAACTGTTCCGCATGACACCGCTCCAGGATAATTATTCCTGCAATTTTAATATTCTGGTAGGCGGTGCGCCGAAGGTAATGGGCGTGCGTGAAATTCTGGAAGAATGGTCTGCCTTTCGTCTGGAATGCGTGCGCCGCCGACTGGTGTTTGATCTGAAAAAGAAACAGGAAAGCTGCATCTGCTGCTGGGTCTGGACAAGATTCTGCTGGACATCGACAAGGCAATCCGCATTGTCAGAGAGACAGAAGAAGAAGTGGATGTTGTGCCGAATCTGATGATCGGCTTTGGCATTGATGAGATCCAGGCGGAGTATGTGGCGGAGATCAAGCTGCGTCATCTGAACCGGGAATATATCTGAAACGGACGCAGGAGATCGACCAGTTGAAACAGGATATCGCAGAGCTGGAATCTACCATTGCCGATCCGAAAAAGATGAAGAAAATCATCATCGCTGAGCTGAAAGAAACGGCGAAAAAATACGGTCAGCCCGAAAGACGCTGTTCTACTACGCATCCGATGTAGAGGAAGAGTCGGACGAAGAGGATATCCCGGATTATCCGGTGCATTTGTTCCTGTCGGAGAGCGGCTATTTCAAAAAGATCACACCGGCATCGCTCCGCATGAGCAGTGAACAAAAGCTGAAAGAGGAAGATAAGATCGTAGCGCATCTGGAAACAACAAACCGTATCGAACTGCTCTTTTTCACCAATCAGCAGCAGGTTTATAAAACCAGAGCAAGCGAATTCGGAGAGTCCAAGGCGAGCGTGCTGGGTGACTATGTCCCGGCAAAGTTGGGCTTGTCAGATGGGGAACTGGTAGTGCAGATGATCGCCACTGCGGATTACAGCGGTGACCTGCTCTTTGTCTTTGCCAACGGCAAGGCGGCCCGTGTTCCGCTGTCTGCATATGCGACCAAGACGAACCGGAAAAAACTGCAAAATGCCTACAGCGGCAAGTCGCCTCTGGTGCAGATTCTGCAGATTCCCAGCGGTGAAGCTCCTGCCCGGTATTTATCCGGACAGACGGCAATCGTGCAGTCCTGGCAGAGACATCCTTGATTGCAGCAAAGGCAACCAGGGACACACAGGGCGTACAGGTTGTGACCTTGAAAGCCAAGCATCTGGTTTGCGAGGCGAGAATTTTGAACGAGGAAGAATCCACGGCACTGAAAAAGTATCGTGTGAAAACGATTCCTGCAACCGGCGGCATGGCGAAAGATCTGCCGGGCAGCGGTCAGATGACATTGTTATAAAAAGAAGAGCCACTCTTTTTATCGGGAGCGGCTCTTTTTTTATGACATGGGATTTGTCTGTTTTATTTTTCCGGGAGACTGTCGATGATATGTGTCAGGAAACGGAGCAGGGAAGTTGCATCGCTGCTGTCCAGACCATCATCTCCGTTGCAGTCTGCATTTTTGGATGCCTGTGCATTCAGCTTGACCTGTCCGGCAACTGCCTTGTTCAGCTGAACGCATCGGTGATGTCCACTCTGCCATCCAGGTTGACATCGCCGTAAAGGCTTACGGAAACGTCAGCATCGCCTGTTGTCGCAGAAGTGGTTTCTGTAGTATTATCTTCCGATACGGGAGAGGTCTCTGTGGAAACTGTTGTTGTTTCGGTAGTTGTTTCCGCAGAAGAAACGGTCGTTTCGGATTCTGTACTGCTTTCGCTGACCGTCGTTTCACTGGAAGAGGTTTCTGTCTCCGGTGCAGAGGTTGTGGTCAGCGTTTCAGTTGTATCTGTGGTTTCGGCAGGGGTTGTGGTGGTCGTATCCGGTTTGTCGTTGTCATATTCATATACCAGAGTGACCGAGTTGTATGTTGTAGTGATGTCAGTACCGCTGGCAGCATCCTTTTCCGAGGATGCCCACCAGCTTTGCAGCTCTGCGGAGGTGTCGTTGCAGGAGCCTGTGATCGTCGTGGACTTTTCGTCTACAACGATGGTGTATTGATCGTCAAAGGGAATGGAGACGTTGTTGGTGTTCAGACGATACTGGAACGACTTGTTGCCCCATACCTCATCCGTGCTGCCTGCCTCTACAACCTTGTTAAAGCAAAGCGCACCGCCGCCTACACACCAGCCGGAGCCGGCGTTGGAGGTTGCTGTGACATTGAGAATGACCTCTTTCAGATGCTCCTTGTCACCCAGCGGGATCATATAATTGCCATTTTGATTTTTCTCCAGGTCGCTAAAGTTGTAGGTCGTTTTCTTCACTTCAATATTCGGTTCGTCCGGAATCACAACATCTGTGGTCTCATCGGCAATTACCACCTGTGCCACGGACAAAGGCGGCAGTTCCACGGTCACCTGGTTGCCTGAGATATCGTTCTGCACATCCAGGATCTTGATATCACTGCTGTCCTGCGTAACTGCGTATACCACTGCGCTCTTATAATCGGTATCTGTGCCGTCCAGGGAGATGACTGCCTTTTCGATGTTTTCCTTGTCCTTGTTGGAGACAACGGCGGTAACTTTGCCGTCGTCGCTGCCGTCAATGGATGCAAAAATGGCAGCCTTGGACAAATCCGGCGAAGAGGACTCTACCAGAGTATCTCCGAAATCACTGCCCTCACCATCGTAATTGGTATAGAGGTTGATGGCGCTTGTCACATACGGACACTTGGAAAGCGTTCCCCAATAGGTCGCCAGGTATACGCCCTGGTCTGCAAATGCACCCAGCGCCTCGGTCTCCGCAATCGCAGAAACCACCGACTTGCCTGTGTTGTCCTCGTCCGCGATATTTGCCAGATTGTATTCCGTCAGCGCCAGTTTTGTGCCGGGATAGTACTTGTCAATGGATTCCTGCATCCGGGTCAGAAACGGGAACGAGCTGCCGAACCACTGGGAAAGCCAGCTGTTTTCCTTATAGTCCGGGTCGTACAGACTTCTCGCCGCCTGTAAAATGCCGTCATCCGTGCTGCAGTCCTGCGCATAGTAATGTACATCTACAACATCCAAAAGGCGCATGCCGTTTTCTTTTTCAGCGTCAGCCATCTGCTTGAGATAATAGTCCATGTACCAGGAATACTGACTCTTTACCGCCTCCCAGTCCGGGTCGGAGTAGTTGTCGCCGTTGCCAGCCTGGTAACACGGGAGAATGCCCCAGAAAGCCGGACCGTAGATTTCTGCGTTCGGGTCGAGACTTTTGACCACTTTAGAAAGCGCAATGGATTTCGATACCAGTTCCTGGTTGGAAACCTCGTCTTTGTGCAGCAGCGGATGTGTGTCATTCCAGAGTACCGGTTCGTTGTCCAGATTGTATCCCTGGATACCGGTAGAAGTGGTGGAGTCTCCCAGGTTTTGAATCAGATAGTTGACATACTCATCCATGTAAACGGTATCGTCGGTCAGATCCGGTGTGTCTGATAGCGCACCGTCTTTCTGAAATGCGACCTTGTTCCAGCGGCTGGAAGGTGCAGCCTCTGAATCTGTGACCGTTCCGTTTTTGTCAGCGGCAACATATCCAGCCATCTGGAGCGTTGCCATTTTGTACCCGATGCCCTGCTCCGTGCATTCTTTGGAAAGCTGGCGTGCCTGGTATGCCGGACCGTCAGAGACATCACCCATGTGTGTGTCAGAACTGTTGACCCAGTCTTCACCGGCGTTGGAGTAGTTGGTTTCCCAGTTGTATCCGGTAAAGCGGTTTCCGCCCTGGCGGACGGCGTTTGTCTTGACGCTTTTCAGGCTGCCTGAGTTGCCGGATTCGTTTACGCCGTAGATATACGGCTGATCGCCTTTTTCTCGCCGTCCAGCTGGATCTTCAGCTGCATGTCATAGCTGCCGGCGGCAGAGACAGATAAAATGGATGGGATCTGTGCGGCGCAGGCTGCTGCAAGAACACTTGCGGTCAGACCTGCAAGAATACGTTTCTTCATGTTCAATTCTCCTTAAAAATAGTGGTGGCTTCAAAAACATTGATATCATTATAGCACACTTCTTTTCAAAAAGCAAGTACTTTGCATAGAATATTCCTGTATATACGTATAATTTATATGCAATTTATAGAACTGCATCATGACAGTATTCTGCCAAACCAGCAGGAAATTGTCCTTGACAAAAGAAAATTGCCGTGTTAAAATGAAACATGGAGAATTCTAACAGGAGGTTTTGTATGAGAATATCAAAGCATAAGCGACTGTTCGGAGGGTTATTTGCAGTATTGACTGCGGCATCTCTTGTGGGTTGTCACGCCGATTCTGCCGACTCAGGCAGCAAAGCAGAGAAACCGGCAGAAAAACAGCCGACACTGTTCGATACCTATGTTTCCAATACTGTGATTTCAACAGGCTGTAATACAATAATCAAAAACGCAGAGTCTGTGACTTATCGGGCATGGTTCCCGGTCGAGGCGGCAGGATCGTTTGACTATCGCTTTTATTTTTCCAATACCGTAGATTCTACTGGGGCGACGGCAGCGACAGCTACGTGGGAATGCCCGGCGGAAGTTATACCATTGAAAGCGCAAAGGTCTATGACGGCGGAACAGAATTTGATGCGAATGTGACACCGTCCGTTTCTGTCCCGGTGACTTTTTCTAATGGAAGTACCACAAAAGAAGTCCAGCCGGACGAAACATTCTGGAGTGATACCGTAAATATCACAATTCCGGAAGATCACTACCTTTTATGGGAGTGGACGATCAGCGGCTCCAATATCCCGGCAATCGCTATGTCCAATCTGGCATACTCCTATGCAGATCATGGGGATGGAAAAGGTTTTCTCTATACCAATGAGATTCCGGTGCCGCAGCTGGTGGGCTGTGACCGGGAAGTCTCCGCAAGAATCGTGACCCTGGGTGACTCAGTTACACAGGGCTGCCAGACAACAGAATTTGCACAGCAGTTCTGGGCGGCACAGCTGTTGGATCAGCTGGGAGCGGAGGATTACAGCCTGTGGAATCTGGGCATCGGCTATGCCCGTGCCTCGGACTGTGCCAAGGACGAAGACTGGCTGAACCGTGCGATTGCAGGCGCAGATGTGATTACAGTTGCGTTTGGAACAAACGATATTATCAGCGGTCCTTACGGCGGAAATGGTCACGCCACGGCGGATGAGATGGAGAACGATGTCCGGAAGATCACGCAAAAGTGTACCGATTCCGGCATAAAAACGATTCTGTGGAATTCGCCGCCGTTTGATCTGACTCCGGAACTGGAAGAGATCCGGACAGCCTATAATCAGAAGGTGGAAGGCATTGCAGACGATTGCGGCGCATCCTATTTTGACGTTGCTGCACTTCTGGCAGACCCGTCAGATGCGGCAAAAACGGTCTATGGACAGCATCCGAATGATGAAGGCGGAACGGTAATTGCGGACGCATTGGTGAAGTTGTCCGTGAAATAGAAAAAACATCAGAGTGAAAGGTTGATTCAGAATGAAACGAAGACTCACAGCAATCATTGCCGGGCTTTGCATCGCAGCACTTCCGGTGGGGAAGTGCGCCGCAAATGTGCTTCCGTCTGACACAGCGGACATCGTGTCAGCGCAGAACCGGTGCGCATCCTGGCGATGGGCGATTCCATCACACATGGCTATATCAACGGAGACAACGGCTACCGCAAATATCTCTGTTACCAGCTCCAGCAGCAGGGCTTTACGGACTTTGATATGGTCGGACCGAACAACAACTGGACAGATTCTGTCTCCTACACCACCGCAGACGGCGTAACGTTTGAATATGACCCGGCACACGCCGGATACAGCGGATATGCAATCCAGGCGTATTCCGGCAGACAGGGACTGTACGAAACGGTGTTTGACACGACCTATACCAACGGAGATGTCTCCGGAAATATGATGGAGGCATATGATCCGGATATCGTTTTGCTGCAAATCGGCACCAACGATCTTTTGGACAATCACAATGACGGCATCACAGACCGCCTGGAAACCATGGTGGACAAACTGCTGGACAGCATGGACGACCAGGATATGCTTTTCGTGGCATCTGTGCCGGATATCGACGTTTCTGTCCGGTATGACTGGCTCTGGGCATATCAGTCCTCCGGCATTACCTATGACTCTGATCCGGAAGGCTTCACAGCGCTGGTACAGCAGAGTGTAGACAACTACAATGCTTCGGTAAAGGAACTGGTGGAAAAAAAGCAGGCAGACGGAAAACAAATCCGCTTTGCAGATATCAACAGCGTTGTCGATATGAAAACCGGCTTGGAGGACGGCGTACATCCGAACGAAACGGGTTATGCCTGCATGGGCAAATACTGGTCTGAACAGCTGCTTTCTTATCTGAACCAGACACCGATCGAACCGACACCCGGCTCCACCACAGCAACAGTCACAACCACTACAACAGAGACAACCACCTCTGTTACTGCATCTTCTGAAACAGAGACCACAACTGCGGAAAGTACATCCATTACAGAAACAGAAACAAGTGAAACTGTTTCAGATACAACAGAAACTACAACAATTTCCAGCTCTGAGAGCAGCACAGAAACTGCCACCTCCCAGCAACCCCAGCCAATCAAGGGTGATGTGACACTGGATGGAACTGTGAATGTTGCAGATGTCGTTCGGCTTTGCCGCTATCTGGTGCATGGTGAAGGCATTTCGAAAACTGCCTATGAATGTGCAGATGTCACCGAGGACGGCATTGTGAACGGATTTGATCTGACACTGCTGCGGCAGATGCTGGTTGCAGCGGGAGGACAGGAGCAGTGAAGAAAATCCGTGGCTTGATCTTTGATATGGATGGCACACTGCTGGATACGGAAAAAATCTATTTCCAGTGCTGGCTGCAAAGTGCAAAGGAACTGGGCTTTCCCATGTCAGAAGAGGCGGCGCTGCACGTGCGGAGCTGCTGTGCGGCTCATGCAGAACCATACTTCCGTCAGCTGTACGGAACAGATTTTGACTATTATAAGGTGCGTGACCGCCGCCGGGAATTGGTTTCCCAGTACATTGCGGCGCATGGTGTGGAGCAAAAGCCCGGCATTGCTGCACTGCTGGAATTCTGCAAGCAAGCCGGACTCGCCTATGCGGTTGCAACTGCAACTTCGCAGGAACTGGCAAGAGAGCGGCTGGCGCTTGCCGGACTGGACGGGATGTTCCCGGACATTGTCGGCGGTGACCAGGTAAAACACGGCAAACCGGATCCGGATATCTACGTGATTGCAGCAAAGGCGCTGGGGCTTCCGCCGGAGGAATGTGTTGCCATCGAGGATTCTCCCAATGGCATAGCGGCAGGTCTGGACGCCGGATGCAATGTCATCCTGGTTCCGGATCTGACACCGCCCGAACCGGGAGATAGGGAACGCCTATTTGGTATTGCAGAAAATCTGGAAGAAGTGACAGAACTCTTGAAACCTGTTTGTCATCGGAGAGGAGAAGATAAAAATGCGTAAAGATCCGGCATCAGAAGTTTATGACGTTCCGCAGTACAGCTATTTCGAATTCGGAAACAATTTTACCGGGAGCTATGGAAAACTCAGCTATAAGATCACACCGGGTGAGGACTTCACCGTGCAGATCTGGCACAGCCGGCTCTGTTCTGACCTGGCAGAAATGGAAGAGGAACAGAAGTTCCCCATGACCAAAGACGGATTCCATGAAATGCTGCGCTGGCTGGAAACCAAAGCGCCGACTGGAAAATAAAATACAAAAAGCCATTTCCGGGAATCAAAACCGGAAATGCTTTTTGATTGAAGAGAGATTCTAAGAAAAGAGCGACAATTGCTGCGTTTTCTCCGGAAATTCCCGCAGATAGTGAAAGATTTGTTCCGGCTCGTGCAGGACACCGTGTCGGCGGCATTCCTCGTGGAAAATAGACATGAGGTTTCGCTGATTGGGGCTGCTGCATTCATAAGCGTTTCCAAAGGAACGGATGTACTGCTGTTTCATGCCAGGGAAGTACTTGTCCAGCTGGGCGTAAAAATATTCTCGGTCACCCTCCCGGAGCGTTACGCCCATTCCAAAGCACAGAATGCCTTTGACGCCAGCATCAAAGCAATATTCCAGAATGCCACGCAAATTTTGTTCCGTATCGTTGAGGAGGGAGAATCGGCGAGAGCCAGACAACCGTGGGAATATGCCGGCTCTGCATGACTTTCAGCGCATGATACCGCTGCCTGGTGGTGCAGACGTGCGGTTCTAAAATGCGGCAGAGTTTTTCATCATATGTAGTAAGCGTCATTTGCACAACGCACTTGGCGTTCTCTTGAATACGGCAAAGCAAGTCCACATCTCGCAAAATCCGGTCAGACTTTGTCAGAATACTCAGTCCAAAGCCGTATTTTCGATGATCTCCAGACAGCGCCGTGTCAGCCGCAGCTGTTCTTCCAGATGCAGATAAGGGTCGCACATAGAGCCAGTGCCGATCATGCAGAGCCGGCGCTTTTTTCGCAGAGCCTCTTCCAGGAGCATGGGCGCATTTCCCTTTACAGCAATATCCTCGAAGTCGTGTGACATCTGATAACAGGAAGAACGGCTGTCGCAGTAAATGCAGCCGTGGGTGCAGCCACGATAGAGGTTCATGCCGTTTCCGGCAGATAAAATGCTTTTGGCTTGTATCAGGTGCATGGCGTGTGTTCTTTCTTTGTCAGTTCCGCAATTGCCGCATAGTGCTTTACCGTGAATGCTTCCGGGGCAATTGTGCGCAGCAGCTGAAGATGTTCCTTTTCCCAGGCGGCGATCTCTTCCGGAGAGAGCGTAGCGCCGATGCCACGGCAGGCCTTCATTCTGCGTTCCAGCTGTCACGGGTAAACGGCACATCCAGAAGGTATTCCTCGTGATAGGTTAGGTCGAAGTATTCCAGCAGTTCCGGTGCAACTGCAATGGGGTGCATGGTTTCTCCTGCGCCGCTCCACTTTGGATTGTACTGCAAAACCAGATTTTCACTTGCCGCAGCGATCTTGTCCTCATAAGGCAGCCATTCCATGCACAGAAACAGCACTTTGCCATGCGGCTTGAGCAGGCGGGAAAGTACCGGTGCAATTCTGGCGTTGTCAAAATACCAGTAGCACTGGCAGGCGGTAATGCAGTCGAAAGAGCCTGCCGGTAAGTCCAGATCCTCTGCCGCAGATACCATGTAGGCGATGTCCATTCCTGCGGAACACGCTTTTGCCTGTGCGATCTGGTTCGGCGCAATGTCGCTCCCGGTCCAGTGCGCGCCGGCGGCATATAGATTCCGTGGGAGAACGCCCGTACCTGTGCCGATGTCCAGGACCTGCTGCCCGGCTGTACCGCAGTTCCTTTCCAGGATCTTCTCATAAAAGGCAAGGGGATAGATGTCCCGGAATTTTGCATAATCATCCGAAGTTCTTCCCCAGTCAAAGACAGTTCCGCTGTCGATATTCTGATTCTGCATTTGCAAAAACTTCCTTTCTAAAAAATAAAACCTACCCGGAAACAATATTTTCGGGTAGGTTTTCACTTGGTACGCCTGATGCGATTCGAACGCACGACCTTCAGAGTCGGAGTCTGACACTCTATCCAGCTGAGCTACAGGCGCATCGACAACAGTGAGATGCAAAAACTTCACACACTCATCTGACGACTTTTCTATTATAGCATATCTCATCCGAAATTGCAAGAGCAGAACCCGGAATATCCGAGAAGTTCACAAAAAATTTTCATAGAAAACATTCCGTCAGAACCTGCCAGGTGCAGACGGCACTATTCCATGCTGCATCCGGCAGTGCTGCGATCCACAGCCACTGCGAATCCAGCTGCGGCAGTTTCCATTGATAGGACTGATCCGGCAAATGCAGCATCACGGTCTCGTTGTGACAGACCAGCTGTGCCATGGCTGCCGCTCATGGGAAAGCCGGTTGTGTGAGCGTGTCTGAACCGTCAGAAATGCCCAGACAAATCCACAGAACAGCAAATAGCAGAGCAGCATACGGAGTATCCGGGATGTCGTTCGTTTCATGTATCATTCCTCCGCTTTCAGCTTGAGCAGTGTTTGGGAAAGTGCCTTCCCGACCAATTCGCCGGCATACTGTGCCTGTTCCAGCGTGTTCCCATGTGTTCCGACCTCCAGGAGCAGGCTGCCTGTTGTCAGATCCTGGTTATAATGCCGGTAGTCGAACAGGATGGGGCGTGTCAGCCCCGGAAACATTCCCTCCATGTTTTCCTGGAGACGGCAGGCAAAGTGATAGTTCTGCATATAGTTCGGCATATTCATGGTGCCGTCGTCGCAGCCGGAGATAATCATGACCTGTGCAGACTCTTTTCCGTTGATTTCCACTACCGGCTGTGTCAGTGTATTGCCGCTCTGGATCGCATCCCGGTGAATGTCCAGCACCACACGAATGGACGGGTACTGTGCCAGAATCGACTTTACGGTTTCTGCGCTGCGGTCATATGAGCCGTTGTATGAGGGGTAGTCGTGTATAGTCGTGTTGTGAATCACACCGATGCCGGCAGATTCCAGCTGTGCAGTGATAGCATTCCCCACTGAGACCATATTATACGCCGGGTCTGTGGTGCGGTAATTGAAGTTTGGGTCAAACTGTTCCCGGACAAACGGCTCAAAGGTTTCTGTTGTGTGGGTGTGCATGATGAGTACCTGCGGCTCGCCGTTTGTTTCGATCTGAAAACCTGGCGCAGCAGTGCTTTCTGCGATCAGTGTATTGTTGGGAATGCTGGTTTTGTTCTGTACCTGTCCGGCGGTGAAGAGACTGAAAAAACGTTCTCCGGAATAAGTGCCGTAGCTGGTGCGTCGAATTGCCGTGTCACTGCTGAGATCCCAGTCCGTGGATAGGGCTTTTCTCCGGGGTCAGACGAAGTCACTTCGGTGACTGCATCGGCAGTTTCCGGCACATCTGCCGACTCTTCCTCCCAGCCGTAACCGTCGGATGCCACATTCCAGCAGGTGGCATCAGCAGGGGATGTGCCTGTCTCTTTTGCATAGGGATAGGCGGAGGATCTGCCGCCGCTTTTGGGAATGACAGCAGCGGCAGGCAGAATCAGCATAACGGTGAAAAAGCAAACCAGCGTCCAGCGGCGCTTGTGATAACGTCTGCGCATGATGCAAGACTCCTGTTTTTCGTCTGACAGCACTTTTTGCATGATCTCAGCTGTGCTGGTGTTTCCGGGACGGTTATAGCGGTTGATCCCATAGAGACAGGCTGGATTTCGGGTGATGAAATTCGGCTTTTCCAGACAGGTGAGCGTGATCTGAAACCCCAGGTCTGCCAGAACCGGTTTGCTTTCGCTGCAAACAAAGCCATAGGGGTATGCGAAAACAGCCGGCTGGATCTGCAGTTCCTCCTGAAACCGGGTCTGCATCAGCGACAGATCGGCATAGAGTGTTTCGTGATATTCCTCCTCTGTTTCCCAGTCTGTCTTGGCGCAGCCCTGCCGTGTTCCGTTTTCGTGCATATCGTAGGTATGGCTGCCGAGCGTAATGCGTCCGGAATCGTGCATTTGTTTCAGATCCTCCCAGGTGAGATAGGAATAAACATCGTTGTGCGGCGCATCGGGAGCGTATTCGTCGGTGAATATTCCGACCACAGAGACCACAGCGCACATATCATAGGACTCCAAAAGCGGCAGCACTAGGCTGAGGTTGTTGTACAGACCATCGTCAAACGTCAGCATGACCGGCTTTTCCGGAAGTGTGCCGTTTCCGTTGGTATATGCGACCAGTTCTTCCGGTGATACGGTCTCATATCCGTGTGCCTGGAGATAGCGCAGGTCGGACTCCAGCGTTTCCGGCGTGACACAGTACTGTCGTTCCGGTACAGGCGCAACACTGTGGTACATCAATACGGGAAGCGAAACGCCGCCGGCACTGTCTGCTGCGGAAAATGATGTTTCCCCAGGTGGGTCAGAAGTACTGCTGCGAGAACCAGTGCGGTGTCCAGGGCAAGATATCGCAGCAGCCGCCGTAAATTCCAACTGTGATACATGACCGCTCACTCCTTTCTACGATTCAGCTTATGCAGGTGTCCGGAAAAACAGAACACGTTTTGCCGGAACAGCATTATGCTGCGTTTTCGTGTTCTGTGTCTGCGCTGCCTTGACTTTTTGTGCGGTTTCTTTTATAATAGAACATAGTGCCTGAAAGAGGCGGCAAATCATAATATTATTTAGAGTGTGTAAAGCCTTTTACGAGGACACACTCTGGAAGGGGAATGGTATGGAACAAAAGCAGCAACGAACTCCCGTAAAGCTGTCAGTTTCTCCATGGAAGCTGACCTTGCCGGGAAAAATTCTGGCAGTTTGCCTCTGCATACTGCCTTTTTTCACACGAGCGATCACATTGAACCTGCCGCAGTCGGTGCGGAATGCGTATTTCTTAGGAGATGCCGCATATTCCGATTTTGAGCAGTTGTGCCGGGAATGGTTTCTCCTGGCCATTGCGGCGGCGGCAGTGGTCTGGTTCTGCTATGAGCAGATCACACTCCGTCCCAAACGAAAACTGCCGCTGACCCGCATCATGACAGTTGTATTTCTCTTTTTGGGGATCTATCTGCTCCTGGGACTGCTGTCCTCTGTGACATCGGACTATGCCGGACAGACATGGATGGGCATTTATATGCTCTATGAGGCTATCTGGCGCTTGTGGGGTATGCAGTCGTATTTGCGGCGGCGTGGTATTGGATCGACCGCAAAGAGGTGCTGGACTTCACAAAGACCTGTCTCACAGTTCTGGCAATCGTCCTGGGTGTGCTGGCGCTGCTGGAACACTACGGAATGTGCTATTACAACAATTTCCTGGTGCAAAAGCTGGGCGCTCTGCCGGGAATCGTTGGCTACGGTGACGGCGTAGTGATGACGTTCGGCAATGCGGACTACTTTGGAATGTACTGCGCAATGCTTTTGCCGCTTATGACAGCGCTTATCGCACGAGAGGGTACGACCAAGCGTCTGGTTGCACAGCTGATCGCAGCGGTTCTGCTGGCGGCAGCGCTGCTGTTGTCTCACGTTATGAACGCAATTCTCATCGGTTTTGGACTGACATTGATTTTCCTGGTAGTCTGGGCATTCCACACCAACTGGAAACGTGCTGTCAAAGGCGGTATCTGCGGTGCAGCGGCGGCAGCTGTTGTGATCGGCGGATTCGGCTTTTTGTGGAGCAGGAGCGGCGATACCTTTTCTGAAAAGTTTCGTCATACCATGATCGGTGCGGCGCAGGAGGATACATTCTGTCTGCTGTCCGTCGATCTGAGTGAAAACACAGTGGCACTGCACAACGCAGATACCACACTGGAAGTGTCTGCAAACAGCTCGGCGCTTTCTCCGCAGCAGCTGACATTCACCTGCAACGGCACAGAGATTGTGCCGCAGATCAGCGCAGACGGCACCTGTACCTTCGCAGAGCCGGAATTGCAGCACTGTCAGGTACAGGTACAGACCGACCGCTGGATTTCAACCTGGGTTATGCAACGCCGCTGGAGACGATCCGGGAGGCAGACGGCTGGGTTGCTGTGGGAATCGGCAAGACAGAACTGAAAACTGTTCCGAAAACCTGTGATTCCGAAAAGATCCAGCAGTGCTATCCGTATCTGAACGGCCGTGTATTTGTGTGGGCAAATACCATTTCTGTGCTGGGTGACTGCTGGCTGCTGGGACATGGACCGGCTACGACCATCTTTTACTTGAATCAGAACGATCTGCCGGCGCTGCTGAACATTTTCAGCACCTATGTTTTGTACAACAAGCCGCACAGCTGGTACTTACAGATCGCCCAGGACACCGGCATCGTTTCTCTGGTAATGATCCTGGGAATCCTGGTGCTGTTTCTGGTATGCGGATTTCGGAAGTGCTTTGGCAAACAGGAAAAGTGGGATCCGTTCCGCACAGGTTTGCTGTTTTCCATTCTGGCGTATGTGCTGATGGCATTTCTGAATGACAGCCTGATCTATCACGCGCCCATGTTCTGGTTCCTGCTGGGAATCGGCTGGCGGCAGATGACGGTCGGCATCACGGAAGAATAAGAAACTCTGAACATAGAAAAATCGCCCTGTCTGTCCGGAAAATCGGCAGACGGGGCGATTTTGTATTTGAGGCAACACCGCACAAAGCCCGCCTGACGGCTTTGCACGCAATCTGCTTGCTGATTTTCCGTCATACCACACAGAATTTCTTACATACGACAGTATGCCTGCGAAATTTCTGTGCAATCTGCCGAAAAATCCGACTGCG
>ENA-OQEX01000408-OQEX01000408.1-human-gut-metagenome-genome-assembly--contig:-NODE-408-length-23198-cov-4.091847_pt1 | contig 23198 bp, 36 predicted proteins | sample MGYA00242802_ERZ504649 | MGnify/ENA primary metagenome ERZ504649 (study PRJEB26092, sample SAMD00036194) | human gut metagenome | host: Homo sapiens | study: EMG produced TPA metagenomics assembly of...
CTACGCCGGATGGCCCCGGCCACGGCGGCGACAGCCCGGCTCTGGCCCACGACTTCGGCGTTCAGGCGCTCTTCGAGGCGGGCCAGCCGTTCCCGCTCCTTTTCGCCCACCCGTTCTGCCGGGACGCCGCTGGCCTGCGCCACCACCCGGGCAATTTCCTTCCGGCTGAGGACGGGGTCTTTCTCCCCTTCCCGCTCGGCCCGGATACGCACTGCCGCGCAGGCTTCGTCCACGAGGTCGATGGCCTTATCCGGCAGACAGCGCCCCGGCAGATACCGCACCGAGAGCTCCACGGCCTCCCGCAGGGCTTCGTTGGGCAGACGGACGCCGTGATACCGCTCGTAGCGGGGTGCCAGACCTTCCAGTATATCCACGGCCTGCTTCGGCGTAGGTTCTTCGATTTGGACGCGGCCAAAGCGGCGCTCGAGGGCGGCGTCCTTCTGGATGTGGGTGCGGAATTCCTGATTCGTCGTCGCGCCGATGAGCTGCAGTTCGCCTCGGGCCAGCACCGGCTTTAAGATGCTGGCCGCGTCGATGGCCCCCTCTGCCGCACCTGCGCCGACGATGGTGTGGAACTCATCCACGAAGAGGATGGCGCTGCCGTCCCGGACGAGTTCTTCCAGCAGGTTCTTGAACCGCTCTTCGAAGTCGCCGCGGTACTTCGTACCAGCACGAGGCTGGCCATGTCCAGCGCCAGCAGACGCCGCCCCTGGAGCATCCGGGGTACCTGCTTGTCGGCGATGCGCTGGGCAAGCCCTTCGGCCAGCGCGGTCTTGCCCACGCCCGGTTCCCCCACAAGGCAGGGGTTGTTCTTCTGGCGGCGGCATAAGATCTCCACCATCCGGTCCAGCTCTTTTTCCCGGCAGAACACCGGGTCCAGCTCGCCGTCCGCCGCCCGGCGGGTCAAATCGCGGCAGTATTTGTCGCTGGCCCGGCTCCCCCGCGGCAGCGACGACGCCGAGCGCGGCTGGATCGGCAGAATGAACTGCCCTGAAAGCTGGCGGCACTCCCGCACCGCCTCGGTGAGCTGGACACCCATGGATGCCAGCATGACCCGGCGGCGCAGTCGGTGTCTTCCAGCATGGCGCAGAGCAGATGCTCCGGCTCGGCCCGGCTCAGGTGGCGTTCTGCGCCCGATGATGGCGTAGTCCATCGCCCGGCGCAGGTCCGCCGCCATATCGCCCCGGGCAAGCCTGGTGACCGAACCGTCCCGCCCGGCGGACAGCTGACGCCGCACTTCCAGCTCCGAGATGTTCTTCCCGGCCAGAAAGCGGGCCGCCGGGCCGCCGTCCGCTTGCAGCATCGCCCACAGCAGGTGGCCGGTGTCTGCCTTTTGCAGCCCAGCCCTCCGGCCAGCTCCACCGCCTTATCCAGCAGCTGCCCCGCCTCCCGGGAGAAGCCCTTATACCGTCCTTTGCCGAATGCGTCCCAAATGCTCATTTGCCTGGCTCCTATCTTCCGTATTGCCCTGTTGCATACCCTGTTGCATCAAGAAACAGTATAGCCCCGGCAGGCGAGAAAAAATCAGAGCTTTGTGTCGCACCGGCCAAAAACGCGCCGAGAGATAAAACAAAAAAGCCATCTGAACGAATCAGATGGCTTTTTGGTTGACCTTACACTCCCCGAGTCGAACATCCTCGTCACTGTTTTTGGGTCAGGATTTTGTATCTCTCGTTCTCTCTCTTAACGCAACACCGCCCCTCTCCCAGAGCAATTCCGGGGGGAGGGGCGAGGAGCAGCGCGACGCCATCTTTGGCACCGGCAGCGAGGGCGCAAAGGATGTGCAGGCTACGGTCTACATCCCGGGTCCGCTCGCCGAAAAGATGGCAGCTCGAATAGATGCAGAGCAGTGCAACCGAAATGAGCTTATCCTGCAGGCTCTGCGGGAATATCTCAAATAAATAAACCCCCGATGCTCCAAACGGAACACCGGGGGTTTATTTTATCCAATAATTTTATCAATGCCTTTCAGGCCGTATGTAGTGCTGCTCATGGTCTTACCCCTTACTCAGCGCCGCCTTTGCCCGGTCGAAGAAAAACTGGATCACCGCGCCGATGGTCTCATCGGTGATGGCCCAGCTGATGAGCCTGCCGTATTTGCTGGCGCTGAGGCCATGCGGAGCATCTGCGCCACCCAAGGTCGGCGTCCGTGTACGCGCCGTGGGTGTTGTCCACCCGGCGCACCGCGTCGGCCAGATACTCTTGTTGTCTCCGGTGTCCATCCACTGGTTGATCCGGTCGAACTCGTCCGGTACGCTGTCCTTGGCAAAGCTGGCTCTCAGCTCCTGCGCCCGGCCGCTGCCGTAGGCCATGGCCCCGCTGCCCACGTTCTCCAGCACGTTCCCGCTCTTCGCAGGTACGCCCCACTTCTGCCCCATGTCCAGCGCCCTTTCGGTGGGGCTTCCTTTAAGAAGGGCGCTTTGCGCCCGGGTTGCGGCTCCCAGCGTCTGCTGCGTTGCCGCTTGCATCCCGCTGGCCGCTGCCCCAACAGCTCCTCCCTGTTTCGGCCACTGGCCGCGGTCGTCGCCGTTGCCCCTATCAGGGGAGTTCCGTTCTCGCGCGGCGTCAGCGACGGGAACGGTGAGAGGTTTTCTTTCCGCCCGCTGATGTTTTCCGTGGCTGTGGGCGAAGCTGCCTGAGAGGGTTCATTCCTCGCATCCACCTCCCCCATGTCGCTTATGTGCCTCTCGGTATACTGCTGTAAGGCTTTGTCCCGGGTGTTCTGCTCCTGTTCTGCCTGACGTTGTGCTTCCTTTTTGTCAAACTCCCGGCTCCACTGGCTCAGCTGCTCCTTGGTGACACTGCTCTTCTTTGTGGTGATGTTCTGCGCAGTGCTGCCCGCCCCACTCACCTTGTCCGGGTTCTTTGCGGCAAATTCCCTGCTCCATTGTGCGAGCTGCTGTTTGGTTACTGCCATTCCGTCTTCTTCCCTTCTTTTTGTCTTGACGAATAGTATTGTATTTGTTATTCTGTTATTGATGGGATGATGTCGTGAAAAGTTATTTGTCCCGCGAGGTCATAAAGGCGCTCAAGGCCGACGGCTGGTATGAGGTCAACTGCGTGGGCAGCCACCACCAGTATAAACACCCCGCCAAGCCCGGTCGCGTCACCGTAAAAGACCCCGATAAAGATATTCCCCGGGCTACGCTTAACCGCATTGAGCAGCAGTCCGGCCTTAAATTCCGCTGAATGATAGGAGGCTTTTCTGATGAAAAAGAATCTTCCCGACCGTTACTTCTATCCTGCCGTGTTTATCTACGAGGACGGGCAGGAGATCGCTGTCGATTTTCCCGACCTCGGTGTCGCCACCAGCGGTACGTCCGAGGACGACGCCCTGCTTTCCGCCCGCGAGCTGCTTGGCTGCGTGATGTGCGGGCTGGAAGAGGACGGCGAGCCTATCCCCGCCCCCTCGGCCCTGTCCGCTATCCAGCCTAAAGAAAACGAGCGGGTCGTGCTGGTCGATGCCTATATGCCGTCCGTCCGGCTCGCCAGCGTCAATCGTTCGGTAAACCGCACCGTCACTCTCCCGGCGTGCTCAATGCCGCCGCCCTTGAACGCAATGTAAACTTCAGTCAGGTCCTTCAGGACGCGCTCAAGCACCAGCTCCACCTCGCCTGACTTTATCCCAAAGCCTTCTGCACACGGTCGTGCAGGAGGCTTTTCTGTTACCCTGCCAGCTCAAAGGCTTTCCAGATCTCGTCGTCCGTGTATCCCTGATACTTCAGGCTGTCAAAAATAGTCTGGTCATCCGAGCCGTGGTTCCTCTGGCCCTTGATGGCGTTCGCCGCCACCTGCGCCCGCTGCGGGACACTCGACAGGTTCGGGGTGTCGTCCTTTATCCAGCCCGCATCCGTCAGCGTCCGCTTGTAGTAATCATATCGAGGGTCACTCGCTTTCATTGTGACAAACTCCTTCGACATACTCAGCAGCTGAGCATAGGTCGGCGCAGATCTCTCATTTCCCGTGCTGCCGCTGCTCCTGCTGCCCGAAGAGCCGCCCGAGCTGCCTGCGCTCTTTTTCGCCAGCGTCGTTGCAAACTGCCGTCCTGCAATCGTCCCGTAACTCCCCACAGAGTTCGGATCCAGGCCGTACAGCTCCAACACCGCCCGTGCGGCCTCGTCGCTGCCGCTGCCTGCCAGCCCCGCCGCAGTCGTGAGCGCACCCGCCTTGTCTGCGCGGGTGATGGGTGCGCCGCTGTAATTGTCGAAGATTCCAGTGTCCAGACCATACCGGCCCAGCACGGCGTTCGCGGCATCGCCCGCTCCCTGCTGGTACAGGTTGAACGCCTGCTCGTAGGCATTCAGTGCATCGCTCTGGCCGGTGCGCTCTTTGTTGTACTCCCACTGTTCCCGGGCAAACTCGTTCTCCCACTGCTGCTGGGTGTAGCCTTGTAGGTGTCGTAGGCCGTCAGACCGGCTCTGCCCACACTCTTCGCCATCTCCCACAGGTTCGAGAGAAAATCGCTCTTCTCCTGCGCCGCCTGGTCTGCCCGGCTCTTCTTGTAGTCCCGCCAGTCCTGCGCGTTGGCCACAGCCCCCTGATGCTCCGCCGCCTCGAGACTGTCCTGATTCTGCAGCGCACTCAGCAGCCCCGAGAGGCCGTTCTGCTTCAGCTGGTACATGGTCAGGGCCTTGTCCCGCAGCCCGGCCAGCCCGTCGTCCACGTTGGCCATGGCCTGCTGGTATCCCTGCTGGGCCACACTGTTTGCGTAGCTCGAGCCGTACCCACCGCTCAGCGCGGCAGCGCCCGCAGCGGCGTTCTCAGCCGCCGCCCTAGCATTCGCCTGCGCGCCCGCGCGGTACTGCCGGTAGAGCTCGCTGTCCGTGCCTACGTCATAGCCCGCATTGCTGGCCGCGCCCATGCTGTCCAGTGTCTCGTTGATCCGGTCGGTGTAGTTGCTCTGGTACGCCCCCGGCATCGCGTTCTCCGCGTCCTTCTGCGCCGCCTGTGCGTCCTTGTATCTCTTGAATACGCCCATCTTTAACTCCTCTCTTGACAGATACGTAAAACACGTATATATTATAATTGCAGATTCGGAGGTGCGTCTTCATGCCAATGCCCCCCAAAGAGATCGTTCGCCTGCTCGAACAGAACGGTTTCGTGTTCGTCAGCTCCAACGGTTCTCATCGCAAATACCACAACCCCACCACCGGCAAGACCACGATCGTCCCTTTCCACGCCAAAGACCTCAAACCCGGCACAGAGAAAAATATCCTCAAACTGGCCGGTCTGAAGAAATAAGGAGGCATTTCTATGAACGCTGTTTTCTATCCCGCGGTGTTCCACCCCGAAGAAACGGGTTATTCTGTCACCGTCCCCGACATCGAGGGCTGCTTTACGCAGGGTGATACGATGGATGAGGCTGTGCGGATGGCACAGGATGCCATCGGCTGATGCTGGAAGAGTGCGCTGTCTGCCCCACTCCTTCCGTTCCTTCCTCTCTTCCGGTGGAGGCCGGAGACTTTGTGGTCATGGTCCCCTTTGATATGGCTGCTTACCAAAAGCAGTTCCGCCCTGTTAAAAAGACCCTCTCCGTCCCCGCTTGGCTCAATGATGCAGCCGAGGCCGCACACATCAACTTCTCCGGCGTTCTTCAGGACGCTTGAAGGAAAAGCTCCATCTTGCATAATTCTTGATAGCTCAGCCCCTTCGGCTGGGCATTTTTAATTCTGTTTCATCTTGGCTGTCCGGGTTGCGGCTCCCAGCGTCTGCTGCGCTGCCGCTTGCATCCTGCTGGCCGCGGCCCCAACAGCTCCTCCCTGTTTCCGCCACTGGCGCTCGGGTTGCGTTTGCTGCTTTTCTTCGGCCCCTTGGCGGGGACTTTGAAAAAGCAGAACGCTGCCCTAGCCTCGCCTCCCTTCATCTGCCGCTGGCAGCGGTCGGCTCCGCTACAGTCGTCGCCGTTGCCTTCCGGGCCGGGCGCTTTATTTTCACAGCAGAAACGGCAGCAGGCTTGCGGCAACGCTCAGGATCGTCCCAAAGATGCCCGTACTCCGGCTCTTCTTTGCCTGGCTTTCGCTGGCCGCCTGATTGTACGCGCTCTGATAGTAGTTGCGCTGGTTCTCCCAGTTCTGGTAGTTGGTCTGGTACTTCTCGTAGTCCTGCGCCTCGGCCTGCTGGTAGCCGCTCAGCTGGTTTTGCAGGTCGCTCTTTTTCTGGGTGTACTGGTTCAGCGCCTGGCTGTACAGACTGTTGGTGGCATTGCTCAGGCCCGCCATGGCATTCTGGTAGGCGCTCTGGCCCGCCTGGGTGCCGTAGCTGGAGCCGTACCCGCCCGAGATGGCGCTTGCGTTGGCCTGGGCGTTCTCGTTGGCCAGCTTCGCCTGCCGGGTGTAGCTGTTCTTATACTGCTCGTAGGCCGCATCCCGGGTGGGGTCGTAGCTGAAATCCTTCATCCCGTCCAGCTTGCCCATCACGCCGTCGATCTTGTCCTTGTACTGGCTGGTGTAGCTTTCCGGCTTCTTCGCTCCCACGCATCCAGCTGCGCTCTCGCATTGCTCAAACTGCTCATAATTACACTCCTTCCTTTAAGACATTCTGCACGCTCCTTTCATGTACAAGTTTCTTGGACGTTTTTACAATAGCACAGGATTCTTGTTTAGTCGGGAGCTTTGTTCAATTTTCTTGAACTTTCATCTTGACTTTTCAAGACGCGGCCTTTATACTTGCACCAGAACGAGATTTTTTAAGGAGGTGGTTCAAATGTCTTTTGCTTCTCGGCTCCGACAGGCGCGTGAGCAGGCTGGATTTACTCAGCAGGATTTAGCCAAGAAACTTGGTGTGACCAAAAACGCCATCAGCAACTATGAGAATGGTGTAAGCAGTCCAAAGTGGGAAATTCTGGTGGAAATTTTTGATATTCTTCACGTTGACCCCAATTTCCTGTATCAGGATGATTTTTCGTCCGAGCTTGCCGAAGCTCACGTCCTCACTCCCCAGCAGTCCACCCTTTTAGCAGCCTTCGATCAGCTCAACGACGAAGGTCAGACCAAGGCGGTGGAGTATGTCGAAGATCTCGTCCTCACCGGGCGTTATAAAAAACATCCTGCGTCTGGCCTGGACGCAAAGGACGCATAAATAAAAAAATCCCCGACACGAATGTGTCAGAAATATGAATAAAATTTTAATTTTATATGTGTGTCAATAGTATTTTTGGATTTTCTTTGTTGCAAAAGCAACATTTCACTTTTTTTCGTGTACAATTATGCTCATTGGGCGTATAATAAAGGTGCAAGAACATCAAGTTCCTGCCATGACATGAAAAGACTGCTTTGTCTTTGCTTGTCCGCTGAAAGAGGGTAACCCCTCCCTGCCATGAAAAATAGGGGAATTAAAAAAGCGGTGAGCTCTTACCGTGAGTAGAGAATTAAAAAAGCGGAGAACCTCTGCCGTATAGTGAGGAATGAAAAAGGGTGCGGGGCGGCTAGCTGTTCCGCACCTTCTTGGGTTAAAGGAGCTGAATCATGGGGAAGTTTCAATTTTACCACATAAATGAACACTATGTCAGCTATTTACATAGCATCGATAATCGAGTCCAGTATAATAAAGGTCAGCGTCGCCCGTATGTCGGAGTGGTACTTTCTATTAATGGCGTCGATTATTATGTTCCTTTAGAGTCTCCGAAAGATAATCACGCTAATATCAAAGGTGGCGGTCCTGTCATGAAGTTGGATGAAGGGCGCCTTGGTGTGATGGGTTTCAATAATATGATTCCCGTTTTGGATTCCTGTTTAATTAAATTTGACATTCAGGCGGTTAGAGATACGAAGTATAAAATGCTTCTCTTAAACCAACTTGAATACTGTAACAAAAATCGAGACCTTATTCTTCAGCGCGCTCAGACCACTTACCGCCGGGCTTTGAGTCGAAAAATTCCTCTCTACCAAAAGGTATGCTGTAATTTTGAGAAGCTGGAGAGAAAGAGTAAGAGATACGATCCCAACTATGTTCCATCCAAAAAGAAGATTCATGTCACCGTACCTTCCGAATAAAACATTTCAAGAGCGCCTTATCAGGTGCTCTTTTTAGTATTTACAATATTTTGAATGGAGATAAATCTTATGTCCACCCACCCCCATCCCGAATCTGCCCGCATCATCCGCGAGGCACGGCAGGCCACCGGGCTGACGCAGCTGGAGCTTGCGGAGAAGCTTGATGTCACCATCGGCACGATCGGCTATTATGAGCGAGGCGCAGGCCAGATCAAGGCGGTGGAGTATGTCGAAAACCTCGTCCTCACCGGACGTTATAAAAAATGTCCTGCGTCTGGTCTGGGCGTAAAGGAAGCATAAAAATAACCGCTCTGGCTGTACCAAAGCGGTTATTTTATAAGCTGTTCAATTTTCGAGCTTGTAGCTTGGCGGCAAAACCAGCGGCGGCGCACCAAATGCAGAGGTGAGCTGCGCAATGATCATAGAAACTCTTCCCAAAAGTCCCTGATTCTCCTGAACATAAAAGCGGACCTGTTCCCTCACCTCTTTGTCGATTTCTTCATCAGAGAGGGCATCCAGCGAGTGCTGCTCCAAAAGAAAGTGCTCCACCACATAAGAAACACTTACTTCAAAATTGCATTCGGGGTCAAATCCTGCTTTCCTTGTGCATTTTATGCTGATGCAGTCATCTTGTCTTTTCCATTCTACCGAGTCCTCTGCAATCAGTTTTACTTCCTCGCCTGGATTTGAAGGTCCTTCCAACGCTTTCCATTCTATCTGCATCGGTACAACACGGCAAGTTCCGTCCAAAAGGTCTTTCAGCATGCCTTGACCCTCCTTTTCTCATTTACAGAGTTCCCCCACAGCCCGGCACCTGCAGCGCCGGATCCGCTTGCCTTTACCGTCTGGATCGGCTGTGTGAATTGCTTTGCAAACTCCGGCGGCAAAACCATAACAGCTGCCTTCTGCTGGTCGGGCTCCAGATAATCTTCCAGCGCACTCTCTACGATCTGATTCAGCGAGGTTCGCTCCTCCTGTGCTTTCTGTGCCGCCTTCCGGTGCAGCTCTGCCGAAATGCGGACATTGAATGTCCCGCTAAATGCCTTCTGCGGCTGCTTTCCTACCTCTTCGCAAAATTCAAGATAGTCATCCACCGCTGCACGAAATTCTTTCTCGATCTCTTTTGCGTTTTCCGTATAAAAGTCCACCAGATCATCAATGCCCAGGATCTTCCCATAGAAGACCTGGTCATCTGCCGAATATTCCGGCCTTGCCGAATACCCCTTATAGCGTAAAATACTATTCATATGTGTCCATGCTCCCTTAAAAACACCACTACGCTCTCGACAGCTCCTTTTACCATCTGGTCTCCCGGATGCGGCTTATGCAGCATCATGGAAGCCTTGTTCTCCGGATTGTAAAATCGAACCCGTGAGCCTGAAGTTGCGCCTTTATTGGACTCCACATATCCAAAATAGGCCATGATCTTCCTGAGGTCTGAATATCGAAAATCTGCCGGAGTGGGCTTTTGGCAGAGTTTCTTTATCAGCGTATCCACTTTACTCATATGTTATGCAGCCCACCCTCTTTCTGTAACTAAATATTAGTTACAGCCTTATTGTAGACGATTTGCCCTCCCTTTGTCAATGTGAGCTTTGCCAATTTGGAATCACTTTTTTGTGCATATTTTCTAAAAATCGCAAAACAAAAATCCCGCAGCCTTGTACGATAAAAGCTGCCGGGCGCGCATGGGGTGCATGTCGGAGAAAAACAACGCAGTCAATGACTCTTCGCCTGCTGACACATCCAGTATACCATACCTCATGTGCATCGGCAAGCAAGTCAGCAAGGAGTTTTATGGCCAGAAAAAAAGAGAGCACACAGCCCCGCCTTGTCGCCTACTACCGCTACTCTGGCGGCAGCCGCCAGACGGAGCAGTCCATCGAGGGCCAGCGCCGGGACTGCGAGGCCTACGCCCGCGCCCATGGCATGACCATCCTGCGCGAGTATGTGGACCGCCATATCAGCGGCAAAACAGACGACCGCGCCCAGTTCCGGCAGATGATCGATGACAGCGCAAAGCGCACCTTTGACTTGGTCATCTGCTGGAAGACCGACCGCTTTGCCCGCAACCGGCACGACAGCGCCGTGTACAAAAAGCAGCTGCGTGACAATGGTGTCAGCGTCATCTATGCCGCCGAGAGCAACATCGAGGGCGCCGAGGGCATCATCATCGAGGGCCTGATGGAGCTCTGGCCGAGTATTACTCCGCCGAGCTGGCCGAGAAGGCCGCCGGGGGATGCGGGAGTCAGCCCTCAAAGGCCAGACTCTGGGCCGGACTCCCCCTCTGGGTCTGACGGTAGACAGCACCAAGCACTACGTCATAGATCCGGCGGGTGCGGATACGGTGCGCCTTATCTTTGAGCTGTACGCAAGCGGCCTCAGCATCGCCTCCATCATAAGACGGCTCAATGGCATGGGCCTTCGCACCGTCCGGGGCAATCCTTTTGATAAGAGCAGCATCAGCCGCATCAGCCGCGACGAGAGGTATCGCGGCGTATACGTCAGCAAAAAATTCGACGTCCGCATCGAGGGCGCTATCCCGCCCATCATCGACGACGACCTGTGGGAAAGGACACAAAAAGTGATCAACCTCAACCGTCAGAGCCGTGCTCCCCACTCTGCCAAGCAGACTATATCCTCTCCGGCAAGCTGTACTGCGGCGAATGCGGCTGCCTGATGAAGGGCATCTGCGGCCACAACCCCTCTGGCCGCGTCTATCATTACTATTCCTGCCCGGGCCGCAGCCTTGGCCGCCCCTGTACCCGGAAAAATATGCCGAAGGATGTGCTGGAAAAGCTCGTAGTGGAGTCCACTTCCAATCTGCTGCTCCGGCCGGAAAACATCCAGCAGCTTGCAGACGCCATCGTGAGCTTGCAGCAGGCCGAGGCGTCCCGCCCCGATCCGGAGCGTGCAGCCCTGGAGCAGGCGCTTGCTGAGATCCGCCGCAAAATCGGCAACATCCTGAGCGCCATCGAAAACGGCACCGCCAGCACCGCCCTGACCTCCCGGCTGTCCGATCTGGAGCAGCAGGAAAGTGCCCTCGATCACCAGCTTGCCTCGCTCTCCACACCGGAGCCGTTTACGTTGAGCCGTGACGAGGTCATCTTCCTGCTTGAGCAGTTCCGTGTCTCCCCGTCCGAGCGCACCAACGCCTACTGCCGCCGCCTTGTGGATACCTTTGTCGATAAGGTCGAGCTGACCAACCGGGAGCTGATCATCCACTTCAACATTTCTAAATCCACCGAAAACAAAAATTCCCAGTCGAACAATAGATGTTCGACTGGGAAGCGTCTGGTTGGGGATGAGAGAATCGAACTCCCACAAGTAGAGTCAGAGTCTACCGCACTACCACTATGCAAATCCCCATTATTCGGTTTTGTTTTGCGACATTGGGCCGGTCAACGTGTGCTATTATAGCCGCCTCCGGGCGCTTTGTCAAGCGGATTTTTGAAAAAAGTTGTACTTTTTTCTCGCAAGCCGCGATTCAGACGTACTTTCGAGCAATTCAGAGAAGCCGACGCCTGACCGTGCAGAAGCAATTTCTTCTGCACTCTCTTGTGGCATTTTCTGCACGTTCCGCACCATACAATAAGGTGTACCTGATTTTCTACTTGTTAATAAAGGAGGACGCCTTATGCTGCAAACCCCATCCAAGACCACCCGGACTCTGCTTTCGCCCCGCATCCCCCGCGACAACGAGCACGAGCGCTACCACCCCGAGCTGGAAGAAGAGCTGAAAGAGTGCCTGTTCTGCCTGCAGCGGAACGCGATGATGTTCGACCTCGAGGTGGACTCCGACCTCATCGAGCAGCGCATCTACGAGCGGCAGGCGCTTTTGTGCCGCTACCGCTACCTGCTGGCCCGCGCCCGGGAGCTGGGGCTGCACACCATCCTTAAAAAGTATCAGCCTATTGGGTAAAGTCAGCCTTGCCCTATCAGCAAGGCACTTCCGCTCCCAAAATCGCAAAACTTTCTCGTTTTGCATGGACTTGCCCGGCCCGCCAGTGGCTCTCCCCTTGGGAGAGCTGTCAAAACCTACAAGGTTTTGACTGAGAGGGCTACAAAAATCTTGACAGAATCCGCACATCGTGTTATCATACATAAAGATAACACTGTATACAGAGAGCTGTATGCGAAACTTTGGAGCTTAGAGAGGTTTTCAACTATGGAACGTATTAAGACTATCGCTACTCGTGACCTGACCAAGAGCGTCGTGACCGGCGGCTGCGGCGAGTGCCAGACTTCTTGCCAGTCTGCCTGCAAGACCTCCTGCGGCGTCGCAAACCAGAAGTGCGAGAACAGCAATAAGTAATCATTGCAGACCCTATGCCGCCTTTGCAGGGCGGCATTTTTTTATGGCAATTATAGATTGGAGAATGAAATGGTACATCAGTATCAACTGAACGGATATAACATCGTGCTGGACAGCTGCAGCGGCTCGGTCCACGTCGTGGACGACGTGGCTTACGACGTCATTGCGATGTACAAAGAACACTCTGCCGACGAGATCGCGGCCGCCATGCTGGCAAAGTATGCCGACCGCCCCGACGTCACCGAGGCCGACCTGCGCCAGTGCCTCGAGGATGTGGCCTCTCTGGAAGCCGCCGGCAAGCTTTGGGCTCCCGACGTCTACAAGGACATGGCGTTCGACTTCAAGAACCGCCAGACCGTGGTCAAGGCGCTCTGCCTCCACGTCGCCCACACCTGCAACCTCAACTGCTCCTACTGCTTCGCCTCGCAGGGCCGCTATCAGGGCGACCGCGCCCTGATGAGCTTCGAGGTAGGCAAGCGGGCTATGGACTTCCTCATCGAGAACTCCGGCACCCGCCGCAACCTCGAGGTCGATTTCTTCGGCGGCGAGCCTCTGATGAACTTCGACATGGTCAAAAAGCTCGTCGCCTACTGCCGCGAGCAGGAGAAGATCCACAACAAGAACTTCCGCTTCACCATGACCACCAACGGGATGCTCATCGACGACGATGTCATCGACTTCTGCAACAAGGAGTGCCACAATGTCGTGCTGAGCCTCGACGGCCGCAAGGAAGTCCATGACCGCTTCCGCAAGGACTACGCAGGCCGCGGCAGCTATGACGCCATCGTGCCGAAGTTCCAGGAGTTCGTGAAAAAGCGCGGCGACAAGAACTATTACATGCGCGGCACCTACACCCACTACAACACCGACTTCACCAACGACATCTTCCACATGGCCGACCTCGGCTTCACGGAGCTGAGCATGGAGCCTGTCGTCACCAAGCCCACCGACCCCAGCGCCCTCACCGCCGAGGACCTGCCCATCCTCAAGGAGCAGTACGAGATCCTCGCCAAGGAGATGATAAAGCGCGACCGCGAGGGCCGCGGCTTCACCTTCTACCATTACATGATCGACCTCACCGGCGGCCCCTGCATCTACAAGCGCATCTCCGGCTGCGGCTCCGGCACCGAGTACATGGCCGTCACCCCCTGGGGCGACCTCTACCCCTGCCACCAGTTCGTCGGCGACCCCAAGTACCTGATGGGCGACATCTGGAAGGGCGTCACCAACACCGCCGTGCGGGATGAGTTCAAGCACTGCAACGCCTACGCCCGCCCCGAGTGCAAGGACTGCTGGGCCAAGCTCTACTGCTCCGGCGGCTGTGCAGCCAACGCCTACCACGCCACCGGCAGCATCACCGGCGTCTACGAGTACGGCTGTGAGCTGTTCAAGAAGCGTGTCGAGTGCGCCATCATGATAAAAGTTGCTGAGAATCAGGAGCTGGCAGCTCAGGGCATCGAAGTTCCCATCGAGCTGGGCGGCACCTGCAACGCCTGCGCAGACGGCGAAGCCTGCGAATAAAGCCATGAACACTCCTGTCGTCGATTTTGTCCGTCGCTACGCCCAGCAGCGCACCACCCGGATGCATATGCCGGGCCACAAGGGCCGCGGCCCGCTGGGCTGTGAAGAGCTTGACATCACAGAAATTGCGGGCGCAGACGAGCTGTACGAAGCCGAGGCATCATCGCTCAGAGCGAGGCCAACGCCACGCAGCTCTTCGGCACCGCCCGCACCTATTACAGCACCGAGGGCAGCAGCCAGTGCATCCGGGCCATGCTCCGCCTTGCGCTCCAAATGCGGCCCGCAAAGGCAGGCCGTCCTGTCCTGCTGGCGGCGCGGAACGCCCACAAGGCACTGCTCTACGCGGCAGCTCTGCTGGACTTCGACATCCAGTGGCTCTGGCCTGCGCCGGACGCCGCCGGGGCGCTCTGCACCTGCCCTGTGGAGCCGGAGGCGCTCTCTTCTGCGCTGGACGAGCTGGCCGCCGAGGGCCGTACGCTCTTCGGCGTCTACCTCACCAGCCCGGACTATCTGGGCTTCGTGCAGGATGTCGCGGGGCTGTCGGCGGTCTGCCACGCCCACGGCCTGCCCCTTCTGGTGGACAACGCTCACGGCGCCTATCTCCACTTTTTGAAGGAGGGCAGCCGCCACCCCATCCAGCTGGGCGCGGACCTCTGCTGTGACTCGGCTCACAAGACCCTGCCCGTCCTCACGGGCGGTGCGTATCTCCATCTTGGGCCATCGGTGCAGGCCGACGAGGCCGCGGTGCGCAATGCGCTGGCTCTCTTCGGCTCCACCAGCCCTCTTATCTCATTTTGCAGTCGCTGGACGCCGCCAACGCGGTTCTGGCCGACGGCTTCCGGGAGAAGCTGGACATCTGCCGCTGGCGGCTGGGGATGCTCTGCCGGGAGCTGGATGCCTCCGGCCCGGGCTGGCGCTCCCCCTCACCGGGGCGCACCGTGAACCCCTCAAGCTGACGCTGGACGCCGCCGCGCTGGGTCTTTCCGGCCAGCAGCTGGCGCAGGCTCTGCGGGCGCGGGGTGTGGAGTGCGAGTATGCGACCCCTGTTACGTCGTGCTGATGCCTTCCGCCGAGAGTTCTGCGGCAGAGTTTGCCTGCCTGCAAACGGCCCTGCACGCTATCTGCGGCGAGGCCCCTGCCGCCGATGTCTCCGTTGCGGCTGACGATCCTGCCGCTTTCGCGGCATTGGCCGGGGCGCTCGAGGCACAGCCCCGCCGCTTCACCATCCGGGAAGCCATCCTTGCACCGCAGGAGATGATCCCTGCCGCCGAGGCCGTGTGCCGCATCTGCGCCGCACCGGCGGTCTCCTGCCCGCCTGCCATCCCCATCGTGGTCAGCGGCGAGACGGTCCCGCCGGAGGCCCTCCCCCTCTTTGCCCGCTATGGCATCGAGAGGGCGGCCGTTGTAAAAGAATAAAGTGCAAAAATCATTTTCGTACTCTTCAGCCTCTTTTTTCACGCTATATTCAGTGTCCCCCCTAAGATTCAGCTAAAAGTCCCGCACATTTCTTGACAGGCTTCGCATATTCTGGTTTAATAAATTGGATAAAAGGGAGTAAAGGGCGCTCCACCTTATGGGAGCGCTGCATGGCAGCGTCAACACGGCAGAAATGCCCGATGTCATGTGTTCGCTTGAGACTTTTGTCACAGGAATTGGTGCTGTGGCGGAAGTCTCTTTTTTTCGTCATTGCGCCGCAGATTTCAAAGGAGGCAATGACATGGATTTCTGGAACGCATTCGCCAGTCTCTTTTCCAATTTCGGGAACCTGACCTGGCAGATGGTGGTGATGTGGGGCATCGGTGCCCTGCTCATCTACCTCGCATCGCAAAAAAGATGGAGCCGAGCCTGCTTCTCCCCATGGGCTTCGGCGCCATCCTCGTCAACCTGCCCTTATCGGGCGCTATCACGCAGGGCGACACCGTCGGCCCCATCTCGGCTCTGTTTGAGGCCGGGATGTCCAACGAGCTGTTCCCCCTGCTGCTCTTCATCGGCATCGGTGCGATGATCGACTTCGGCCCGCTGCTCGAGAAGCCGTGGCTGATGCTCTTCGGCGCAGCGGCACAGTTTGGCATCTTCTTCACCCTCTTCCTCGCGGGCTTCTTCTTCGATTTGAAGGACGCCGCTTCCATCGCCGTCATCGGCGCGGCAGACGGCCCCACGGCCATCTTCGTGGCCAACGTCCTGCACTCCCAGTACCTTGGTGCCATCATGGTGGCGGCCTACAGCTACATGGCGCTGGTCCCCATCGTGCAGCCGCCGGTCATCAAGCTGCTGACCACCCAGAAGGAGCGCCGCATCCGGATGCCCTACCAGAAGGGCAGTGTCAGCCAGCTGACCAAGATCTTGTTCCCCATCGTCGTGACCATCATCGCCGGGCTCGTGGCTCCGGCCAGCGTAGCACTGGTGGGCTTTCTGATGTTCGGCAACCTGCTGCGGGAGTGCGGTGTGCTGAACACCCTGAGTGAAACGGCGCAGAACATCCTCGCAAACCTCATCACCATCGTGCTGGGCCTGACCGTGGCCGGCCAGATGACCGCCGACAAGTTCGTGCGGCCCGACACTCTGCTCATCCTTGCGCTGGGCCTCGTGGCCTTTGTGTTTGACACCGCCGGCGGTGTGCTGTTCGCAAAGCTGGCGAACCTCTTCCTCCCGGAGGGCAAAAAGCTCAACCCCATGATCGGCGCAGCCGGCATCTCGGCCTTCCCCATGAGCGGCCGTGTCGTCAACAAGCTGGGCCTCGAGGAGGACAACCAGAATTTCCTGCTGATGTACTCCATCAGTGTCAACGTCTCGGGCCAGATAGCCTCTGTCATCGCCGGCGGACTGCTGCTGACCCTGCTGAGCTAAAGGAGGGACTGATATGCTGCATCTTACTTCGTGGATGACGACTCTGCCATCATGGTCATCGGGATGGTGAGCATCGTGCTGGTCATCGGCGTCATCGTGCTGGCTGTGATGTTTTTGAACAAGCTGACGAGCCGGAAATAACTGCAAAGGGCTGATGTACCGTGTTGTACAGCAGCCCTTGTTTTATTGATCCGCCCACGCCTTTCCGATCGCCGCTCTTGGCGTTCTGCCGGTGTCATCCGGCTCGTCGCAGCCGTCGTGCGGTTCCTCAGAACAGGTCGAGCATATTGTCCAGATAGATGGCTTCCCGGACATGCAGCTGGTATTCCGGTTTTGTCATGTAGTAGAGCAGAAATTCCAGTACCAGCGCACTGCCCAGGCCCCTGCCCTCGATCTTGAAATTGGAAAATCCCATCGGCATATAGACATCCTGAATGTCCCTGATGCCGATAAACCCCGGATTTTCCATCGCCTTCGAGAAGCGGTAGCCCTCCTCCGCGCCCGGTGCGTGACAGATATGTTCGGGGCAGCTTCGCCGAGATTTTTTCGGCTGACATTCTCATAGCAGCGCTTTCTGTCCCGGCATCCGACCCAGCAGCACTCGTTGCAGAGAAATTCCACCTTGTCTTTCTGCGCCTGCGGCAGACTGTCCAGCTCTCCAAAGGCTTTGTTCAGCCGGAAATCCGGCACCACATAGCGGAACTCCTCCCGGGCCGTCTCCGCCCGGAGCTGCCGAAACTCTGTCAGCACCTTGGTCGTGGAGGACACGAAATAAAGCTGCGGATAGTGTGTTTTCAGGTAGTCCAGCAGCAGCTCCGAGTGGACGATGACGCCGCTCTGTACCGGGTTTTCCTGCTCAAGCAGGGCGCAGAGGGCGTTGCACTTTTATCCGAAAGGTGTTCCTCCCGGAGGAGCGAGTTGCTGAAGGTCAGCCGCGCGGAGATGCCGTATTCCCGCGTCAGGGCAAGGACCTCTTTGGGTCATGCTCCCCGAAGCCAGCCCGTCCCCCGCCCCAGACGCAGTCGCTGGTGCGCCGTAGATGGAGCCGATGTCGCACCAGTCATAAAAGTATTCTCTGTGCGCCCGGAACAGGGGCAGGAACTCCCGGTACAGCTCGTAGAACTCGAACAGTCCGGGCAGATGATAATAAGCTTTTTCTTGTTTCATTTTTCACTTTTTCTTATGCGTTTTGCGTCCTGACCTCTACCGTCCGGCCGCCGAGGTTCTCATAGATGCGGTGGGAGACGGAGAGCACCCGTGCGCCCTTCGGACGCGCGGCGAAGCGCTTCGAGGACACGGGCCTCGGTCTCAGCATCGAGGTTGGCCGTTATCTCGTCCAGCAGTAACACGGCAGGGTCTGCCGCTGCGGCGCGGGCGATGGACAGAAGCTGCCACTCGCCCTGCGAGAACATCCCGTCAGCACACACCGTATCATAGCCGTTCGGCAGGGTCTGGATGGCGGCATCCAGACCGGCAAGCTTCGCGGCGTTCCTTGCCATCTCTTCGGTGATGCCGGGGTCGCCCAGCGTGATCTGTTCCAGCACCGTACCCGGCACACGGGCAAAATGCTGCTCCACACAGCCGATGCAGGTGCGGCGCTCGGCGTCCGTGATGTCCGCCACGTCCACGCCGCCAATGGTCACCGACCGGTTTCCGGGTGATAAAGTCCCAGCAGCAGCTTGAAGACTGTGCTCTTTCCGGCACCCGTCCGGCCCACCAGCGTCACCTGCTCGCCCTGCTTGACGGTCATGGAAAATCGTTCAAGACCTGCTTTTCGCCGTAACCGAAGGTCACATGAGAGAGCACCACATCACCCGGGCAGAGGTCTCCCGCTCCTTGGGGATGGTGCGTTCCGGCTGGTCAAGGAAGGCGTCGATGCGCTTCACGCCCGCCATCGCCGACTGGATGGTCTGTATCTCCATGCCAAGGCTCTCGATGGGCGCAAAGATGCGGGAAATGTAGTTGATGACGGCCACCGAGGTGCCGACCGACATCCCGAACAAGGTCAGGACAGCCGCATTGCCGGAAGCCGAGAGGAGCATAACGATGCCGACCACGGCGGCATTCAGCACCAGCACGACGGGCGAATAGATCGCGTCGTAAAAATTCGTCCGCTCCATCGCGGCATAGCTTTCGCCGATGCACCGGTCATAGCGATGCTCCATGTAGTCTTCCAGACCCAGAGCCCGGATGGTGCGGATATTGTGCAGTGTTTCCGGGACCTGGCCGGACACAGCGGCGGCCGCCCGGCGGTTATCCAGCTGAGCCGCCAGCATCCGCGTCTGCACATGGCGGGTGAACGCGGCGAACAGCGGCAGCACCAGCAGCAAAATCAGCGCAAGGCCGGTATTCTTCACGCGATGACCGCCATGATGGAGAGGATGCGGCAGGCGTCCGCCGCCATGCTGATGATGCCGGAGGTGAACAGCGCCTCCACCGTATCCACATCGCCCGAGAAGCGCGCGGCCACCTCGCCGGGGTTCTGCCCTGCCAGCGTGCTGGCGGGAAGCTTGGTCAGCTTCCGGGACATTTCAGAGCGCAGGGCGTGGGTCATTTTCTGGCCGAAGAGCACCAGCAGGCCCTCCTGCGCCGAGGAGAGCATCCCTTCCAGCGCCAGACTGCCGAAATAAAGAAGCACCGCAGGGAATGTCAGCGGAAGTCCTGCCGTCAGCCCGTCGATGATGCGGGCCAGCAGCAGCGGCGGCACCAGAGACGCCGCCACCGATGCCGCCGCACACAGGACGGTCCCCGCTGTGAGAAGGCGGTGGGTCACGGCGGCCATCCGGATGGCCTCAAATACACCATTTTTACGCCTGCTCTCCATGCTGTTTCCCTCCTGTCTGGCTTTCGTACAGCTGGCGGTAGACCGGGGCCGACGCCAAAAGCTCCTCATGGGTGCCGACAGTGGTCTTTCCTCCGTCCATAAAGACGATCTTCTGCATCTGCGGGAAGTGGTACAGGCGGTGCGAGATGAGAAAGACGACCTTATCCCTGGCATATTCCTGCAGGTCGGCAAAGACCGTATCCTCCGTGTCCCGGTCGAGGGCCGAGAACGGGTCGTCGAGGATGAGGACAGGGCGCGGATGGGCCAGCGTCCGGGCCAGTGCCAGACGCTGGGCCTGTCCGCCGGAAAGACGGGTGCCGCTGCTGCCGATGACGGTATCGAGGCCGTTCTCCATCGCCAGCACCTCGCCTTTCAGCGCAGCAGCGGCGAGATAGGGCATTGCGTCCTGCTTGCTGCCGCAGAGGACATTGTTCTGCACCGTATCGGCGCTCAGCTCCGGGTCGTGGCCCAGATAGCCGACGGTGGCCGAAATCTGACGCGGAGTCAGAGCAGAGAACTCCTTTCTGCCAAACTGCACCGAGCCTTCATAGGGGGCCTCGCAGAGGAAGACCCGGCCAAAGGTGGATTTGCCGCAGGCCACCGGGCCGGTGACACCGATGATGTCGCCGGGATGGGCTGTCAGACTCAGACCCGAGAAGATGGGGGTGTCGCCGTAGGCGAAGGAGAGGTTCCTGAGGGTCACATCTTCCGCCGCCGGGACATCCAGCGCGTCCAGCTGCTCCGGCGACTTCATCAGAGGCTTGATGCGCTTCCAGGAGACCTCGGCCTTCTGCACCGAGTTGAAGAGCTTGGCCACCTTGGAGGATTTGACCACCAGCTTGGTGAAGCAGGAAAGGAAGGTGGTAAAGGCCGCGATGTCCCACACACGCCAGCCGGTGCCGAGGACATTCTTTGCGCCGAACCACAAAATGAACAGTACGCCCGCCTCTGACGCCGCCAGATAGAGCGGCGGCAGGGCCGACTGCCACACGTTGTTCTTCACTGCCGTCTTTTCGTAGGTATCCAGTACCTCTTCGTACCGCTCCGCGCGGGCGTCTTCGCAGCCGTAGATGCGGTAAGTCACGGCGTTCCGGGCGCGGTCGAGGGTGGCGGTACTCAGTGCGCCCGCCGCCTTTTTGTAGGCCGCACCGGCCCGCTGGACCGGCTTTTTCATCCATGCCGCGCAGATGTAGGAGAAGGGCGTGAACAGCAGGCTCAGCAGAGCCAGCCGCCAGTCGTACACCAGCAGCATGACCACATGACCCGCCAGCGCCACGCCGGTATCGAAAACTTCGGTGGTGAACTTGCGCATACCCTCGACGCAGTCGTCCACATCGGAGATGGCTTTGGTCATCAGCTCACCGGCACCCTCTTTTTCCAGCGAAGCCCGGCTCTGGCGCACCAGATTGGCGTAGAGGATGCCCTTCATCCGGCGGTTGATGTTGTTGGCAAAGCGGCGGACATAAAAGCGCTTGATGAACCGCGACGCCTGCACCAGCAGGGTGACGAGGATATAGGCCAGAACCAGCAGCGCCATTTGGGCCGCTGTTTCGCTGCCGCTCAGGATGTCCGCCAGGCACTGGGCCAGACGGCCCTCGAACCACGGGGTGGCCAGCAGGCCGATGTTATAGCTGAGGCCCGACAGGGTCACGAAGGCCAGCGGGAGCCACTCGACCCGGAAATAAGAGAATATCCGGTCCGGGCGGAAGGTCTTCTCATTTTTCATCGGTAATATCCATAGACAGCCTCCGAGTCTTATCTCAAAAAGATGTATCTGCATCGTTGTATGTACAACAATCATAGTACAAAACCACTCTTTGTCAAGAGCGGCAGTGGATTCTTTCGTCTTCTCGCCAAAGTCGGCGACCATGGGATGAAAATGCAGATCGTAAAGATGGAATGGAGGTTTTGATATGAAGCATCTGAAAATACCGCGGGGAACGCGGGCGATGAAGGAGCCGGGCCTGACCCCTGCCCTATGCCATCCGGATCGCACCATGCTTTTCCCTGCCGAAAAGATGCCGGAACACAAAAAGCCCCCGGAGAGCCTTTGGGCAGCTCTCCGGGGACAAGTCCTATGTACCGGTATTTTACACCGGTACATAACCGTTATTCAATTTCGATCAGGTTCGGGTTCACAGGCAGAGCTTCTGCTGCTGAGGTGCGGGCAGCGTGATGTGCAGGATGCCATCCTCGAACTTTGCGTGGATGTCCTCCTTCTTCACGGCGTCGCCACATAGAAGCTGCGGGCGCAGGTGCCGGAGAAGGTCTCGCGGCGCAGGTAGCGGCCCTCTTTATCCTTCTCGTCATTGGAGTGGCTGCGGACGGCTGAATGGTCAGGCAGCCGTCGTTCAGCTCCATCTGAACGTCTTCCTTCTTGCAGCCGGGCAGGTCAACGGCAACGTCATAGCTGCCGTCGGCGGTCTGCTTCACATCGGTCTTCATCATGTTTGCACCGCGCTTGCCGAAGGTCTCACGCTCTTCACGGTTCATCGCACGCTCCAGCGCACCATCGTTCCAGAACGGGCCAAAGAAATCATCGAACAGGTTTTCATGGAAAATAGTCGGCATAAACATAAATCATTCCTCCAATCCCGGCGTTCGGGTCGGGTAAAAATTTATGAGATGTGCATCAGGAGCGGAGTCTTCCCGGGAGCCTTGCGGCTCCCTCATGCCCCTCTCTCCTGAGCACGGCTTCGTTATAGCACATGTTTTTAGCACTGTCAAGTGCTGAGTGCTAAAATTCACAGAAGAGTAACATCTTGATAAGATTTCATGCAATCTTTTCAAAAAGCAGTCGTATCACCGCCTTTATGCAGCAAAGGCGCCGGATACAGCAGTTCTTTGCACCGCCTGCGATTTCTCTGTATTTCACACTCTTGAGCAGTTCCATTACCTTATCCATAGGCACGCAGTCCGCATAGCGGTCCGGCCAGAGAAACTTATTATAATAGCAGCAGCTCCGCTCCCCTGTCATATAGACCACCATTTTCTACAAGCAGAAAACGATTCTGAACCCTCTTTCCCCGTTCATATTGTATAAAAGAATGGTTTTGGAGGTGTTCCGTATGCTGTTGACCCTGCTGCAATTTTTTGCATCCAAGTTCCTCGTGCTTGCGCTCCATCTGGAAGCGGGCAGCTTCCCCCGCCCGCTCAGCCCACAGGAAGAGATCCGGACCTTTGCCGCCCTGCGGGCCGGCGATCCATCCGCCCGGGAAAAGCTCATCCGCCACAATCTGCGCTTAGTGGCGCACATCGCAAAGAAATACTATGCTCTCCCCTCTGAGCAGGACGATTTGATTTCCATCGGCACCATTGGCCTGATGAAAGCCGTGGACACCTTCGACTCCACCGCCGGGCGCGCTTCTCCACCTATGCCAGCCGGTGCATCGAAAATGCTATCCTCTCCCAGCGCACTTTGGGATGGAAAAGAGAACCCACTCATTTTGCAAAGCAGCGTAAATGCGTCAAAATGGATTTTTTGGAGCCGAGAGAGCAGTTCCTTTTTTCTACTTCAGAGGGTGTCATGTGAGGGTTGTGGTCTAACCCCTCTGTTTCAATTATTCTGATATTCGCTCTGACTTACATGGCGTTCCGTAAAACACGCAGTCGTTCTTCAAACGTTGCTTTCCATGCCGGATGCTCGGAGAATACGGTGTGCTCCACCTGACGGGACTTGGTTCAGTCCGATGTTCCGCAC
>ENA-OQEX01000409-OQEX01000409.1-human-gut-metagenome-genome-assembly--contig:-NODE-409-length-23195-cov-3.793480_pt1 | contig 23195 bp, 32 predicted proteins | sample MGYA00242802_ERZ504649 | MGnify/ENA primary metagenome ERZ504649 (study PRJEB26092, sample SAMD00036194) | human gut metagenome | host: Homo sapiens | study: EMG produced TPA metagenomics assembly of...
TGAAAAAATTGATTACCGTACTGTCATGGTTTCTGTATGGCGCTGGCGGACAGCGTGCCGGGTGTTTCCGGCGGCACGATCGCATTTCTGATGGGCTTTTATGACAAGTTCATCGGCTCTCTGAATGCGCTGATCTCCGGCACAAAGGCGGAGCGCATTGATGCGCTCAAGTATCTCGTAAAGCTGGGCATCGGCTGGGCGGTCGGCTTCTGCTCTTCCGTTCTGGTTCTGGCGAATGTCTTTGAGTCCCAGATCTACCGGGTCTCTTCCCTGTTCATCGGCTTTATCATCTTTGCGATTCCGGTAGTTGCCTATGAAGAACGAAAGGTATTGAAAGAGCGCTGGAAAATGTGCTTTTTCGTTCTGATCGGTGCAGCGCTTGTGGCAGCGATCACCTATGCAAACACCTTTGTAGGCGGCGGCAAGGACTTGAGTCATCCCGGCATCGGAATGTATCTGTACGCTTTCGTCGTCGGCGCTGTTGCCATCTGCGCTATGGTTCTGCCTGGTATTTCCGGCTCTACCCTGCTGCTGATCTTCGGCTTGTATATTCCTATCATCGGCGGCATTCACGATCTGCTGCATCTGGATTTCCATATGCTGCCCATTCTGATCGTATTTGGACTGGGCGTTATTACCGGCATCATCAGCATCATCAAGCTGATCCAGAACGCACTGACCAAACACCGTGGCGCAACGGTCTATCTGATCCTGGGCATGATGCTCGGCTCGCTCTACTCCGTTTTCATGGGTCCCACAACGCTGGAAAAACCGCAGGATGCCATGAGTCTGCACACCTTCAGCATCCTGTTCTTCTTCATCGGCGGCGTGGTGATCCTGGGAATGCAGGCGCTGAAAATGCTCTCGGAAAAGAACAGCGACACCACAGCTGTAACAAAAGAGAATTCGACAAAATAAACCGGATTTCTACATAGGAATGTGATTTTGTAGGGGGCGATGCCCACATCGCCCCGTATCCCCAAAAAGGGAAACATTTCGCATCGGGCGGATGTGGGCATCCGCCCCTACATAAACCTAACACAAAAAGGGCTTACCGAAAAAACGGTAAGCCCTTTTTTAGAAATGAATGCAATATATTTTGCAAGGGATTCTTCCCTTACGAGATCTTCTTGATCCAGCGCAGAATATCTGCCTCCGGTGTCACAAGGCGGTCAGAGTCGAAGTGAATGTTCAGTCCGCTCTGCACCTTTGCGCCGGAACACATCTGCGCAATATCCTGAAACGTATGTCCCAGCCAGCCGCCGTTTGTGGCAAACGGGTAGATCACCTTTCCGGAAAAATCCTGGTGCGCCAAAAGTGTGCGCATTGCCGGGGCAAATGTATACCACCAGACCGGTGTTCCCAGGATAATGGTGTCATACTGGCTGAGGTCGGCGGAAATCGGTTTCAGTTCCGGTTCAAAACCGCTGTTGACCTCACGCTGTCCCTGGTCTACGACTGCGTTATAGCTGCCGGTATACGGAGTGACGGTCTCGATCTCGCACAGATCGGCGCCTGTCTCCTGCTGAACCAGCTTTGCAACACGGCGTGTGTTGCCGCCGTAGGAATAAAACAGTACCAGTGCCTTCATGCCTCATAGACCTCCTTTGCCATGCGGAACGCTGCCCATGCTTTCGGCCAGCCCACATAGAAAGCGGCGTGGGTGATGATCTCTGCCATTTCTGACGCCGTGATGCCGTTCTTTTTGGCGGACTCCAGGTGATAGCGGAACGAGTTGTCTGTCAGTCCCATGGCGATCAGAGAGACCACGGTGACCAGGCTGCGGTCACGCAGAGAGAGTTCTTCCTCTCTGGACCACACCTCACCAAAGAGGACATCGTCGTTGAGTTCTGCGAATTTCGGTGCAAATTCTCCCAGGGCATCTCTGCCTGCGGTTTGTTTCACTGCCATAAAATCAAATCCTTTCTCTTTTCTTATGGCAATACCGCACAAAGCTTGTGCGTAAGATGCGTAGCTGGATTTTTCGGCAGATTGCATAGAAATTCCGCAGGCATACTGTCGTATGGCAAGGGATTTCTGGGCAATATGACGGAAAATCAGCAAGCAGATTGCGTGCAAAGCCGCCAGGCGGGCTTTGTGCGGTATTGCCTTATCTTAAAGCGCATTGTATGCTTCGTCGCTGACCGGCTCGCACCATTCATTACTGCAGTTTTCGCCGGGGCATTCTACTGCAATGTGGCTGAACCAGCTGTCCTTCTTGGCACCGTGCCAGTGCTTGACCTCCGGCGGAATGGTAATGACCATGCCCGGTTTCAGTTCCACAGCCGGCTTGCCCTCTTCCTGATACCAGCCCTCGCCGGCAGTGCAGACCAGGATCTGTCCGCCGCCTTTGGTGGCGTGGTGAATGTGCCAGTTGTTCCGGCAGCCCGGTTCAAAGGTCACATTTGCCAGAAATACCGGTGCTTTTCCCGGTTCGGTCAGCGGTTTCAAAAACGACTGTCCGACAAAATACTGTGCATATGCGTCATTGGGTGCGCCGATGCCGAACGCATCTGCGGTTTCAAACTGTGCTTTCTCTGTATATTTCATGAGCGTTTTCTCCTTTTAATCATGCACTTTCAGCTGGTGCAGCATTTTCACAAAATCCGGGTTATTGTGATCCACGATCTCGCTGTGTCCGATGTCCAGCTTTGCGATCTCTGCCATATCCTCTTCCGACAGGGTGAAATCCCAGATGTCGAAATTCTGCGCCATGCGCTCTGCCTTGACAGACTTCGGAATCACCACAACGCCACGCTGTACATTCCAGCGCAGTGCCACCTGTGCCGGGCTTTTGCCGTGCTTTTCGCCGATGGCGGTCAGCACCGGATGGGTGAAAATACCGTGATTGCCCTCTGCGAAAGGTCCCCATGCCTCCGGTGTTACGCCGTATTCCTGCATCAGTTTCAGCGCATCCGGCTGCTGGAAGAACGGGTGGAGTTCCACCTGGTTCACTGCCGGAATGACCGAAACAGTGGCGCACAGGTCTGCCAGGCGTGCCGGTAGAAGTTGCTGACACCGATGGCACGGAGTTTTCCGGCATGGTATGCCTCTTCCATGGCACGATATGCGCCCACATAGTCTCCCATGGGCTGGTGGATCAGATACAGATCCAGATAATCCAGTCCCAGCTTTTTCAGCGAAGTATCGATGGCTTTCTTTGCGCCTCATAGCTTGCGTCCTGCACCCAGAGCTTTGTGGTGATGAACAGCTCTTCCCGAGGCACACCGCTTTTGGCAATTGCCGCACCCACTGCCTCTTCGTTAAAGTATGCGGCAGCGGTATCGATCAGCCGATAGCCTGCGGCGATGGCATCGGAAACTGCCTGCTCACAAACCGCAGCGTCCGGCACCTGGAACACACCAAAGCTTCCAGCGGCATTTTTACGCCATTGTTCAACGTTACAAATTCCATTTCGGTTTCCTCCTATGTCTAAATTTATGCCTGCTCCGGTTTCAGCAGCCCGTAGAAATACGATGCTGTTGCGCCGCCGTCCATCAAAAACGTGGAACCGGTAATAAATGCGCCCTTCTGACTCATCAGCAGTTCTGCCACATTTGCCACTTCGTCTGCCGTTCCCGGTCTGCCTGCCGGACACTTGGCGAACATATTCTGATAAAATGCGCCACGCTCTCCGTGGAATTCGTCTATGGCAAGCGGTGTGACGATAATGCCCGGCGCAATGGCGTTGATCCTTGCGCCACGTTCGCCCCAATGCACTGCCTCTGCCATGACACGTTTTTCATTGCAGCGCTTTGCCAGCTGGTACGCATGGAGCGTATCCCGGATCTGTCCCGGCTGGAGCATCTCCAGGGAAAGCAGTTCCTCTGCCGGCGTTTCGGCAAGCAGTGCGTCCTCTTCTGCGGTAAGCTGGGGCATCCGGAAACCGGACTGACTGGAAATCGTCACGCCGACACCGCCCTCTGCAATATGTGTCCGCATCTCTTCCAGCAGCATTGCCGTACCATAAAGGTCTACACGCAGAATGGTTTCCACGGATGCCTGGCTGGGTGAAACGCCGGCAGCATTGACCAGCATCTGAATGCTGCCGTACTGTTCCGCAGCGGCAATGGTCTGCCGGATGGATTCCCGGGAAGAGAGATCGGTCTCCATCGGAACGGCGTCAAATCCGGCATCGCACATAGTCTTGGCGATTTCCCCGGGCATTTTCCGCACGCTTGTCTCCGATGACGATTTTCATGCCATAGCCCATCCGCCGGGCGATCGCCATACCGATCTGTCCTGCACCAATCAATAGTAATACGTTTTTCATTGGCTTAGTCCTTTTTGCTCCACTTTTCCAGCGCCGGCTTTGCCTGGTCTACGCTGCTGCCGTAAATGGAAAGTCCCCTGGCAACCAATGCGCCCTTTGCCGCACGCTGAATGTCCTTTTCCGTACCGCTCAGTCCGCTGCCCTCATGGGTGCAGAACGGATGGATGGTCTTTCCGGAAAAATCGAAATGCTCCAAAAATGTATACACTGCCATGGGCATGGTTCCCCAGTAGTTGGGATAGCCCAGGTAGATCTCGTCGTATTCGTCCAGGCTGTCCGGCAGCGTCACCAGCTCCGGTCTTGCGCCAGCCTGCAAATCTTTCTTCGCCTGTGCAATGCAGGTGTCATAATCTGCCGCATAGGGAACCTTCTGTTCGATCTGAAACAGATCTGCCCCGGTCAGTTCCGCCAGCATCTTCGCCGCCTTTTCTGTGTTTCCCTCTGTGATATAGCGGCGCTGTCCGCCGAAGTAGTTTTCGTCTGCTCTGGAATAATATGCGATCAGTTTTTTCATGGATCATCTGCTCCTTTCTGAATTATCTGCCGCAAAGCCGCTTTTCCGGCTCTGCCCTGCCCGGTTATCTTATTTCTTATTTATAGTATACCGCAAATCGCCTTGACAGGGAATCCCCGATGTGTTATAATCATATTAACCAAAAGTTTATACGAGGTGATAGTCATGTATAATCCCCTGCTGACGGCGTTCGTTTGTGCGGCGGACTGCGGCAGTTTTACCAAAGCGGCAGAAAAGCTGTACCTCTCGCCCACTGCCGTCATGAAACAGATAAACACCCTGGAATCCCATTTGCAGTTACAGCTGATTTCCCGCACCAACCAGGGCATCCGACTCACACCGGCAGGAGAATCCATCTATGCAGACGCAAAGTTTCTGTTTGACTATTCCGCCCGTGCCGTGCGCCGTGCCAGACAGCGGATGTCGGACTATGAGAAAACATTTTGCGTAGGGACTTCTATCCTGAACCCCTGCAAGCCTTTTGTAGACCTGTGGAGCCGTCTTTCCGCCCATTTTCCGGGATATCGGCTCAACATTGTGCCGTTTGAGGACGAACACACCACCATTTTACAGGAGATATCTGCGCTGGGCGAAAGTTTGATTTCCTGGTGGGCGTATGCGATTCCGCAAAATGGCTGCTGCACTGCCACTTTCTCCAGCTGGGAACTTACCGGAAATGCGTAGCGGTGCGCACCGGGCATCCTCTGGCATCCAAAGAACGGCTCACTATCTCCAATCTCTACGGGCAGAATCTGATGATGGTACCCCGTGGAGACTCTGCCATCAACGACAAGATCCATCATGACCTGGAAGTCTGTCATCCGCAGATTCACATTATCGATACGCCGCAATATTATGATATGAGCGTATTCAATCACTGCGCCCAGACCGATGACGTCTTGCTGACCATCGAGTGCTGGCGTGACGTGCATCCCCTGCTGGTGACCATTCCGGTGGACTGGGACTATACCATCCCATACGGCATCCTCTATGACGTACATCCCCCGGAAGATGTAATGGAACTGATCGAATTGGTAAAGGCACAGATGCAGCAGTAAGTGCCTTTGCCGACAGACTGGAGGCAGACAAATGAATCTGGAAATTTTCCGTGGAATCCTGATCCCGTTTCTGGGAACGACGCTGGGTGCGGCGTGCGTCTTTTTTATGAAACGCTCGCTCTCCAGCAGCATTCAGCGTGCGCTGACCGGCTTTGCCGCCGGCATTATGACAGCCGCCTCCGTATGGAGCCTGCTCATCCCGGCGATGGAACAATGCGCCTCAATGGGAAAGCTGGCGTTTCTGCCGGCGGCGGTGGGCTTTCTGGTGGGTATCTTTTTCCTGCTGGGGCTGGACCATCTCATCCCGCACCTGCACATGAACAGCAGTGAGGCAGAGGGTCCGAAAAGCAAGCTGAAAAAACCACCATGCTGGTGCTGGCGGTGACTCTGCACAACATTCCAGAGGGCATGGCAGTAGCGTAGTCTACGCCGGCTGGGCATCCGGGAATATGTCCATCTCCGCCGCCGCTGCGCTGGCGCTCTCGGTGGCATCGCCATCCAGAACTTCCCGGAGGGTGCTATTATTTCTATGCCCCTGCGTGCAGAGGGCATGGGAAAGGGCAAGGCGTTCCTGTACGGGACGCTCTCCGGCGTGGTAGAGCCGATCGGTGCAGTACTGACTGTACTGGCGGCTGGACTGGTACTGCCGATCCTGCCCTATCTGCTGAGCTTTGCCGCAGGCGCTATGATCTACGTGGTGGTGGAAGAACTGATCCCGGAAATGTCCGAAGCGCCCCATTCCAATGTGGGAACGATTTTCTACGCAGTGGGGTTTGTGCTGATGATGACACTGGATGTGGCGCTGGGATAAGCAGCACTTGACAAAGAACAGCCGGCTTTTGCAGGAATGCAGAAGCCGGCTGTTTGCTTTTGTGTCATTGTCTTTTGTCCGGGCGAACACACTTTTTTGACAAAGCCGGAAAAATGTGCTATACTAAGGGTATTCCAAAACCGTTCTCTCCGGACGGAAATTCAAAAAGTCAGGAACGTGATGCAAATGAAGCGCTTTCAGCAGAACATCCGCAAGGTTGTCCCCTATGTGCCGGGCGACCAGCCGGATTTTCCCGATATGATAAAACTGAACACCAACGAGAACCCCTATCCGCCTGCACCGGCAGTGCAGGAAGTTCTGGCACAGAGCCAGGCGGAACAGATGCGGCTCTACCCCGACCCCACGGCACACCAGCTGAACGCTGCTATTGCCAGGGCTTACGGCGTAGAGGAATCCCAGGTGTTCACCGGCGTCGGATCAGACGATGTGTTGGCGATGATCTTCCAGACCTTTTTCAACAGCGATCTGCCATTCTGTTCCCGGACATCACCTATGCTTTTATCCGGTATGGTGCGATCTGTTCCGCATTCCGTATGAAGTGCAGCCGCTGAACGACAAGCTGGAGATCGTGCCGGAGGATTACAACAAGCCCAACGGCGGCATTGTGTTCCCGAACCCCAACGCACCCACCGGCATTGCCCTGCCGGCAGCCACTGTGGAAGAGATCATCCGGCACAACCCGGAATCGCTGGTCGTGGTAGACGAGGCGTACGTGGACTTCGGCGGCGAGTCTGTTCTGCCGCTGCTGCAAAAGTACGATAATCTGATCGTGGTGCAGACTTTCTCCAAGTCCCGTGCCATGGCAGGAGAGCGTATCGGCTTTGCCATCGGTTCTACGGAACTCATCAAGGCGCTCCACGACGTGAAGTATTCCTTCAACTCCTACACCATGAACCGCTCTGCTCTGGCAGCCGGCACAGCATCGGTACAGGACAGCGCCTATTTGCAGGAGATCACGGCAAAGATCGTGGCAACCAGAGAACACACCAAGCAGGTGCTGGCGGAGATGGGCTTTCAGTTCCCGGATTCCAAGAGCAACTTCCTGTTTGTGACGCACCCGGACTGCGATGCACACGAGCTGTTTGAGGCACTGCGCCAGGCACACATCTTCGTGCGCTGGTTCGACTCCCCACGCATCCGGAACTATCTGCGCATCACCATCGGAACAGATGCACAGATGGAATCCCTTTTCGCATTCCTCCGGAAGTATCTGAACAAGTAATTATAGTATAAGAGCCTGTTCCATATCTTTTATGTACGGCTTTTCGAGCATGATTTTGTCGTTGGCAAGGAAAAAAACCATAGGCATACTGTCGTATGGCAAGGCTTTTTGACGCAGTCAACGGCAAAATCTGCCGAAAAAACGTGCGGAAAAAGATGTGGAACAGGCTCTAAAATAACCCCGTCTCATCCTGGTTCTTTGTGTGAACCGGGGTGGGACGGGGTTTTGTTTATTTACGGACACATCACACGCCGCTGTGCTTTCCACATATTTTCTACTTTTCCTCCAAATACTGCTGCAGCCCGGAAAAATCGTAAACGCCACTTTCTGCTGATACTCCTCCGATTCCAGCAGCGCCGCCTCGTCCGGATTGGACAGAAAGCCGCATTCCACCATGACCGTGGGATTTTCGCTGAAATAGCAGAGATACAGCTCCTTGCCGCACTGCTTGATCTCCCTGGCATTGTCCGGCTGGAGCTGGGTCACAAAGGCATTTTGCAGGCACTGCGCCAGAGTGCCGCTGCGCTTTACGTTGTCCGAATAGAACATCTGTGCGCCGGAATACGCCGGGTCGGTGAACTGATTCTGATGCACCGAGATGCACACCGCATTGTCATACTGGTTGAACAGCGCCAGGCGGTTATCCATGTCCGAACTCTTCTGGTTGGCGATGCCCTCTACGCCGTCATCGTGGATGCTCTTGTCAGAATCCCGTGTGACCTCCACGGTGTAGCCCTCCATACGCAGCAGATCACGCAGACTCAGCAGAATATTCAGATTAATGCCCTTTTCCGGCACGCCGTTTACCGAGACACAGCCGCCGTCTGCACCGCCGTGTCCGGCATCCAGTACAATTACCGGCGGCTCTTTCTCCGGGGCTGTCATGGTCGTGACGGCTCGCTGTATCCTGGTGCCGCCGAAATAGACCGCCGCCACACTGACGGCGCTGACTGTCAGAACGATTCCTGCCCGTTTCCATATGGTTTTCCAAGTGCATTGCATACCGTGTCCTCCTGCAAAAGCAGCACTGCACCATCACTGCGGCAGGACTGCTGGTTTTGTTTTGGTACACTTTATGCACAGGAACTGCGGAGTATGCCCTACGCCTGTTCCGCCCGGTGCAGCCGCCGCTGAAACCACGCCAGCAGTTCTGTTTTGGACATGGCTTTCTGGTGCGCCGGCTGTGCCAGCTGGAATTCCAGCGGTTCCAGTTCCCGAATCAGCTGCCGCAGCTTTGCCGGACGCTCATGCCAGGTGTCCACCACCAGTTCCTGGTACACCGCATCGCCCAGAAACACCATTTGCTCTTCCTGCACCCAGACGATCACCGTATCTCTGGCGTGAGCGCTGGTCACGTGCTGCAACACACAGGTGCAGTTCCCCAAGTCAAGGGTCATCTGCTCTGAAAAGATCACCGTGGGCAGCGCTACCCGGATTTGTTCCGGTTCGGGGAAATGCGCCTGGATACGTGGCACGCACAGCTGCGGCACGATGCCTTTCCGGACGTTTTCCGCCAGGGCATCCGGTGTCCAGCGCAGCCGGGAGACCATCTCCAGAGACTGTCTCGTCTGCACACAGGCAATGGACGGGATCGACAGGGCAGACAGCCCGAAACAGTGATCCCAGTGGGAATGGGTCAGCACCGTAAAATCCGGCTGGGGAAATCCGGCGTTTTCCACTGCCTTTTGATAATCCCGGACGTGTTCCGGCGAGTTGCCGGCATCCACCATCAGCGAAAACCGGTCGCCCCGGATATACCCCAGCGCCGGACGGTCGTTTTCCTGCGAAAAGGGCAGCTGATACACTCTGGGGGTCAGTTGTTCCAGTTCCATCGGCAATACCTCCTGTTTGGTCTCTTTTCCGTGTTTGCTTTTTCGTTTATCCGTGTCCCAGCACCAGCAGCTGGAACAGTGCCATCCACTCACGCACCCAATAGGTCGGCACGTACAGCGGATTGTCCATGCGCTTTCGCTCTCCGATTCCAGCCCGGCACGTTTCGCCAAAAGCGACGCCCGATACTGGTGAAAGCCGTCTGTTATGATGACAATGCGATTGTCCAGTCCCTGCTCCTGCAAAATGGCGGCGGCGTGTTCCAGATTCTCCTGGGTGTCCTTTGAGGTAGTCTCTGCCGTGATGCGGCTTTCGGCAATGCCGTGTTCCACCAGCCAGGTTTTCATCGCCTGTCCCTCCGGGATATCTTCCCCTGCGCCCTGTCCGCCGGTGGTGATGCAGGAGACCTCCGGATTTTCCTCCAGATACTTCTGCGCCGCCTCCAGCCGCCGGAGCAGCATCCGGCTGGGACGAGTGCCACGCACCTTACAGCCCAGCACGACCACGGTTTCCGGCTGTGCAGGATGGCGCAGGACAGCCCGTGTCATCTGCACAGACATCACCGCAGAAAACACCAGACCAGCCACCGTCAGCACGCACACCGCAGACAGTCCGATCTTTCCGCCCAGGTGTCCCCACAGGTGACGGATCCACTGGGCAAACACCTGCGGAAACAGTGTCACAAACAGCAGAAACAGGCACACCAGGATCCCGGCAAGGTTTCCCGGATTGCAGATGCGCTTGAAGATGGGAAATACAAAAAAGAAGAGCAGTACCAGCTCCGGCAGTAGGAATAGATAACGCAGTTCATGTCAGTAGTTCCTTTCTGATATTTTGTGCAGTATGGTCATCTGATATTCTATAGTATAGCATATCTGCCGGGATGTGTCAATTTTTTAGATTTCTCGGAAATTTTTATCGGCTTTTTGTTTGACATCTGTTAGAAAACATGGTATAATAAAAGCTGTATTTCACCGGATTTAAGGAGGATTTTATGAAAAAGGAAACAAAAACAGCGACCCAGACGGCTGTGCCGGAAAAACCGGCAGCACCGGAACGGGTACATGGACTGGACTTGATCTCGAAATATCGTGGAGCGATCATGGGCTTTGCCGCCTTGTGGATTTTATTTTTCCACGAGTGGGTGACTCTGTTCGTCAACAACCAGGTAGGCGTAAACATTGAGGGATATCTCAAGCGTATCGGCTTTTGCGGCGTGGATATCTTTCTCCTGCTCTCCGGCATCGGTCTGACCTTTGCCATCCGCAAGGGCAATGTCCTCACCTTCTATTATCGCCGCATCAAGCGCATTCTGCTGCCGTTTCTGGTCATGGCGATCATCCGATGCGCCCTGGAGAAATGGCCCATCATCGAATTCTGGAAAAACATCTCCGGCATCAACTTTTACACCAAAAGCATCTACAGCTTTCTCTGGTTCGTTCCGGCGATTCTGACGCTGTACCTGTTCTTCCCGTGGTACTACAAGCTTTTCACCAAAACGAAAAAGCCGGTACTCTTTTTCCTCTGCTCCCTGGAGGTCTGGCTGGTATTTTCCCTGTTTGTCCGGGAAACCATGCGTGGCGACCTCTATGGTTTCACAAACCGCATCCCGGTCTTTCTGGCAGGCGTTCTGCTGGGCTGGCTGACACAGCAGAAAAAGACCACCTTTACCAAAGGCACATGGTGCCTTATCGCCATTACCTTTGTGACAGGACTTTATCTGGCATACATCACCAACTACAAAGACTATTATCTCCTGGTTCCCACCTCGAACTGCTGCGTTCCGAACTTTATGATCTCCGTTTCCCTGCCGTTCCTGATGGCAAAGTTCCTGGATATTCTGAGCCATGCCAAGTACACCAAGCCGGTAGGCATCGGGCTGACAAAGGTTCTGTCCTTTTTCGGCACATTCAGTCTGGAATTTTACTGCGTCCAGGAATGGCTGGGCTGGAAGATCATGGGCAAGATGTTCGAACAGCAGCGCCCGGGCTGGCTGATTAACCTGGCAGTTCTTCTGGCAATCACAGCAGTTTCCTTTGCCGCACATTTCCTGTTCCAGCAGTTCTGGAAGCTGGTGGACTGGCTCATCGGCATGATTCCCAAGCCGGGCAAAAAGGCAGCCGCAGAACAATCCAAATAACCCATCCCCACAAACACAAAACCGGTCATGCAGACACACATCTGCATGACCGGTTTCTTTTTTCAAGGCATTACCGCCGCACCAGCGCACCCACGGCGCTGCATCCCAGGAATACCACCAGGTCGGCAATGACTACCGTTGCGCCAACCGGCGTGGATGCCAGAATGGAGATCAGCAGCCTGCCACGGCGCAGACCACCGAGATCACCCCGGCACAGCAGATCACGCCCCGAAAGCTCCGAAACAGCCGCATTGCCGAAAGCGCCGGAAAAACGATAAGCGCCGATGTCAGCAGCGAACCCACCAGGTTCATGGCAAGCACGATGATGACTGCGGTCACAACAGCGATCAGCAGGTTGTACATTCTCGCACGGATGCCTGTCGCCGCCGCAAAGGTCTCATCAAACGTCACCGCAAATATCTTATGATAAAACAGCAGGAAAATTGCCATGACCACAATGGACATTCCCACGCAGACCCACACATCTGTTGTGGAAAGGGTCAGAATCAGCGTAGAGCCGAACAATGTACTGCAAACATCTCCCGAGATATTGGCGGAAGAGGAAAACAAGTTCTGCACCAGATAGCCCAGCGCAAGGGCGCTCACGGACAGCATGGCAATGGCGGCATCGCCTTTGATCTTTGCGCTCTGATTGGCGCACAGCAGTATCACAGCACACGCCACCGTCACCGGCATGACCAGCAGCATACTGTTGCTGAGCCGCAGCACTGTGCAATGGCAAGCGCACCAAACGCCACGTGCGACAAACCGTCACCAATGACGGAAAAACGCTTCAGCACCAGTGTTACGCCCAGCAGAGACGAACACAGAGCGATCAGCACGCCGGCAATCAGCGCATACTGCACAAATGAAAACGACAGATAGCCTGTCAGTTCTTCCCAGATACTCATGCCTGTACACCTCCTGTGTATGCCTGTCCGATCCTGCTCCGGAGATAGTCTGCCTTTGTGCCGAAAAACAGCGGCGTCTTGCTGATGTGCAGCACATGGGACGCATATTTGACAGCCGCCTCCATGTCGTGGGAAACCATGAGGATGGTGATGCCGTCCTCCCGGTTCAGCTTTGCGATCAGTTCGTAAAGCTCCGTCTGCGCCTTGGGGTCCAGCCCGGTCACAGGCTCATCCAGCACCAGCATTTTCTGGGTCGCACCCAGCGCCCGTGCCAGCAGGACACGCTGCTGCTGACCGCCGGAAAGTTCCCGATAGCACCGTTTCGCCAGATGGGTGATGCCCAGCCGTTCCATGTTGTCCAGCGCCAGCTGCTTTTCCTGCCTGGTGTAAAACGGCCGCAGTCCGCTGCGGTTCAGACAGCCCGACCGGACGATCTCCAGCACCGATGCCGGAAAGTCACGCTGTACTGCAGTCTGCTGTGGCAGATAGCCGATCTCGTCGGGTTTCAGTCCGTCTCCCGTTTCAATTTTTCCTGCCATGGGAGATTTCAGCCCCAGAATGGCTTTCATCAGCGTACTCTTGCCGGAACCGTTCTCTCCCACAATATAAAGGTAATCTCCGGCGCTGACGGAAAACGACAGATGCTCCATCACTGCCGTTCCCTCATAGCCAGCGTCACATCGCTGCATCTCAATTGTGCCATGTTTCCCTGCTCCCTTCGTTCAGCGCCTTTTCCAGCACGCTGTAGTTTTCCTGCATCTTCGAGAGATATGTTGCCCCCTGGTCGATCTCGCTCTGCGACACCGCCTGCAGGGACTGCAGCGTCAGAATGCTGCCGTCTGTGCAGGCGTTTTCCAGGATCGTCTTTGCCAGCGAATGATTGCTGCCCTCCATGGTCAGCACACAGGACAGCCCCAGCGATTTCACCTTGTCCGACAGAAAGACGATGGTCTCAAAGCTTGCCTCCGTCTCTGCGGAACAGCCGGGAAAGGCGGCGTAATAGGTCAGCCCGTAATCCTCCGCCAGATAGCGGAACGGAAAGCGGTCTGCCACCACAATGGTGCTGCGCTCTGCCGTTTCGGTCATGGTCTGATACTCGGCGTCCAGCGCCTGTAACTGCCCGGCATAGGCGGTATAATTCGCCTGGTACGCCTCTGCGTGGCTGGGGTCAGCCTGGCACAGGGCATCACGCATTGCCGCACACGCCAGCTGCGCACGCCGCAGAGACAACCAGACGTGTTCATCCACCTCTGTTTCCTCTTCTGCGTCATGGTCATGGTCGTGATCGTGGTCATGATGATGGTGGTCATCGTCCTGCATTCCCTCTGCCAGGACTTCCTCGTCGGCGTGCGCCGCATCCACCATAGAGACCAGCTTTGCCGTATGATTCTCCGTGGTGTCCAGCACATCATTGACCCAGGTGTCCGAAACACCGCCCACGTAGCAGAACACATCCGCTCTGGAAATGGCGGCGATATCCTTAACTGACGGCTGGTAGCTGTGCAGGTCTGTCCCATTCTTCACCAACAGGGTCAAATCTACACTGTCCACGCCCTGGGTCAGCTGTCTCGCCCAGTCATATTCCGGAAAGATGGTGCAGACCACCTGCAATTTGCCGTCCGGTTTCGGCAGTGTGCCGCCGCAGCCGCTGAAAAAAACGCTCCATCCGAAACAGAGCGTCAGTAAAAATGCCAGTTTTCGTTTCATCTTGTTCTCACTTCCATATTGCCTGTGCAGTTCACAGTCTGCCTGCCATGCGTTCTGCATCTCTGTTTGAAATTGAAAATGATTTTCATATTCAGATTATAGCACATATTGAAGCACTTGTCAAGCCCGTTTTGCAGAAAAAGAATTCCAATTGAAAGACAGACCTGTTTTTTTGCAGTTCTGCCCTCATACTATCATAAGTTCCGTTGCCTGTGCTTATTCCACCGCACACGGGAATTAAAAAGGAAATCGTGCTGCCATAAGAATTTTAAGGAAACACTTGACGAAAAGAGAGAAATGTAGTAAAATAAAAATGATATGACTCGGAAAGGAGCAGTGAAAAATGCTGACAGAGAAAATGACCTACACGGTTTCTACCATCACCCCGAACACACAGGTTGGTGACATCGTCTATGTAAAGTCGCTGGATTCCGGTGCGCACGCCATCGGTGAAGTCGATCACGTTTATGCACACGGCATTCACGTCGATCTCTATATGGCAAAGCCATTGATGAGACAACTTTTGAGGTAACCCGAAAGCTGTACCCGGAATTTGTCAATATTCATACATCCACCAACAACAGCACAACACCTGCAAACGCATAAGAGCGTCTGCGGACAAGCGAAAAGCTGCCGGCAATTTTTTGCCGACAGCTTTTTTCATGCGTTCTTTTGTTTTGCCGTTTCCAGACCTGCTCCAGCAGCATTCCGATCAGAAACGCTGCGATATCGCCAAAGGTGGAAATGATCCGCAGGGTGACGGCGTACAGCATAATGGTATTCATATCCAGAAAGCTGCCGCACATCATTATCATAACCGCCTCACGGATACCGATGCCGCCGGGCGCACCCGGTGTGATAAAGCCCACGATCCAGGAGAACAGGTATGTTCCCAGGAACAGTCCCAGTTTATCCCCAGGCACATCGAACAGGAATGCTGCCGGAATGGCATACATTGCCGTGGAGATGATGTACTGCACCACGTACAGCAGGAACACGCCCAGCACACGCAGCAGGATCTTCCGGTTCAGCAGTTTCCGGTACTTTTCAAAGTAGCGCTGCAGCGGCTCCCGGAACTTCCAGCGCAGCACCAGGAACAACAGCAGCAGCACCGCAACGCCGACACCCAGCACAATGAGGAAATTGTTCCGGTATGTGCGGATCAGTTCCAGCATATTCTTTCCCATAAGCACCACGATCAGCAGCAGCGGCGTCAGCATGGAGCAGACGATATCCAGCACAGTGGCACTGGCTACGTCCACGTGGCTGATATGAAGGTCGGCGGCAAGCTGGTTTCTGCCCACATACTGAAAAACATTGCCCGGCACATATTTCATCAGATTCGACTTGGTATACACCGGCAGTGCATCTTTCATGGGAATATTTGTCCCGGACAGGATGCGGACGAACCGCACCCAGGGCATGGACATAAACAGAATCACAGCCGTCTGTATCAGCACACAGCCGGTAATCATTGCAATCAGCCTGCCCGACGCAAACATCGACCAATCTACATCCATGGTCACGATCTTCTTTACCACAAACACCAGGGCGATCACCGTCACAATCGTCCCGATCAATTTATAGTACTTTTTCAAAAAGCGCATAGAGAATCCTTTCTGTTGTAAATTTTAGGCGACACCGCACAAAGCTTGTGCGTAAGATGCGCAGCCGGATTTTTCGGCAGATTGCATAGAAATTCCGCAGCCATACTGTCGTATGGCAAGGGATTTCTGTGTGATATGACGGAAAATCAGCAAGCAGATTGCGTGCAAAGCTGCCAAGCGTGCTTTGTGCGGTGTTGCCTTATAATACAGTTTATTGTACCATATAATACAGTCTATTGTACCATGTTTTCCGGGGATTGTCAATTGTGGGAAAAGAGAAACAGCCGCTCTGCATTTTGCAGGACGGCTGTTCATTCTGTTTGATCTTCTTCGCAGTATTCCAGAATATCTCCGATCTCACAGTGCAGCGCCGCACAAATTCGTGACAGCACCTCACTGTCATATCGTGTGACACGATTCTTGTAGTAATTATCGATCACCGGATACTTTGTTCCCGTCATCTGCGCAAGACGATACCGGCTGATGCCACGCTCTTGCAGCAGCTGTTCCAACCGCAGCCGAACCATCATGCCACCTCCAAAGAAAAAACATCTCTTTTTACTATACAGGATATTTTTTCTCTTGACAATTCCTTTATACAAGTATATAATTATATAAGGATATAGTATGGAGGTTTGCATGATAGACTATGAAAATTTATATTATGACACACAGAAACAAGTTACAAGAACCATACAAATTTTAGAACACGAATTAGAACATCTGAAAGCCTTTCAATGCCTTTGTGAAAATCGGGTTCTTGCACCTGAATTTGAGGTTACACACCAAAACAAGCCACGGGAAAATTAACAGAGAAACAGCCGCTCTGCATCATAATGTGCAGGACGGCTGTTTGGATTCCAGTGTGAAATTTTTATCTCGGCTTGTGCGCACGAACGGTTTCAAGCGTTGCGTTGGGATTGCTCTTTTTGAAGATTCCGAAGGCATCCTCGTCGCTGATTCCCGGATTCTCCTGGTAAATCTTCTTGATTTTCTTGTCGTCTCCAGGCGTTGTCGTTTTGATGTTATTGTCACTGCGACGGGCAATTACATTTAATTCGTCATTGGTATAGTTGTTTTCCGGTCTGTGTGCACGAACAGTCTCGAGTGTTGCATTGGGATTGCTCTTTTTGAAAATCTCGAAGGCATCCTCATCGCTGATTCCCGGATTGTCCTGGTAGATCTTCTTGATTTTCTTGTCGTCTCCCGGTGTGATCGTTTTCATATCATTGCCGCTATGGGATGCAATTGTATTCAATTCCTGGTTGCTCAGATCTTTGCTCTTACCGCTTTCTCCCGACTTTTTACTCTGACTCGCCGTATTTTTCTTGGGTTTCGATTTGCCGCTTGTCTGGCTGTTGTCGGCGATGAGGTCAATGCCCTTGGAAATGTTATTCGCCGTTTTGCTGTCGGACGAAGTAAAGAGAACAATTGCGATCAAAAGCACAATAAAAAGGGCAAGGGGCAGCACGTTCAGAATTGCCGCAACGACCAGCTGAAACATGGGCTTGCCGTTTTTCTTTTTGAAACAAGCGACACAATACGGAAAGAAGGAGCTGTCTTCCTTGGCGCTTTTCTTCTCCTTGACGATCTGTACAATGGTGATGATCTCAAAGATCACGCCCGAAATAATCGACAAAATTAACGCAAAGTTATTGCCGTCCGCCGAACCGCTGGCAGCGGCGGCAAACAGAATAATCATGCCGATCAAAAATAAAACCATATTGACAATGGAAATCCCGAAAAGGATGGTGTTCTTTTTCATAATATACCTCCGTGTACCTATCTCATAGTTTTGTCGGGACACTGGCTTTCATCCTGCCTGCCCCGGGTTGTTTCTGCCCACAAAATTGATGCCGCTTTCATCCTCCCTGTGCTGTTTTTTGCGCTGAACCGATTCACCTGCCATTTCGCATCGTTTTCACTTTTTTCTCTCTGACAATTGGATTTTTCCAGCAAAAACGTGTATATTCTTATTATAAGCTATATTTTTTCTGTTGTCAAGTCGTTTTTCAACTTTTCATCTGTTTACATTCAGAAACTGCTCCGATACTCTTAATAGCAGAGGTGATGACACATGATACTGGACTATCCGCAAATCGGAAAAAATCTTGCAAAGCGACGAAAGGAGCTGAAACTAAAACAGTACGAAGTCTGCGAACGTGCGGAGATCAATGACAAATACCTATCCTGCATTGAAACCGCCCGCTCCATTCCCAGTTTAGAAGTTTTCCTCAGACTCTGTACCGCTTTAGAAACAACCCCGGACCGTATTCTTTTCGGCACTGTCCGCCAAACAGATTACACGAAAGACAGTACGATCCTGCTGGAAAAGTTTCAGCGGCTTTCTCCCAACAACAAACGTCTTTGCCTTGCATTCATGGACCTGCTTTCCAATGACTTTCAGAATATGTAGTCCATGCTTTTATTATAGTCAAAGAGCCAGACAGACGTTTGTCCGTTCAAAAACAATTTACAGCTATACGCAAAAAACAGCCGCTCTGCATCCCGCAGAACGGCTGTTTCCTTTTCAAAGGATATCTTTTCTGTTTTTAGAATACTTACATCAAATCGCAGATACGGTTCGAGAATGCCACCGGATCTTCTACCGGCATACCGGCGATCAGCAGTGCCTGGTCATACAGCAGCTTTGCATACTCGTCCAGCTTTGCGGTATCGCTGGTCTGGAGTTCCATCAGACGCTGATAGATGGGATGCTCCGGGTTGATTTCCAGCACGGTCTGTGCCTGGAGTTTCTGACCCTCTGTTCCTGGCATTGCGTTCAGCGTCTTTGCATTTCCATGGAGAGTTCGCCTTCGCTGGACAGGCAGACCGGGTGGGACTTCAGGCGGCCGGACAGCTTGACATTGCCGACCTTGCCTCCAGTGCCTTCTTCATTTCCTCCAGCATATCCTTGCTGGATTCCTGTTTCTCTTCCAGTTCTTTCTTTTCCTCTTCGGATTCCAGATCCAGATTGCTGTCCAGAACCGACTGGAACTGTTTGTCTTGATAGTTCTGCATCATGCGGACTGCAAACTCGTCCACATTCTCGGTGAAGTACAGGATCTCATAGCCCTTGTCCTTGACCTGTTCGGTCTGCGGCAGGGACTCGATACGTGCAACGCTTTCGCCGGCTGCATAGTAGATCTTGTCCTGTCCCTCCGGCATACGGTCTACGTATTCCTTCAGAGACACCAGCTTGCCGTCCTTTGAGGACGGGAACAACAGCAGATCCTGGAGCAGATCCTTGTGCATACCGTAATCCTGGTAGATGCCGTATTTCAGCTGCAAACCGAAGGACTGGAAGAACTTCTCATACTTCTCCCGGTCGTTCTTCATCATACGCTGGAGTTCGTTCTTAATGGTACGCTCAATGCTGCGTGCGATCTGGCGCAGCTGTGCGTCGTGCTGGAGCATTTCACGGGAGATGTTCAGCGACAGGTCCTCCGAGTCTACCAGACCCTTGACAAAGCTGAAATAATCCGGCAGCAGATCCTCGCAGCGCTCCATAATCAGAACGCCGTTTGCATACAGCTGCAAGCCCTTTTCGTAGTCCTTGCTGTAATAGTTGAACGGTGTGTGCGACGGCACATACAGCAGGGCATCATAGGTGATCGTACCCTCGTTCCGGACGTGCATATGGCACAACGGATCGGTATAATCGCCGCACTTGTCCTTATAGAAGCTGTTGTACTCCTCTTCGCTGATCTCGTTCTTATTCTTATGCCACAGCGGAACCATGCTGTTCAGCGTGACGTTTTCGATATAGTCCTCGTACTCGTCGGAATCCTCTTTCTTGCGGCTCTTGGTCATATCCATACAGATGGGGAACCGGATATAATCGCTGTAGCGCTTTACCAGGCTCTGGATTCGGTACTGATCCAGGAATTCGCTGTAATTTTCGCCGCCGTTGCCGTCCTCGTCTGCTGCCACATCGTCCAGCAGTTCCAGGGTGATCTCCGTGCCGACCGTATCCTTGTCGCAGGTGTCCATGGTATAGCCCTCAACGCCCTCAGACTGCCATACATAGCCCTGTGTCTCGCCGAACGCCAGAGACTTACTGTCACACGCTTTGCCACCATAAATGCGGAGTAGAAACCGACACCGAACTGACCGATGATCTGGTTGTCCTCTGCCAGGTTGTTTTCCTTCTTGAACTGGAGCGAACCGCTGTTTGCGATCGTACCAGATGCTCTTCCATCTCTTCCTTGGTCATGCCGATACCATTATCGGTAATGGTCAGCGTGCGTGCATCCTTGTCTACCGCCAGCGTGATCTTGAAGTCCGACTTGTTCATGCCCACGCTGTCATCGGTCAGCGACTTGAAATACAGCTTGTCGATAGCATCGCTGGCGTTAGAGATCAGTTCCCGGAGAAAGATCTCCTTATGGGTATAGATAGAATGGATCATCATGTCCATCAGCTTTTTGGATTCTGCCTGAAATTGTTTCTGTTCCATATGTTTCTTCCGCATTCCCGGAGAAATGCGACTCCTTTCCTGTCAAAGTGGTTTGCAATCGTGCCGCTTTAGCACTCTTGCTTTTTAAGTGCTAACACTATTATAGCATATGTGCTAATTTCGTCAAGCGTGATTTTGCATTGTTTACAATTTATTTACAAAAGAAAAAGCGGAACACTTCCAAGTGAAATGCTCCGCCTCTTTTTTGTTATTCAGTTTTGGGTTATTCCGCACAAGGCAGCGTATCCACCAGATGAATCAAAAACTTCATCAAAGCGACCACATCCCGGCTGTCCACTTCGCCGTTTCCGTCGCAGTCTGCCAGCGTAACATACTGACATTGGGTGCCGGTCGTTACAATTTTGGACAGCAGCACAGCATCCGACACGTCAATCACACCGTCCCAGTTCACGTCTCCCGCATGATAGATAGCAGGGTTTACACCATAACCGAGGTATGTAAGCGACAAATCCACATAAACATCCGGATTCAGTACCAAAAGGGTTGCGATGATATTGGCGACCTTGCTTTCTTCCTTCCACAAAGTGATCGCAGGCAATTTATACTGAAATGTCGTATAGATGTCAAAGGAGCGATAAAGTGTGCTTGATTCGCCGTCCGTATTCACTTGATATGTCTCATCCGGAGAATGATGAAACTGAACCGCATCCACATATTTTCTGGGAATGCCCAATTCCGCACAAAAGGCATCCAGCGAGGCAGAATCTGCACTTTCTGCACTGTCCCCGTATTTTTCTACCATGGCATCACATTGTTCCAACGTCGCATAAGCACAGCGAAATTGAATGTTTCATGGTACGTGTCGCATTCCTCAAAATCTGCTCCAGTTCCGCATCAGGCAGCGCATAAAACTGGTCAAACGTGTAGTTCGCATAATAAGGGGTATCCGTTTTCTCATCCGACGCAAGGTCTTTAGAAGTATAAGCGGAAACCGGCAATGCTGTAGAAAACAGCATTAGTGATGCCAGAATGGCAGAAGATATCCTTGTCCAAATTTTTTCATCAGTGACCCTCCTTAAAAACCGTTGTCATTCTCCCATAAAATCGAAATGACACCTCGGCTTACTTTCAGTATATCATACCCACGGGAAACCGTCAATTCTCACTTCGCACAAATGCACACACACTTTTTTTACAAAATGCACAAAATTTAAGATTTACAAATCTCCGAATTTCTCCAAGAACTTCTGCACGCCGAACAAATCAGACTGCACGGTAACTGTCAGCTCACGCAGTTCCAGATTCGGCATCACCAGATCCGGCACCATGATGACACGCAGATTTGCCGCAGCGGCGCTGCGAATCCCGTTGGGCGAATCCTCCACGGCAAAGCTCAGCCCCGGGTCTGCGCCAATGGCATCGCAGGCAATCTCATAAATCTCCGGATCGGGCTTGCCATGTTCCACCTGTTCCCCGGTGATGATCGCATGAAACAGATCCACCATCTTTGCCGATTCCAGGTGGTGCATGGTACTTTCCCGCCCGGTAGAAGTCGCCAGAGCCACACGCCAGTCCTCCTGCCGCAGCCATTGCAGTAATTCCACCGCACCCGGCTTAATTGGCATCCCATCCGCCAACATTTCCGCCATAATCTCGTGATTGCGCTTGTGAAATGCAAGGTAGTCAAAGTCCGGGTAATTCTTCTCAAAAAAAGCCCTGGTGTCATTGCGGTTCAGCCCACGGCACCGGAAAATGGCATCGTCTATCTGTGCAAAGCCCATTTCCTCCGCCGCCTGCCGCCATGCCTGATCGCCGACACGCTCCGTATCAAACAAAACTCCGTCCATATCAAAAATAATCGCTTTCATGCTGTTCCTCCCGTTAATAAGAATTCCAATACCTTTATTATAACCGAACCGATGTTGTTCTGTCAATATGAAAAAAGCCGCCGGTGCATGAAAACACTGGCGGCTTTGCAATGGTGGGCCATCGGGGACTCGAACCCAGGACCGACCGGTTATGAGCCGGTAGCTCTAACCAACTGAGCTAATGGCCCGGAAGTGGGATTAACGAAGAATATTATACCATAAAGAGGGCAGATTTGTCAAGAGGGTTAGAAAAAAGGTTAGAAGAAAAGGGTGAATTCAGCGAATGAGGAAGTGATAAAAAAGGATAAGGATATATATAAAGTAAAAGAAGCGGCAACGAAAAAGGGAGCCTTTCGAAATGAAAGACTCCCTCAAAGAAAAGCCGGCATTGACCAATTTTCCCAGATCGAGATGACCAAGTATCGTAGGCGCAAAAGAGCTTAACTGCCGTGTTCGGAATGGGAACGGGTGGGACCTCTTTGCCATAAACACCGGCGAACTAAAAAACAGAGATAAATGAAGAACAAATGAAGCGCATAACAAAGGACGCTAATGAACAAAAGGAAAAGCGAACGACCGATTAGTATCTGCAAGCTAAACACGTCACCGTGCTTACACATCAGACCTATCAACTCGTAGTCTACAAGGGGTCTTAAAGGAGATCTTATCTTAAGGGCGGCTTCACGCTTAGATGCTTTCAGCGTTTTATCCGTTCCGCACATAGCTGCCAGCCTGTGCCACTGGCGTGACAACTGGTGCCACCAGAGGTGCGTCCATCCCGGTCCTCTCGTACTAGGGACAGCTCTTTCAACT
>ENA-OQEX01000412-OQEX01000412.1-human-gut-metagenome-genome-assembly--contig:-NODE-412-length-23179-cov-6.312381_pt1 | contig 23179 bp, 28 predicted proteins | sample MGYA00242802_ERZ504649 | MGnify/ENA primary metagenome ERZ504649 (study PRJEB26092, sample SAMD00036194) | human gut metagenome | host: Homo sapiens | study: EMG produced TPA metagenomics assembly of...
CCCACCAGTTGAAAGAGCGGAACCGGTATAACACCGTGTATGCGACCCACGAGGGTTCGGCGGCAGCGCCGACGGCAGGACTGCATTTTACGCCGCAGCTTTTGGAGGAAATCCAGAATAAGGGGATTGAGATCGCCCGCGTGACTTTGCATGTCGGTCTGGGAACGTTCCGTCCGGTAAAAGTAGAGGAAGTGACGGAACACCATATGCATTCTGAGTTTTACCAGATTGATGAGGAAGCAGCCAAGAAGATCAATCACGCGAAAGAAAACGGAGGAAGAGTGATCTGTGTGGGAACGACAAGCTGCCGGACGATCGAGTCTGCGGCGGATGAAAACGGGCGTTTGAAAGCGTGCAGCGGATGGACGGAAATCTTCATTTATCCGGGCTATCAGTTTAAAATATTAGATTGTCTGATCACAAACTTCCACTTGCCGGAATCCACGCTGATCATGCTTGTGTCCGCTCTTGCCGGAAGAGATCATGTGCTGGCGGCTTACGAGGAAGCGGTTCGGGAGAAATATCGCTTTTTCTCGTTTGGAGATGCGATGTTTATCGAATGATGGCTGCGCTGACTGCGGCGGATGTATCTATGATGTCGGCAGCCGCCGCAAGCGCAGTAGATCCCGGAGTGATCGAATGTTTTAATCTGAAATTGCCATCATGCAGAACGCCGCGATCCCGACAGCAGCATAGAGCATATGGATGATCATGCAGATCTGCATCCAGAGGTGGCGGACGTTGCCTTTGGCATAGACGATCACGGAGAAGACGCCACCGGCGATCATCAAAGCGGCGCAGCCGGAAATCAGGATTTTTGCCATCGGCATCTGGAGCGCCCAGTCATAGCGCCGGAGGAAAAGCAGCCCCCATGGGATGAACAACATGATCGTGGAAACAGTAGTATAAATTTTAGTTTTCATAAGTGATCTCCTTTCAGGATAGATTTGGAAGTGTTCTTTATTTTCGCTCTGCGTGACCAAAACGGAGGCAGGCGATGAAAAGTGCGGCGAGCGTGAGCAAGGCGGCAATCGGGATCCATGGGATCCAGTCGATGGCTGTCTCATAGACCCCGGCGGCAGCCCGTCCGTATGCGATCATCAGCAGATAAAACGGATAACACATCGGGTAGGCGAACCAGACCTTTGTGTTGATCAGCAGGACGGAGGGCACGATGGAAGCAAGTCCGATCCCGATCTGGAAGATCGGAGAGGCGATCAGTACCGCGATCATCCAGAAGACGGCAGCCATCGGGACGGCAGCAAGATAAAATCCAAATACAGTACGAAAAACAAAAAGCGGCGGCAGAAGCAGTGTGTAGTCAACCATTGCGGATGCGCCGCTGCGCTTAAGTAGTATGCAAGGATCAGCAGGAGCATTTGTACAAAAGTAAGCAGGATCAGCACGGTAAATTTTGCAAGACAAAGGGCGGGACCGCTTATGGGAAGCGCCAGCATTTTTAAGATCCCATGATTGGTATGTTCGTTCTGCCGGAGCAGTACGGTACAGAGGTAAGGATGAGGAAGCCTTCTTCCATGTAGGCCCGGAAGCCTTGCTCATCTATATCCAGCGTCTGCGCACCGCCGATGGTCAGCCGGTGTTTCTGGAAAATCTCTTCCTGCCCTACGAGCCCTACAAGAGCCTGATGAGCGAGAATCTCAATGATGTTTCCATGTTTGACACCATTGAGCGCATCTCCGGGCTGCGCCCTGCAACGACCTCCTGCCAGCGTATCGAGGCGGTACGGGCTTCGGCAGAACAGGCACAGCTGCTCAACCTTTCGCTGGGCGAGCCGCTGCTGTATCTGAACGCCTACTTCCATGACCAATATGACCACCCGCTGTGCATCGGGCGGCAGTATTACATTGGAAGCCGGTATATGTTTGAGTTTTGAGGGCAGCATTCTGTCCCCCCAAGAGCGTCTTTTCCACCCGGAAAAGACGCTCTTTTTGTCGTTCCAAGGAGAATTGTTGGTGAAACTGCTAAAATATAGGGAGATGCTTTGTGCACTTTACCAAAGTAAAGATTTTTTTAGAAAAACCTCTTGACGTCTGTGCAAAATGTGGTACTATGTACATGACGATTATGACGTTTATAACGAATAAGATGATACAGACGCCGAAGAGATGAAGGAAACACAGGAAAGGTCGTGGATGCGTATGAACCGAATCATTCTTGCTTCGCACGGAGGCTGTCCGCCGGAATGAAGGACACCGTGCAGATGATCCTTGGTGAGTTGCCGAACCTTTATGCCTTGCTACTGCGGGATGAGACCGAGCCTATCACGGTGGCGGCACGTCGGTTGCTGGATGGCTTTGCAGCAGAGGATGCTGTGTACATCGTGACCGATGTGATGGGCGGCAGCGTGAACAACGAGATGCTGACTCTGCTGCCGGAGTATCCGGCGGTGCACCTGATTTGCGGCATGAACGCTTCTCTGGTGCTGACCCTTGCTTCCAACGACGAAGCCCTGACACAGGACGAACTGGCCGAGTGCATTGCAGATGCCAAGGCGCAGATCATTGATTGCAACCTGCTGCTGAAAAAAGCAGCCCAAGATGAGGAGGATGACCTATGATCAAATTAGTACGTCTGGACTACCGCCTGCTGCACGGTCAGGTGGTATTCTCGTGGACCGGCCATGTGGGCGCACAGCGCATCATCGTGGTGGACGATGACGCCGCCAACGACGAGATGAAAAAGTCCGCCCTGCTGCTGAGCAAGCCTGCCGGTGTCCGGGTGAACATCTTCACGGTGGACAAAGCCATCGCCAAGATGCCCAAGGTGGAGCAGCTGGACGAGAAGATCATGATGATCTTCGGCAACACCGCTGCCCTGCTCAAGTTCTGCCAGGCATACCCCAAGATCAAAGAGATCAACTACGGCGCTGTGGCAAACAAGCCCGGCTCCAAGGCCTTTGACCAGTCGGTATTCCTGACCCCGGAGGAGCAGGCAGACACCCAGAAGCTGCTGGATATGGGCATTAAGATCTACAGCCAGCAGACCCCCACCTTTAAGGTAGTACCCATCGATCACATCTGATCGTAAGGAGATAAGAAGGAGGAATTGACCCATGTTTGTTACCGCACTGCTTCTGGGTCTGGTTGGCGTGTTCTGTATTCTGGACTCGCGCATTCTGGGCCGCATGAACTTCGAGCGTCCGCTCATCACCTGCACCATCGTCGGTGCGCTGCTGGGTGATCTGCAGACCGGCCTGACCCTTGGCGCATCCATCGAGTTGATGAGCCTTGGCATCGTGAACATCGGCGCAGCAGCACCCCCGGACATGAACATGGCTGCCATCATCTGCGCAGCTTTTGCCATCCTGACCGATGCTTCTGCCGAGACCGCACTGGCGCTGGCCATTCCCATCGCTGTTCTGGGCCAGATGCTGGGCGTGCTGATGCGCACCATCCTGTCCAACCTGACCCACGTTGCCGACCACGCCATTGCAGAAGGCAAGTTCCGCAAGGCATGGAGCATGCACATCGTCTGGGGCACGCTGCTGTACAGCCTGATGTACTTTATCCCCATCTTCCTGTCCGTCTACTTCGGCACGGATCTGGTGCAGAAGATCGTGGCTTTCATCCCCGCATGGCTGACCGATGGCCTGAACCTCGGCAGTAAGTTCCTTACCGCTTACGGTATTGCCCTGCTGCTGTCCACCATGCTCAACCGCGACCTGACCGTCTACTTCCTGCTGGGCTTCTTCTTTGTGGGTTATCTGGGTCTGGATATCACCGCTGTGGCGATCTTCGCCGCAATTCTGGCTGTGATCCTGACCGGTCTGAAGTATGGCAAGGGCGCACCTGCCGCAGCCGCTGCCGGTGCAGCTGCTGCCAACCCGGACTACGACCCGCTGGAAGATGACGACGATCTTTGATAGGAGGAAGCTGAAATGAGCAACGCAACCAAGACTGCAAAGCGCAGCGACTTCAAGAAATACTTCCAGTTCATGTGGCGCTCCCTGAACATTCAGGCCTCCTGGAACTACGAACGTCAGATGAACATGGGCTTTTTGTACGGCATCGCTCCCACGCTGGACGAGCTGTACCCCGACGAGAACGACCCCGAGCAGCTGGCGCACAAAAAGGAAGCCTACGAGCGCGAGATGGCGTTCTACAACTGCACCCCGCAGACCAGTGCCTTTACGCTGGGTCTGGCCGCTTCCATGGAGGAGCAGTACGCCGCCGACCGTGAAAACTTCAACCCGGAGACCATCAACGCCGTCAAGACCTCGCTGATGGGCCCCCTGTCCGGCGTGGGCGACTCCTTCTTCCAGGGCACTGTCCGTCTGATCGCTTTTGGTCTGGGCATCTCTCTGGCACAGCAGGGTAACGTTCTGGGCCCCATTCTGGCCATGATCCTCTCCATTGTCCCCGCTGTGCTGGTCACATGGTTTGCCGGTAAGCTGGGCTATACCATGGGCAGCAAGTACCTGACCAAGCTCAACGGCGGCATGATGGACAAGCTGATGTACGTCTGCGGCATCGTAGGCCTGATGGTCATCGGTGCCATGGTGGCAAGCATGGTGGGTCTGACTACTCCCATCACCTTCGCAAGCACCGGTCTGGTGCTGCAGGATGTGCTGAACAGCATTCTGCCGAACCTTCTGAACCTTGGCATCGTGATGCTGATGTACACCCTGATCCGCAAAAAGGTCAAGACCGGCTGGCTGCTGGGCATCTGCATCGTGGGCGGTGTTGCCATCAACGCCTTGGTCTGTTGGTGTAACCGGGTTTCCGGCTTACATAGATATCCGTACGCCTGTAATTTGTGATTCATCAGAACAAAAAGAAAAATAATTTGGAGGATTGCATTATGTATAACATTGATCTGGCAAACGTCAAGTCCATCGTGGCAGACATCGTGGCAAAGCACAACGTGGAGAACGTGGCCTTTGTTGGCTGCGGTGCTTCCAAGGCAGAGCTGTACCCCGCAAAGTACTTCCTGGCAAACTGCAGCAAGAAGCTGCGTGTGGCACACTACACCGCCAACGAGTTCAACTACGATACCCCCGATTGGCTGGGCGACACCACCGTGGTCATCACCGCTTCTCTGGGCGGCAGCACCCCTGAGACCGTCAAGGCCAACAGCGTGGCAAAGGCTGCCGGTGCAACCGTTGTCAGCGTTACCCACGCTGCCGGTTCTGCCCTGACCAAGGAAGCTGACTACACCATCGTTCACGGCTTTGAGGCAAACTACGCTGCCAAGCTGGAGAAGATGGGCTACGTTCTGGCACTGGCTGTGGAGATCCTGCAGCAGGTGGAAGGCTTCGACAAGTACGACAAGATGATCGAGGGCCTGACCAACGTGTTCGAGGCTGCCGAGAACGCTGCCAACTCTGCCCGCAAGTCTGCCAAGGAGTTCGCTGAGAAGTACAAGGACGCTCCCGTCGTCTACGTCATGTCCAGCGGCGCTTCCATGGAGGTCGCTTACTCCACCTCCATCTGCCTGATGATGGAGATGCAGTGGGTCAACTCCGGCTCCTTCCACAGCGGCGAGTTCTTCCACGGCCCCTTCGAGATCGTGGACAAGGACGTGCCTTCATCCTGCTGATGAACGACGGCAAGACCCGTCCCGTGGATGCCCGCGCACTGACCTTCCTGCACCGCTTCGATGCTCTGACCACTGTTGTGGATGCAAAGGATTACGGTCTGGGCAATGCTGTGGACAGCAGCGTCATCACCTACTTCAACCCGATGATGCACACCGCCGTGTTCCGCGTCTATGCTGAGGAGCTGTCCTACGTCCGTCAGCATCCGCTGACCTGCGCCGCTATATGTGGAAGCTGGAGTACTAAGCGATCGACCGGGATCAATAGACCCATGCTTGGGGGAGGGGCTTGCCCCTCCCCTTTTTTGATGAAGAGGGAAATGAAGAATGATTGAAGCAGTGATTTTTGATATGGATGGGGTGCTGGCAGATACGGAATATTACTACGAGAACCGCCGTAAAAACTTTCTGCTGGAAAACGGCATCCCCATCCCGGAGGGCAACTTCATCGGCTCCAACGAAAAAGCCATCTGGGAAGCCATTGTCCCCAACGACCCTGTGCGCCGTCAGGAGATGCTGATGGCTTACCGGGAGTACCGCAAGGCTCGCCCCACCCCCTACGGCAAGCTTACCGACCCGCAGGCAGAGCCGCTGATGAATGCGCTGCGCAGCCGGGGGCTGAAGGTGGCGGTGGCGTCCTCCAGCGCAGCACCGGATATCATGAAGATGCTCACGGAGGGCGGCTTGAAAGCCATGGTGGATTTTGCTTTCAGCGGCGAGGACTGCGCCGCCCATAAGCCTGCACCGGACATCTATCTCAAGGCGCTGAAGGCACTGGGGCTGACGGCAGACAAGGCCATTGCGGTGGAGGATTCTCCCACAGGCATTGCCTCCGCAAAGGCGGCAGGGCTGAAGGTGCTGGCACTGAAGCCCCGCCACGGCGAGCCGCTGGACCAGTCCGCCGCAGACTGCATCATCACCCAGCTGATGGATGTAAAGGAGCATCTGGACTGAGATGGAAGCGATCAAGAACGGTCTGCGCAAAAACCTGACTCCGGCACAGCTGTGGAGCGGCGCACGCTTTTTTCTACTGCTGAATCTGGGACTTATCATCTATGCAGTAGCACTGAACTTTTACTGTGCGCCCAACCACTTTGTATTTGGCGGCACCACCGGTCTTTCCATCGTTCTGGCCACCTGCTTTCCGGCTCTGAGCGTCAGCACCTTTATGTGGATCACCAATGCGGTGCTGGATGTGCTGGGCTGCGTCTTTCTGGGCATAAAGACCATGGGTTGGACACTGTACTCCTCCTTCATGCTCAGCTTTTATTCCAGTATGTGCGAAAAGATGTTTCCCGTGTCGCAGCCTTTGACGGATGATACTTTGCTGGAGCTGTGCTTTGCGGTGGCGCTGCCTGCCATTGCCAGCGGCATCGTATTCAACATCGGGGCATCCACCGGCGGCACCGAGATCGTGGCGATGATCCTGCACAAGTACATCAAGGTGGAGATCGGCAGGGCTCTGCTGCTCAGCGATATCGGCACAGTGCTGTTTGCGGCTTACCTCTACGGCCCGCAGACCGGGATGTACTGCGTGCTGGGACTCATCGGGCGCAGCACCATCGTGGATACAGCTATCGAGAGCCTGAATCTCCGCAAGGTGTGTACGGTCATCACCTCAAGGCCGGAGCCCATCCGGCATTTCGTTACGGAAACACTGGGACGCACAGCGACCCAGCAGAACGCCACCGGCGTGTACACCGGCGAGCCCCGCACCATGATTATGGTGGCGCTGACCCGGCGGCAGGCAGGGCTGCTGCGGGATTTCCTGCGCCGGGAGGACCCGGAGGCCTTTCTGACCATTGTCAACTCAAGCGAGATCATCGGCAAAGGGTTCCAGTCCATCTGAAAACGCAGAATGCCCGCCCACTGTGGCTTTCCACAGGTGGGCGGGCATTATTATATATGGTAAATGGTTATTTACGCTGACTTCCCGGGATTTACGCTGAAAATACGCTGACTTGGCATGGTTTACGCTGAATTTACGCTGAAAACGCGCAATCGCGCGAACAAAGCGCGAATAAATCCGGCTGACCGCGAATAAACCGCGAACAAAAATCGCACGGGCGTGCATTCTTCATGCGTGGGAAGGTGCGACGTGAAAGTTGGAACTTGTAAAAATAAACTGTAATACGATTGAATTTCGGAAAAGTGGAATCGCACGCTGGAATGCGCGCGTGCAATGTTGCCTGAATAAAAGTCAGCGATAAAAACGCGCGCCGCGCGATTAGCATTTTTGCCGCGCGTTTTCTAAGGCTCAATCTTCCAGCCTGCCGTGGTCACAGCCGAGGGAAAGATAATGCTCCATCTCCCCTCTCAGCACCATCTGTGCGTACTCCAAGGCTTATTATACAGCAGCCAGTCCAGTTCTGCCCGCTGTGCCGGGGTGTTGCCGTACTCGTCCTCCACGGTAATGCAGTCGATGACAACGGTGGTGCCATCCGCGAACAGGGCTTCCACCCGGTTGGTGTCCATGTTGTAGCGGCAGGAAAGCAATTTTGTCATAGTCATATCCTCCAAGACTTGATTTTTGGTGTGCAGTCACTCGAACCAATGCCGTCAAGTCGTTGTCGGATGAAGTGGTTTTTAGTTTGTCCGGGAGTAAGTGCACGGTTTCTGCACGGTTTTTGCACGGTTTCAAAACGTGCAAAGGGTGCAAATCGTTGCAAAATCGGACAAAGGATGCAGAAACTCCAAGCTCAAAACTTGCGATGTATCGCTAAGAAATAACGACAAAACGTAACTTCCAAAAATTGAGGGAATCGCCCGGCGTGCGCTACGAATCAGTAGGCCGGGGGTTCGAGTCCCTTCCATCGCACCAAACAATGAAAATCCGAACTTTTTTCCGATAGGAGAAGGGTTCGGATTTTTTGTTTTCTTCGGAAATGACAATTCTGGCTCATTTCAAACGGCTGTGTGTCCAAAACCTTATCAAAAAAGACGTATCACAAAAGTCACAACTGTAAAGGTGCCGTAAGGCAGAAAGGACACAAACATGAAGTACGATGAAAGAGCCTGCAAATTCAACATGGACACCGGGTGCGTGGAGCTGCTGCTCCGGGATGGGAGAAAAATCTCCATTGATTGCGCTGGGGTTGAGGATGCTCTGGATGTGACTATGTCGCAACAGACGGAACTGGATTACCTTATCTATAATGACCCACTGGCTATGCCGATTTGATTCTGAATGGGGACCCGGAGGAATATTTGAAGAACGTGGCCGGGAGCCATGGGTTAGAAGATTGACCACACTATAAGAATTCCCTAGAAAACAGTTCCCATCTGTACGACAAAATTACAGATGAAACCGATTTTTATGTGCGTATAAAATGTTCGGTGCAACTTGCTCCCGGCTAAATGACGCCGGTCTTTTTGTCTGGGCTTGTGCAGCAGCCCCTTTTGCCGCAGAGCAACGGATGCTCTGAGCACAATCTACAAATTTGCGGCAAATTATTTGTGAAGATGTCGAATAGACATTTCGGATTCTCTGCGGTATCATAAAAGCACAGGATTGTTACTCTCTGGAGGCATTACTTGTACACTTGCTTGCTGGTTCGACTTACTTGTTTAACTTGCTTGTGATCGTACTATCGTTATTTGCCGCAGGGAGTTATTTTTTGTAGGGCAGGATCGGACATGGAAGTTTACAAGAAGATCAACAATAACGTTGCGCTTGCCCGCGATGCAAAGGGCCGGGAGCTCGTTGTCTTTGGCAAGGGCATCGGCTTTGCCTCCATGCCCTATGAACTGACCGATCTTTCCCGTATCCAGCGCACCTTTTACGATGTGAACGAGAAGTATTTAGCACTTCTCCGCGATGTGCCGGAAGCCGTGTTTCTGGCGGCGGACGATATCGCCGATACAGCCCGGGAAGAACTGGATTGCACCCTGAATGCAAACCTGACCTATGCCTTGGCCGACCATCTCAACTTTGCCATCCAGCGCAGCCGCGAAGGACTTAACGTCCAGGTGCCGCTTGCCTATGATATACAGCATCTCTACCCGCATGAGTACGCCATCGCAAAACAGGGGCTGCACGAGCTGTGCCGCACGCTGGCGGTGGATCTGCCGGACACCGAGATCGTGAGCATTGCCATGCACATCATCACGCGGAAAACGAGGTGGGAGATATGCATTCCACCATCCTGACCGCCAAGGTCATTTCGGAGCTGTCTGCCATCGTGGAGCATGGCATGGAGATCCAGCTCAATAAGGAAAGCTTCAGCTACTCCCGGTTCTGTATGCATCTGCGGTATCTGGTACAGCGCATGATGCACGGCAGTCCGCTCGATGCCGGTAACGCCATGGACAGCATGTTCGTTACCATGCGCAACGAGTACCCGCAGGTCTATACCTGCGTACAGCAGATCGACACCTTTCTGCACGGCACCTACGGGTGGCAGTGCAGCAAAGAAGAACAGCTGTACCTCATCATGCATATCCACCGCGTCTGCGTTGAGCGCGCGGAGGATTGAGCTTTTTTCAAAATCAAATCATACGGATCGTTACCTGTACTCTGTTTGCAGGGCGTCACCCATTTCATGCACCACCAAGGCAGCACCCTGCGTTGCGGCCTTTTTGTGGTCTGAGATCGGGTGATTTTTCTTTTTTCGGTATGTCCACCGTCCGGCGCGCGAAGGCGGTGTGAGATATAAAACATTCGACAGGAGTGAGATGCTTTGGCAGAATTGAAACAGGATCCCTCTCAGGCGCTGCTTTCCCTTCTGTATCCGCTGTTGGGCGGCGAGGCGAACGTGGCCTCGCTCACCCGCAGAGGAAACCGCATCTCCGCCCAACTCAAGGACGAAAGCCTTGCGGACCCCGCAGCGCTGGCAGCTTTGCCATCCACCGCGGCCGTCAGCGTAAAAAACGGGCGGCTTCGCCTCGAGCTGACCGAACAAGCCTATGAGAAAAGCAAGAAGGAGAATCTACTTATGGCTAGTAAATATGATGGTCTTGCGCGCATTATCATCCAGAATGTTGGCGGCAAGAGCAATATCGTGTCCCTTACCCACTGCATGACCCGCCTGCGCTTCAAACTGCAGGACGAGAGCAAGGCAAACACCGATGTGCTGAAAGAGACCGACGGCATCGTGACCGTGATCCAGTCCGGCGGACAGTATATGGTGGTCATCGGTCAGCAGGTTGCCGATGTGTACGACGCTGTGTGCACCGTGGGTCACATTACCCCGGGCGGCGCTGTGGACGATAACGGCAACGCCACCGGCAGCGCCGAAGCCCCCAAGGAAAAGCAGAGCCTGTTCAATGCCTTCGTCAGCATCGTTACGACAGTGTTTGCCCCCTGTCTGGGCGTGCTGGCTGCCACCGGTATCGTAAAGGGCTTTATCTCCCTGTTCGTTGCCATCGGCGTGCTCAGCAACACCAGCGGCACCTACAATATCCTGTACTCTCTGGGCGACAGCTTCTTCTACTTTATGCCCATGCTGCTGGCCTACACCGCCTCCAAAAAGTTTGGCCTGCCGGAGCTGGAGGGTATGACCATTGGTGCAGCGCTGCTGTACCCGTACCTGTCCACCACTTCCGGCATGGATATCTCCAACCTGTTCGGGATCCCGGTCGTTATGCCTGCTTCCGGCAACTACACCTCCAGCGTTCTCCCCATCGTCTGCGCCATCGCATTTGCAGCATGGTTCGAGAAGAAGTATAAAAAGTTCATCCCGGATTCCTGCAAGCTGTTCTTTGTGCCGCTCATCACCTGCGGCGTCACCTTTATCCTCACGCTGTGGATCATCGGACCCATCACCTCTCTGCTGGGCGATGGTCTGGGCATTGCACTCAATGCAATCGCAAACTTTAACGGCATCCTGCTGGGCGCTGTTGTAGGCGGCCTGTGGCAGATCCTGGTCATGTTCGGTCTGCACTGGGCTACCGTGCCTCTGATGCTGAACGACCTGGCCACCAAGGGCTATTCCAACGCACTGACCGGTATGTTCGGCTGCACCTTTGCACAGTGCGGTGCCGTGTTGGCAATTTACCTCAAGACCAAGAACCGCAAGACCAAGAGCCTGTGCATCCCCGCACTGATCTCCGGTATCGCAGGTGTTACCGAGCCGGCGATCTACGGCCTGACCCTGCCCAAGAAGAAGCCCTTTATCATCACCTGCATCGTGGGCGCCATTACCGGCGCTGCCCTGATGGCATTTAATGTTACCGGCTACACCAGCGCAGGTACCGGCATCTTTGGCTATACCGCTTACATCAATACCGTTACCAACGATATCTCCGGCATGATCGCATCCATCGTCATTTCCCTGATCGCCGTTGTGCTAGCCTTCGTGATGGTCTATGCGACCTACTCTGATGAGCCTGCCAAGGCAAAGAAGTAAACGGCACCCCAAAACCAAAGGAATGTTCAGGCACCTGTAAAAAAGACCGGCAGATCAAGGCTGGTCAGAGAAGGTAAGAATTTACAACAGAAGGTAAATGCAGAAAGGTGAAATAGTATGAGCGCTCGTAATGTTTATATCAGCCGTCGCAATTTCATGAAAGCAGGAGCCGTCGCAGCAGCAATGGCATCCCTCAGCGTTCCCGCAATGGCAGCCCCTGCAGGAGAGGAAAACTGCCTGTGGTCAAACATCACCCCTCGCCGCTCCACCCAGTACGGGCCGGTCGTGGGTCTGGATCAGGCGAGAGCCTTGTGTGGTACGGCATTCCCTATGGTGCAGCCCCGGTGGGAGAGCTGCGCTGGCAGGCACCGCAGGATCCTGCCGTGTGGACGGAAGCCAAAGATTGCACTGCTCCCAGTGAGGTCGCTTATCAGTACGGTTCCGGTGCCATCGGCACCGAGGACTGCCTGAAGCTGGATGTTTATACCACCCCCAACGCTCATAAGCTGCCGGTGCTGGTGTTCATCCACGGCGGCAACAACCAGACCGGCAACACCAAGGAAATCCTTGGCAGCGAGCTGGTGGTTCGGGATAACTGCGTCTTTGTCACGCTGGATTACCGGCTGGGTCTGTTCGGCTTCAACTGTCTGCCTGCCCTCTGCCGGGGCAGCGATGACACCGGCAACTTCACCCTGCTGGACATCGCAAAGGCGCTGGACTGGGTCAAGGATAACATTGCACAGTTTGGCGGCGATGCGGACAACATCACCATCTCCGGTTTCTCGGCCGGCGGTCGTGACGTAATGGCAATGCTGACCAGCCTCTGTTTGCCGGACGCTTCCAGAAGGCGATCGCCTTCTCCGGCGGCATGACCATTGCCGACGAGGCAGCAAGTGTGAGCCAGATCGCATGGGCAATTGCGCCGCTGGCGGTAGAGGACGGTCTGTTTGCAGATACGGCAGCTGCCAAGGCGTGGCTCATGACCGATGGCGAGGATGTTCGGGATTGGCTGTACAGTCTGGACTCTGCCCGTCTGTGCCCGCTGATGAGCAATGCAGGTATCCGCATGAGCGTCTTCCCCCACCTGTACGGTGACGGGTGGTGCTGCCCAAAGAGGGCTTTGCTACTACCCAGTACAACAATGTGCCCCTGCTGATGCTGACCGGCAGCACCGAGTTTAGCATGTTTGCAGCGTGGGATGCATACTTTGGCAGCGCCGAAATGAAGGCATACCCGGCAGCAGAGACTAATGCTGCAAAGGACTTTGCGGTCAAGTACGGCTCCGATATGTACCGCATCTTCAATGCAGAATGCAGCGCCGAGACCATGTACGACCATTATGGTGCGGATATCTATCTGTGCCAGATCGACTACGGCGATCCCGATGCACTGAGCCAGATCCCCGTTCTGGGCGCATTCCACGGCATCTTTGTACCCATGCTGTCCACGGTGAACAACTATGCTGCAATGGTGGATTTCAGCGGCGAAGGCTATCAGGAAATGGCAGTGCTGTTCAACCGTTATCTCAAGAACTTCCTCACCAACGGCGACCCCAACGGCAACCTGTTTACCGGTATCCGGGGTCTGTTCTCCGGCGACAGCGCCCTGCCTAAGTGGCAGAACTGGACCCCGGACAACAAGGTCAGCATGGTGATGGATGCTTCTGCAACGGATGCACAGATCGGCTGCAAGGATGTCTCCACCACCTATGATGAGATCATGGACCGCATGGATGCAGACACCACGGTTTCGGCAGAGCTGAAGCAGAAGATGATCCGCAATGTCATGAACGGTCGCTGGTTCAGCGCTGCGCTGGATGCACGTTACGGCAACCCCACTCTCTGGAAGTAAGAGAGTGCCCTAAAACTTCAAAGAACCGACAGATCGGGGCTGATCAGAGGAAGGTATCCTGAAAGGCTTCCTCTCGCTGTTCGCAGCGATTGGCGTACTGGACGACGCAGGTTCCATCTGCTCACGGTCGTTGCTGCATTCGTTATCACCTATATCGTGTACAGCGACGAGCCTGCCAAGGCAAAGAAGTAAACCACAGTTTTAGCAGGGGTTTTATAGATATCCGTATTCAGGGACAGGCTCCGGCCACAGGCCGTGCAGGGCCGCGGCCGTAAAGAGCCTGCCCCGCTTTTTATATCAGCTGAACAAAGGAGAAAAACACCATGAGCGTTTTCCGTGATGATTTCCTGTGGGGCGGCGCCTGTGCTGCCAACCAGTTTGAGGGTGCATGGGATGTGGACGGCAAGGGCGCCAGTGTGCCCGATATGTGCACCAACGGTTCCCACACCGTGCCCAAGTGGGTGACCACCACCATCCACCCGGACCGTCTGTACCCCAGCCACGAGGCCATCGATTTCTACCACCACTACGAAGAGGACATCGCCCTGTTTGCCGAGATGGGCTTCAAGACCTTCCGTACCTCCATCAACTGGACCCGCATCTTCCCCAACGGCTGGGAAACGGAACCCAATGAGAAGGGTCTGGAGTTCTATGACCGCGTGTTCGACTGCTGCAAGAAGCACGGCATCGAGCCGCTGGTCACCATCAGCCATTACGAGCTGCCCTACGCTCTGGTGGAAAAGTACAACGGCTGGGCTTCCCGGGAGCTGATCGGGTTCTACATGAACTACTGCAAGACCATCTTTGAGCGCTACAAGGATAAGGTCAAATACTGGCTGACCTTCAACGAGATCAACGCAGGCATGATGGCCTTTGGTCAGGTGCTTTCCACCGGTACCGTGCAGGGCTACGAAGGCCCCGCCATGGGCGCACCGGATGACCCCCAGACCCGCCTGCAGGCTTTGCATCACCAGTTTGTGGCAAGCGCACAGGCCATCATCTACGCCCATGCGCACTACCCCCAGTTCAAGATGGGCTGCATGCTGGCCTACGGCCAGAGCTACGCCATGACCTGCGACCCGGATGACCAGCTGGCCAACCAGCAGGGCATGAACGAGCACAACTGGTACTGCGGCGATGTGCATGTGCGCGGCGAGTACCCCTACTTTGCAAAGCGCCTGTGGAAGGAGTTGGGCGTGGAGATCCGGATGGAGCCGGAGGACGCCGAGACCTTGAAGAAGGGCGTGGTGGATTTTTACACCTTCAGCTACTACATGACCAGCTGCGTGACCACCCACAAGGATGTGGAGGGCATTGGCGGCAACCTGCTGGGCGGCGTGAAGAACCCCTACCTGAAAGCTTCCGACTGGGGCTGGCAGATCGACCCAAGGGCCTGCGCTATGCACTGAACGAGATCTATGGCCGTTACCGGATCCCCCTGATGGTGGTGGAGAACGGTCTGGGTGCTTATGACGTGAAGGGCGAGGACGGCATCGTCCACGACAGCTACCGCATCGACTACCTGCGCGACCACATTGCACAGATGGCTGAGGCTGTGAAGGACGGCGTGGACCTGATGGGCTACACCCCGTGGGGCTGCATTGATCTGGTTTCGGCTTCCACCGGCGAGATGGCAAAGCGTTACGGTTTCATCTACGTCAACAAGTTCGATGACGGCACCGGCGATTTGAGCGTGAGCGCAAGGACAGCTTCTACTGGTACAAGAAGGTCATCGCTTCCAATGGCGAGGAACTGTAATCAAGGGCAAAACAAAAACAGGGTGCGCCCACCTGCTGGGTATTCGTAAAACAGTTTTCGAGAAATGACATGGCAACTGCCTGTCAGGATTGGTTACGAGTACCCAGCTAGGCCGAGGAATCATCAAGTCCCATGTTCGCACCGTCAAGGTGTTGAACATGGGACTTTTTGCATATCGGGGGTCTGTACACCTCTATCAAGGTGTAACACACTAGACTTTGTACCAAAGCCGTGTGCCAAGGGTACTGCGCCCCTTGGAATCCCTGCTCACATCGCCCATGGGCGATGTGGGTTCGCCGCACAAAAGGCTCTCGCAAAGGCACACCCGGCTGTCTGCGGCGAGGGAAAGGCACTTCTGCGGAAGTGTAATAACCTACTATGACACTTTCAGCCTGCGGCCTGCAAAGTGTAGTGGGCTCTCCGAGGGGAAACGGTTGTATAGGGGACGTTTCGGGCAAATCGCTGCGTACGTGCGTACGGAAGGTTGGTACGCACGTACGCAGTAAAACGGTCAAATTCTCGTATATATGGGTGGTCATTTGACCACGAGTGTGGTATACTTCACTTGGAAAACCAATTAAGGTAGATATAATGCACAGGGATGTGCTTTATATAATAAAAGCAGGATAAAAACGCAACGCATTTCTTTCTGAGAGATGCTAGAGCTGGTAGGTAGCCCAGCCGTCTGCACCGCACGGTGTAGGTAAGTAACCTTCCCCTCCGGGTTGTCCATTCCTGTAAGGATTTATTTCAGGAGGGTTTCGTTATGGACATTGATTCTACAAAGCTGACTGTGTTTTTTGAGGCTCCATTCTGGATTGGAGTGTTTGAGCGTATTGAGAGAAGAAAGCTTTCAGTGTGTAAAGTCGTGTTTGGCGCAGAACCAAAGGACTATGAAGTCTGGGAGTATCTGCTCAAGAATTACAGTCGGCTGCGCTTCAGTCCATCTGTTGAGACAGTTGTAAAGAAAGAGTCTGTGAATCCAAAGCGATTGCAACGGCAAATCCGAAAGGAAACAGCTGCCACAGGAATCGGCACAAAATCACAGCAGGCGTTGCAAATGCAGCGAGAAGAAAACAAGCTGGTGCGAAAAGCACTTAGCCGTAAACAACGCGAAGCAGAAAAGCAGCGTCAATTTGAACTGAAACAGCAGAAGCGAAAGGAAAAGCATCGGGGCAGATAATGCCCCTTTGCTTTTATCTGGCAGGGTTTGGGGCAGGCACGCCCCAACAAGAAGCTGTCCCAAAGGGGCAGGAAATTTCAAGAATTGAAAATTTGTGGCCACGGGACGATTCTTGCTCTCCACCGCTGCGCTCAAAACGCATTTCCGAAAGTTGTTTCCGAATTGTTAAGACGCAAAAATAAGTAGAGAGTTCCGCTGCTCGTGTATGTTGATCGCCGTTTGCTCCGAACGAAGTTCCTGCCCCTGTTTTGCAGCGGCGTTGGCCGAAAAGCCGGTATCACGCTCGGACGGCTCATGAAATTCTCAAGGTACGGCTTCCCCAAAAAGAAAATACCGCCCACGCAGTACAGGCGAAGGATTTTGTCGGGTGAAACAGACGGCAAAATGATCGGGTGTGTTGCGGGGCGGTAAATCTTCGCAGGAAATAAAACCGCACAGAATCGTTTCTTTACAGAAATCGCTGTGGATTTGTTGGGAATGATAACATAAGTATTGATGTGTGTCAACACTTCAGGATAATGAATACATCAGATGAATGAAACACACAAAGTACAAGCAAAAGCAAAGCAATGTTTTAGGAGAATGTTTTAATTTTCGCAGTTCAGGCGGACTTGGACGGTAAACACACCGTCTTTCTTTTTCGTATAGAAGTCACCATGGTTCTCCTGAACGATACGATTTATATTTTTTAGTCCGTAACCGTGATACTCTCCGATGCGGATTCCGCGAGAAGTATCACTGTATGGGTTTTCCAGCCGATAGAAGAGGCTTCGATACTGCTTGCGCAGCTGTAGATGAATGATTCTCTGTTCCGCTGGCAGGTCGCAACAGGCTTCGATGGCATTGTCAAATGTGTTTCCGATAATGATGCTCAAAGACAACGATGAGATCGTCAGGACTTCAGGAATCGTCACATCCAGTTTGACGTTGATGTTATTCCTTTCCGCAATTCGTAAGTAATAATTCAAAAGAGCATCAACAACAGGATTTCCGACCGCAGAAATATTTGTGGAACGCTCGAAAACATCCGTGGCAGCCTGCGCAATCTTGTGAAGTTCTTCGGTATCACCGTGTTCTGCAACTGCCTGCATCGCCAGGATGTATTTCTTCACATCATGCCGCAGAGAACGGACTTCTTCCTGGCGTTCTTTGAGCTGCTGGTAGTATTCCATTTGAAGATTGTACTGCTGTTCGTTGAACTTAACTTTGAATTTTTCCAGTTCATTTTCCCGGAGAGCTTCCACATAGAACACGATCAGGATGTTTATAAGGAGAAGCACCGCCATAAAACCGACCATATAATCCGGGAAATACTCATCCGCAGCATGATACTGTGCCACATAACAGACAGCAATACTTGCGATTTGAATCGCAATGATCGGCAGCAGCCATAGGATACGCAGAGCATTTCCTTTTCGGCTGAAAAAATGTGAGATCAGGACTACGAGTGGAATTTGAATCAGGTTTGAAAAAACAACATAGACCAACCGTGCTGCCCCAGCCTGCATTAGAATGTCGGTATCCGGGATACGCAGCCCAATCAGAAGCATTGCAAGCACTTCCACCAAAGCAATCAGTGTGAAGAAAGCTCCGCTTGCAAAAACCGCCTGCCACGGTCGAACCTCATAGAACAGCAATGCAAGGAAAAATCCGCCAACTAAAAGATAGATCGTGCGCTGCGTCACCCAATCCGGGAATAAACTCAAAGCACACTGCCCAGCAATCAAGAGTGCAACATAGGCATAGAACCACCTTGAGACGGGCTCCTTTTTGGGAAACAGCCGACCGATAAAAAGCAGCAACAGGGCAATGTTGGCAAAGCTCCCTGCAAACTCAACGAAATAATAAAGCATCATCTTCCCAAATAAGCGTTGAAGATCTGATTGAACTCCTGACGCTTCCTCCTGCTGATCGGCAGCTGATGTCCGCTGGAAAGAAAAACAGCGGTTCCCGTAGCGTAAACAATGTGTTCCATGTTGACGAGATAACTTTTGTGTGGTGACACAAAGCACCGTTTGGGAAGCTGCTCCAAGGCTTCAGGAATGCTCATTCGCAATGTAAGGTCTTGCTCCTTGCAGTGAATCAGAACTTTATGTCCGTGGCTTTCCAGAAAGTAAATGTCCGATGTTTCCAAGGACATGGTAACACCATCGTATTCGATCGTGAAATGTTTGGAGTTCAGTTCCTGAAGGACGGCATCCATTGCCGCAGCGAACAGCGTCTGATCCAAAGGTTTGACAAGGTAGCGGAATGCAATGCCATATCCCTGCACAGCGTACTCATGCCGCTTCGTGACAAATACCACCAAAGGATGCTTCTCCATCTGAATCAAAGACTGCGCCAGCTGAAAACCGTTGGATGGCATCTCGATATCGAGAAGAAGCAGATCAAAGGATTTCTTCTGCATTTGCAATTCGCTCAGAAGTTCGTTTCCATCCATGTAAGTTTCAATGTCAAAGCAGCCTTGCACATCGTACTGCTGGACGCTTTGAACAATGCCATCAAGGTCTGATTTCTCATCATCGCAGACTGCAACGTGGTACTTCAGCATTTCGACAACCTCCACAAAATAATGTCCTGCTACTATTATAGACTGTGCAAAGGCTCCTTACAAGTAGCCTGACCTACCACTTTTGTCACCAGAACGACCAGTTTTGCCAAACCTCTTGATTTTGCTGAAATTTATGATACAGTGAAGCAAAATCAGAAGATAAGGTGGCGCAACTGCAATGTGGGAACGCACGCTGTCTCAAAAATCAGTCCGTCTTTTCTGCGAGCAAAAGTGATAGATGAAGCAAAGGCGGATGCGTATGTCTATGGGTACGAGTTGCTCATATCATCTGTTGTGAGCGTTCTGCTTGTTGTTTTAATCGCTGTTGTGTGTGGTGATGTGCGGTACGCACTTTCATTTTTGATTGGGTTTATCCCACAGCGAATCTACATTGGCGGATACCATGCAACATCGCACACCAGATGCTATTTGGCATTCTCCGGACTGGCACTTATCTGCATTTTGCTAAGTAAGGCAATCGCAGCAAATCACCTTTTCCGTATCCTGACAACAGTAGCTCTTTTGGGCATCTCTATCTTTCTCTCACCTATCGAAGCAAAGAATAAGCCTTTAAGTGAAAAGAAGCGGTCAAGTTACAAGATGGTCGCATCTGTTCTTTCGTCAATAGATTTCCTGCTTGCCATTTTTAATGTGCTTCCGTATACACGTCATGTAGTTTGCTACTATCTCTCCAAATGGGTATTGATTGTATTCTCAACAATTCCTTTGGTTCAACAAAAATTTAATGCCAACTTTTGTAGATAGGGAGGTGATAACATGAAAAAAAACAAATGGGTGCTGCTTCTTATCGCTTTTGTTGCATTTTTGGTATTGGTTTATTTTATTGGTGCTTGCCTTAATGCAACGGCAGAGGCATTGACAATTATTTCGCTCTGCATCGGCATACTGGTCATTTATTTAGTCGTAAAAGCAATCAAATCAAAATAAGGAAAGGAAAATGTGATCATGAGTACAAGAAAATTCATCAAAAAACTTACGGCGAGTCTGCTTTTTATTGCGGTTGTAATGTCGTTTGGCGTTCAGTCTGCCTTCGCTGAATCGAATTCACCGAAAGCTACCGTTAAGAACAATGTTGTTACTTTTAGCAATCTCGATCAACTGAAGGCAAACGAGAAGCTCGCAATTGCGGTAGTTGACAGTAATGGTGATCCAGCAACTATTACTATCGAGTCAGTGGACAATTCAATTTCTCGTGTAGCGAAATCGTCGAATTCTTGGAAGGTTTCGTATAAGGGAGTGGTGATTCATGCATATTTTTATATGACAGTGACGAATAACAAAGTCACAAATGCATGGGACTATTCGATTACAACTTTGGGTTCCACATATAGTGATGCAAGTTTGACGTATAACTCCAGTTCGGCAAAACTCACCTTTACCAGTAACGCTTATAATGGTATTGCTTCTCATACTTGCTGGCTGAAGGGAACTCCTCGCGGAACAAACAATGAAGTCGATGTAACGTATTCTATGTAATGTGGAGGACAATATGAAACAGAATTCACAAAAACTGATTTTTTTCCTGAGTAAAATTACATGTGCTTTTGCAATGGCGATTGCAGTCTTAAGTGTGAATAGCACCTGCTGCTTTACAGCGTATCAGCCGGATGTCCCTGAATCGCTTGATCGCAACTAAACTCATATGATAGACATTACCCATTGCTATCATGATATTTTGTATTCGTATGATTCCGGTGGACACCTTATGGATACTACAAAATCGTACCATCAAGCTGTGGGAGGCTAAGAATGAAAAAAGGCAAAAGCAACTTTTTTCTTATTGCTCCTTTTGCTCTTTGGGGCTGCATTTCAGTATGGACTAGTAATCTTGTCCGATTGACAGATAAAAGCGCAGTACCTTATGCTTGGGCTTCTTTGTTTTTCTCATATGGAATCGTAGCAGTGCATTATATCCAAGTGGCAGTATCCTCCAAAGGCTGTAACAATGCCGAAAACGAAAAAATTGCATGGGTTCAGCTTGGGCTTTCAACTTTGTTCTTGATAGTAGCTGTTGTTCTAGCTATTCAATGAAGGAAAGCAAAGTAATCACCCAAAGCAGTGTAAGGTCACAATATTTTCTATTCCAGCAGTATTCTAGTAGTTTCAGCATTTGTATGGTTCACATTTATTTGCCGAGGAGTATACACCTGAAGGGGAAAATTTAATGAAGGTGATTCCAATGGAGCTTTAGTGTATTGAGTGAAGAAAAAAAATAAATTAGGAGGCAGTATACTATGACTAACAAAATCAAACGGCTGATTTCCATTCTATTGGTCACGGTTTTATTTCTCCTGACCATTCAGCCAGCATTTGCAACTGGAAATAAGAGAAAGATCGATGATTATTCGATAGAAGAACTTCTCAATCTTTCTGTGCAAGAACAAGAGAATCTCGGATTTTATGTTTTGGCCGAGGTTCCAATGCGCATTCCTGTTTCTAATACAGACGGCTCAAGAGTTGTATCGTATATTGATGGAACATGGAGAGTTCTTTATACAAAGGCCAATGGATTGGGCTTTTATATGAGTGGAACTACCGTCGGTATTGGCCCGGATTTAATAAAAAATGTTTCAGGAACGGATTACTACACGAGCTATTCCGATAACATCGAACGAAGCTGCCCATTTTCAACGACAGCACTAGTTCCAGAACAAAGTATATATAATACAACCTATACATATGACTTCTATGATGTTGGAACTTATCTTGATTGCAGCGTTGGGTGTTATTTTGGAGTGGTTGGCTCAAGCAAACCAATCTATTGGAGTGCAACTACACAAGTTACCATCCCGAAATTATGATTTTGACCAGCTATGGATGAAATTGTTTTTGAACCCAGTGATGTCAATATGTTAGCAGCTTTAGGCATCGTCGAAAGTGTAAAGTTGTTTCCGTTTATGTTATCAATGGGAGAACTTCAATATGCTTGCGATTCAGAATATCGTTGCAAACAATTCGTGAATTGCCTTTCAGAATATTATCCTGACAGCCAAATTGAAGCTAGACAACTGTGGTCGAAATATCATGGTACAGCGAATGCGGTTCAATGTGATATGATAAATCATAAGCCACTGCGTGTTTGGGTCAGGAGTTCTGCCGATTGTTGGTGCGGCATTTATTATATTTGTTACTATGCAGCAAAGTATGGTACAAATAGAATTTTGCTTGCATCCAGAGAAGGTCTGAAAGAATTTATGGAAGGGAAAACCGATAAGATCTCACAAAAGTATTTGACGGAAGAAACTATTACTGAGTATGCCAAAAGATGGGGAAAGCTATTAAACGAAAACACCTCCATGCGTATTTGGCATGCGAACGATGTTAAAAGCGTTAACATAGATTATTTCGACCAGAGAATTATTAGTTTAGTATCGAGAATTCCTATTTCGGTTGGTGAACTTACCGCAGACGTATTAAAAGCGATTTCTGCTCCGGTAAGTGACTGGTATGTCATGAAACGCATAGAAGCACTTTTGAAAAAGGGTGTTCTTCAAGTCGTTATTCCAAACAAAATCTTTTATAATACCATCGTCCAGCTAAACGAAGAATAAAGGAATCCGAGCAAGTCGGCCCAACAGTCACCTCATTTCAACGAGAGGGGTGGCTGTTGGGTCAATTGTTCAAAAAGAAAAACTGAAGATAATAAAAAGTCTTGATTTCTCCATCAAAACATGGTATATACATTATACGAAACAGTGCTTTGAAAGAACGCTCCACCGTTCAATGACGTGTAAAGAGAGGTGCTTGCCATGACCGCTGTGATCTACGCCCGCTATTCCAGTGATAACCAGCGCGAAGAATCCATCGAAGGCCAGATTCGTGAATGCACGGCCTATGCCGAAAAGAATGACATCACTATCGTCAAGCACTACATTGACCGCGCCATCTCTGCCAAGACGGATAATCGCCCTC
>ENA-OQEX01000413-OQEX01000413.1-human-gut-metagenome-genome-assembly--contig:-NODE-413-length-23160-cov-3.025789_pt1 | contig 23160 bp, 25 predicted proteins | sample MGYA00242802_ERZ504649 | MGnify/ENA primary metagenome ERZ504649 (study PRJEB26092, sample SAMD00036194) | human gut metagenome | host: Homo sapiens | study: EMG produced TPA metagenomics assembly of...
ATCGCCGACCCGTGGACGGGCAGTGACGGGCGAGGGTTGGGCGTGGTTGCCTCCGCCGGCGCCGGCGCGTCTCGGGTTTCTCCGGTTCGCACGGTTTCTCCGACTCGCATGGGGCAACACCCGCACACGCTCCCAGGCATCGTCATACCGGCTGGACGCCGGGGAAACACGGTCATCCCCCTCGAACCGCCAGACGAACACGTACCACCCAGGCCGTTCGGCGGTCAGATACATAGGAGCGCCATGCGCGTCCAACGCCCCGGCGCCGATTTTGAACGTGCCGTTCATCGCGGGAATCTCCCAGGTGGCCAGCAACCGGTGGTTGTCGTCTTCCGTGGGAACCTCTCCCCCAGATGGCTTGTACGCCTCATCGTTGGAGGGGTTGTCGGGATCGCCGGACCACCATACGCTCACCGTCGCATACGGCCGATCCGCCGCGAACTCATACTCTTCGTTGCCGGCATACTGGCCATGATCCGCAGGGAATCCCGATACGGTAATGGTGTCGCTGAGCTCGGCACCGATATCCGCCGAATGCTCAGTGACCGTCGACATGACTTCTAGCTTCCTGCGACTTGTATTGCTTTCCGTAGCCTCCATAAACGGACTTATCCAGTCGCCTATAAGGTATTCCTGCGCCTGTTTGCTCTGCTCGGACCGCCGAAACACCCATACCCATGTGCCAAAACCGCTATTCTGCTTGGTCCGGTAAGCGGCACCGTCATCCGGCTTGGTCATGGCCTGCACACGTGCCTGCTGCCCCACCCCGGTGAAAGAGGCCTTGCCATAGGCCACCGGCTCATAACCCAAAGTCGCCAATCGCGCAAGAAAAGCATCGGCGCTCTCTTGTGCATTCGGCGTAATGACATTGCCCACATCGCCCGTATCAAGACCATCGAAATAGTATCCGCGGGCCTGCAATTCCAAATCGGGCACCCAATAACTGTCCGCATCCGCCACGCCACTGGTCACGTCATCGAACACCGGAGAAGCCACATCAAGCACCTTCTCGGAGACCTTGGTGGATACCGCCGGAACAAAATCCTTACGCACCCGAAATGTCGTCGACGCGCCGCCAGTGGAAGCCATCGAGTCAAAGGCCAGCATGTCCTGAGTGCTGTCCATGACGTGCATCCGCCCATACTCGTATGTGGTGTTCGCCGTCACCTCGCCGGCGCCGGTCGCCTCCCACGCGATCGAGGACCCGGCGCTCGTCGACACCCCCGAGAACGTGTTGCCGCCTTGGACGAACCGCGCCGCCCCCTGCAAGGTGACGGTGAACGGCACTCCCGCGATCGCGTCACCGGCGCGGTTCACCACTTTCACCGAGATGGAACCGCTGCGCAAAGCCTCGGCATCGGTGCGTTCCACCGTCGTGCCCGCAGGCGTCTTGCCGGCCGATTGATCCCATATCCGGGCCGCCTTCGCCACGATCTCGGGGTACCGGCCTTGAATGACCGCCATCTGTCTCGCCCACTCGTCCCGATCGCGCCCGAAGTGATCCTGCACGATGATGCCGATCGCCGCATGGGTGGCGGCATCCGTGTCGCGGTACCGGTCAAGGATCCATGCCATACGCCGGGCGTTCTCATCGGAGGCAAGCACCGTGGTGGGGCCTATCACATAGTCGCTCAGTTTCCCCGCTTCGATGCAGTAGTACTTGTTGCCCGAAGCGTCCAGCCCCGCGACACCGACGTAATATTCCATATCGTTGTATGGAAACGCCACGTGATATCTTTCGTCGGCGGGCGTCAACGTCGCGGCATACGCCGTATTCGCCGAGCCGAACACCACTCCCACCATTATTATCAGACCGGTCAGCATCGCTACGATGGCCATGCCCCGTTGCCGCCATGTCGTTATCATCATTCGTCCTTTCCTGGTACGTTTCCCCGCATACTGCACTGTGTGCGGGTAGGCCACGATCATGGCAGTTTTTCATTCGCTACAGCCGGTTTTTCGACCTATGTGGTCCGAGCTTGCCGTTTGCCGGCGAGTTGTGGATAACTCTTCCGCCGAGTTATCCACCTCATGCGGTTGACCGAACGTTTACCTGATAGTTATCCACAATGCGCAACATATGTTCAAAAGCCCTTAGAATAGGGCCTTATGGCAGCAGTACAACATCGCGCGACCACGCGCACTAGTAATACCGATAACAGCACCACGAAAACGAAGTCAAAGGCGACTTCTGCCCGAAAGAGCCCCGCAACCAAGCGCAAGAGAGTCAGCGCCGAAACGGCACGCGCCGCAGCAGCGCTGAAAGGCCTGGCTGTCGAAGCCCCCGCACCGTCCATCGAAGCAAACGAGCCCGGCCAGTTCGGCCGCATCAATGTCATGGACATCACTCCCGCCGAGGAGCGCGGCATCTTCCCCGCCCGTGTGGAACTCGGCGAACCGTTTGAGATGACCGCCCAGGTGTTCATCGAAGGCCGTACCAAGGTGGGTGCCACCGCCATCGTGCGCAACCCGCGCGGCAAGGAAACCATGCGCCGGGCCATGACCTGCGTAAATCCCGGCCTCGATCGTTGGACCGTGATGGTCAAGTGCGGCGAGCACAGCGATCTGAAGCCTTGGGAGGATGGCTACGCGGCCGTCAAGCGTCAGCTCGGCGAATGGACCGTGACCATCGAAGGTTGGGAAGACGCGTACGTCTCCTGGCTGCACGACGCCCGCATCAAGGTGCGTGTGATGGACGACGTGGACAACGCACTCAATTCCGGTGCCGAGTTGCTGGCCCGTTGGGCCGAAACCCCGGACACCGGCCTGACCGCACGCGATCGCAAGACCTTGGAGAAGGCCGCTGAGACCATGGCCGATCAGACGCTGAGCGCGAGATCGTCTCGCCGCCGGCGACAACCCGACCATCGCCGCCCTGCACGAGACTCACCCGCTGCGCGACGGCATCTCCCCCAGCCAGCCCCAGCGCTTCAAGGTGGAACGCCCGAAGTCCAGCTTCGCGGTTGGTACCAGTTCTTCCCGCGTTCCGAAGGCGCCACCATCGATCCGAACACCGGCAAGATCATTCAGGGTACGCTGAAGACTTCGATGGCCGGCCTCGAACGCGCCGCTGCCGAGGGCTTCGACATCGTCTACCTGCCGCCGGTCTTCCCGATTGGCGTGACCAACCGCAAGGGCCGCAACAACACGCTGGTCGCCGGCCCCGATGACCCGGGCTCCCCGTTCGGCATCGGCTCCGAGCTAGGTGGCCACGACACCGTGGATCCACTGCTCGGCACCATGGACGATTTCAAGGCCCTGTGCCAGCGTGCACATGAACTGGGTCTGGAAATCGCGCTTGATTTCGCCCTGCAGTGCTCGCCCGATCACCCGTGGGTCAAGGCCCACCCGAACTGGTTCCGCCACAAGCCGGACGGCTCCATCGCCTTCGCCGAGAACCCGCCGAAGAAGTATCAGGACATCTACCCGATCGACTTCAACGCCGACATGCCCGGCATCGAAAAAGAAGTCGAACGCATCATGAATCTGTGGATCGAGGCGGGCGTCACCATCTTCCGCATCGATAACCCGCACACCAAGCCGGTGCGTTTCTGGCAGGACGTGATTGCCGCCGTGACCAAGAAGCACCCGGAGATCCTGTTCCTGGCCGAGGCATTCACCCGCCCGGGCATGATGCGCGCCCTGAGCTACGTGGGCTTCACCCAGTCCCACTGCTACTTCCCGTGGCGCAACACCAAGGACGAACTGGAAGAGTATCTGCCGGTCACCAATGGCGACGACGGCTACTACCAGCACAACACCTTCTGGCCCACCACGCCGGATATTCTCACCGCTTACGTGCGAGACAACGGCGTAGCCGGCCACTGCGTGCGTGCGGTGCTGGCAGCCATGGGCTCGCCGTCCTGGGGTATCTACAACGGTTACGAACTCATCGAGAACAAGCAGCGCCCCGGCTTCGAAGAGCAGATCGACAACGAGAAGTACGAGGTCAAGGTTCGCGATTGGAGCAAGGCCAAGCAGTACGGCGTGGCGAGATGCTCACCGCACTCAACAAGATTCGTCGCGCCCACCCGGCCGCGTTGAGCTACCACAACCTCACCGTGCTGCTACGTCCGACCCGAATATTCTGGCTTTCGCACGCCACACGCCGGCCGAACTGACCGGTACCGGCCAAGCGGACACGCTGATTGTGGTCGTGAACCTCGATGGACACAACGCACACCAGTCGATGATTCACCTGGAACTCAGCGAGCTGGGTCTGCCCACCGACCGCCCGCTCAACGTGCGCGACGAGCTGACCGGCCGCGAATTCCAGTGGGGTTGGGACAACTACGTGTCTCTGGCTCCTTGGGCGATGTGGCCCACATCCTGTCCGTGCAGTGATGCGGTACGCAACGGTAATGCAACAGTGATGCCGTTGACGTGCATGGGTTTATCGTGCGCGTAAACCGCTAGAAATCCTCCCTCAAGGGGAGGATTTCGTCTGTTTGGGCATAGTGTCGGCATAATCTCAGCACGGTTTCTTGAGTTCCGCACCTGTTTTGCAGGCGTAAACAGGGTATTGTGGTGAGACGATAACGTAACTGTCGATTTTCAAGGAGAAATGACATGGCAGAAACCTTCAACGTCGTTGTGGAAATTCCGCGCGCTCCAAGAACAAGTACGAAGTCGATCACGAGACCGGTCGCGTCTTCTTGGACCGTACCCTGTTCACCGCAATGGGTTACCCGGATGACTACGGCTACATCGACGGCACCCTGGGCGAGGACGGCGATCCGCTGGACGCTCTCGTGATGATTCCGAACTCCGTGTTCCCGGGCTGCGTGGTCGAGTGCCGCGCCGTGGGCCTGTACCACATGGTCGACGAGGCCGGCGGCGACGACAAGGTGCTGTGCGTGCCCGCCGACGTTCGTTTCGATGACATCAAGGACATCGACGACGTCAACGAGTACCACAAGGCCGAAATCAAGCACTTCTTCGAGCAGTACAAGGCTCTGGAGCCGGGCAAGGAAGTCCTGCCGGGCGACTACTGGACTGGTGCTGACGCCGCCGAAAAGGAAATCATTGCCGCGCGTCAGCGTCTCGCCGATTCCGAGAAGTGATTCGATTCTGAATCGTTGACAGGAGGCCCTTCGGGGGCCTTTTGTTGTATTTGTGGCAAAGCCGCTCTACTCTCCTCAGTCGCAGTTTCACTGCGCCAGCTCCCCAACAGAGGGAGCTTGTATTTTGTGATACAGTAATGTTTTGTCTTTTCAACTAGGCGTAGGCGGCGTGTAGGAACGCTGGTCGAGGCCCATCGCACGGTAATCCGGCGATGAACCTTCTGTCACACCATGATTTCGATAATCATTCAAATCCTGCTTATTTCTGTTTCCGTAGCTATGGATGCATTCGCCGTATCCATTGGCAAAGGCCTGACCGTATCCCGCGTACGAGTACAAGACGCCGTGAAAAGCACCCTCTGGTTCGGCGGATTCCAGATGCTGTTCCCTATTCTCGGCTATTTCGCGGCATCTACATTCAGCAAATACGTAACCCAATTCGACCATTGGATCATCTTCGCCCTGTTGGTGTTCATCGGCGGCAACATGGTTCACGAAGCCTTCGAAGAAGATGAGGAAAACTCCAAGGAGACCGCCCAGTTCGATTGGAAGCATATGCTTCCCCTGGCCGTGGCCTGCAGCATCGATGCGTTCGCCGTGGGCGTGAGCCTGGCCTTCATGTTCACCAAAGCCCATATGGCATTCGCCATCCTCAGCATCGGTGTGGTCACCGGACTGTTCTCCGCTGCGGGCCTGCACATTGGCCGCGCGTTCGGTTCCCGCTGGCAGAAGCCGGCGCAGATCGCCGGCGGCGTGGTGCTGATTCTACTCGGCATCAAAGTGCTATTGGAGCATTTGGGCGTTATCGCGTTCTGATTTAGTGCCATAAGCCCCTTCACCAGAAAGGGCTATTTTGTTTGATTTCACCGTTCCAATGCCCGACGTAGGATTGGGATAGAAATTCGATTATCTGAGAGGCGTATCATGACCGAGATCACCCAGGAGGGTTGGAAGAACAAAGCCCTGAGCATGTTGTTGGCCCAACTGACGTCCTATGTACTGCTCATCGCAGCCACGGTCATTCCCTCCCCTGGCACCGTCCCCATCATCCCTTTGATTATCGCCGCTCTGACGTTGGCCGCATTTGTCGTATTCTGGCCGTTCCGCGGCAGCATACTGGATCGTATCGTCACTTTGGTGTTTGGCGCGATTTCTCTGATTTTCGTCATCGTACCTTTCCCGACCGGCAAGGTTCCGCCGGATCAGACCGCTGCGGATGGCTCGGTACTTCCTTGGTATTCATGGGCACTGGCCATGGGCCTGCTGCTGGTGGTGCTGGTGGTCTTCTCCTTCGGACGCCAGATGCTCGTGAGAAGCGCGAACATCTTATCCGCGCACTCTCTCACGCCGTGACTTCCGGTGTGGCAGCTCTCGCCGTGGCCGGCTGGTGCTTCCTACCTGATTTGGGCGCGATGCTCGCCAAGGGCACCGTTGCGGGAACCGTTGCCCTGATCATCCTCATCGTTTTGGGACTGGCTTTGGCCGTGGCTTCCACGTTGTGGGTGCGCGACGCCGATCCGGACCCGGATATCCGTTATCCGTGGATCGGTACCGGCTGATGCCGGTAATGCTGATGGGCGTGACCATCGCCGCAACCGCACTGGTGCTCGGCCGTATCATCGGTTGATGGACGTCCACCGTTCCATATTCCGCAAACTTGTAACCTATGTGTCCACTACAAGCGCGTAGAATAATGAAAACCGTGCGAAAGCGGCATAACGCCGCTGACGACTCGTACAGCCACACCGAGCAATTGCGTAACACATTGCAGGATAAGGGGGATTAGCGTGACGGATCTTACGTTGATGACTTTCGCCAGCGACCCCGCCACCGTTTTGCCATCACTCGCCCTGCTTTCTCATCGCGTCCGCGTACTGCCGATGGATGCAGCCAGCTTGGTGAAGATGCCGGAGAACACCATTCTGTTTCTGGATGCACGCGATGATCTGGCGACCGCCAAAACCTTGTGCCGCCTCATCCACGCTTCCGGCCTGTCCACGCCAATCGTGCTGGTGCTGACCGAAGGCGGCTTCACCGTGGTCAACTCCCAGTGGGGCATTGCGGATGTGGTGGTCGCCACCGCTTCCCCGGCCGAAGTCGAGGGCCGATTGCGATTGGTCTCCGAGCGCGGCAACGCTCCCGCAGCCGCAGCAGCCGGTTCTCCCGCCGAATCCACCACCACGGTGGAAGATGGCCAGATTCGCTCCGGCGACCTCATTGTGGACACCAACGGCTATACCGCCTCCCTGCATGGACGCCCCATCGATCTGGCATACAAGGAGTTCGAACTCCTCAAGTACTTGGTCCAGCACCCCGGCCGCGTGTTCACGCGCGCCCAGTTGCTGCAGGAAGTATGGGGCTACGACTACTACGGTGGCACTCGTACGGTCGACGTGCATATCCGTCGTCTGCGCGCCAAGCTCGGCGGCGAATACGAACACCTCATCGGCACCGTGCGCAACGTGGGCTACCGATTCGACCCGCCGGAGACGGATAAGGAAACTGCCGCCGCACAGCAGGCCGCCAAAGCATCCTCTGCCGCCATCGGCACCGATGACGATACCCCCGATCTCAACACCGCCGCCTGACAGACCAGCAGCGCTACAAACCATCAATCATCGACATTACGCCGCTTAGGTCCATACGATGAGAGAAACCAAATCCGCGCGTCTCACGCGCATGCATGACGAATATGACATTCTGCGCCAGGTGATTCCGGCACCCGCTTGCGCACTGCATTTCTCGAATCCGCTCGAATTGCTGATCGCCACCGTGCTCAGCGCCCAGACCACCGACAAGCGTGTCAACACGGTCACCCCGGAACTGTTCGCCACCTACCCCACCGCCCGTGACTTGGCGGCCGCGAACCCGGCCCAAGTCGAAGACATCATTCATCCGCTGGGGTTCTACCGTTCGAAAACCCAGCATCTCATCGGACTGGCCACGGCACTGGACGAACGGTTCGGCGGCGTGGTGCCGCGCACGATGGATGAACTGACCAGCTTGCCGGGGGTCGGCCGCAAAACCGCGAACGTCGTGCTCGGCAACGCGTTCGATATCCCCGGATTCCCGGTCGATACGCATGTGATGCGCGTAACCGGACGACTGCGTTGGCGGTCGGATTGGCGGTCCGCACACCCTGATCCCGTGAAAATCGAGAAGGAAATCACCGCCTGTTTTCCGCCCGAAGAGTGGACGAATCTCAGCCACCGACTGATTCTGTTCGGCCGGGCCACCTGCCACGCACGTACCCCCGACTGCGCCAACTGCCCGCTGTCCGACACCTGCCCTAGCTATGCGCCGCCCGCCGGCAAGAGCACGTCCAAGCGCTAACTCATACCTCATCATGGTGAATTGCGGATTCTAGGCTGAATCCACCGCTAGACTGAAAACCATGCAGCACAGCAAGCGGGACAATACATGGTCCAAGTGGGGGATTTTTCTCGGAGTCGCCGTGGCACTCGGCGCACTCGTGGTTGTGGGATGGACGTTCATGCAAAACCGGTTCCAGCCGGGATCATCCCTCGATGCCGATGTGACCATTGGCATCGACGATATGCCGCAATCCTTGGATATTCGGTCCGATTCCTCTGCGGCAGCCGAACGCCTGCTCGTCGACAATGTGTATGAGACATTAGTGACCGTCGATCAAGACAACAAGCTTCAGCCGGGACTGGCGACAAGCTGGAAGACTTCCGATGACGGACTGACCGTCACCCTGACACTGCAATCGGGCGTCACCTTCTCGAACGGCCATACGTTGGACGCCTCGGACGCCGTGTGGTCGTTGCAACAGAACGTGACCAACAAGGTGGCGGACGTCGACGAATTGGGCGATCTGGCGTCGGTCGCCAATCCGAACGCCACCACGGTGGTCATTACGCTTGCCAAGCCCAATCCGACGCTGCTGCGAGCGCTGTCCGGCAGACTCGGCATTGTCTACGATTCCGAGTCGTCCAGTGCCGATTATCAACGCAAGGCCATAGGTTCCGGACCATTCACCGTGGCCGATTTCCAGCCTGGCCATTCCCTGAAGCTGGCGCGCAGCGATACCTACCATGCACCAAAGCGGCCAGCAATGTCGTTGAATTTATGCAATACTCCGACGCCGATGCGCTCAGCAAGGCCCTGACCGACGCAGTCTCGATATGGCGGCACCGGTTTCGGCTTCGACGGCCACCGGCTTGAACGGCAAGGATGGCCTGACCGTCAAGGAGGGGGCCACTACGGATAAGGTGCTGCTGGCCTACAACAACGGCACCGATTCGCTGCTCTCCGACGAACAGGCGCGTAAAGCTTCCGCTATCAAATCGACGCAGCCGGCATCGCCTCCGCCCAACCCGACGCAGCCGGAGCATTGGGCGGCCCCATCAGCCTGCTGGAACCCGGATACGAAGATTTGACCGGACTGTACCCGCATGACGAAAACCAAGCTGGCAGATGTTCTCCTACTTTGGTGCGCAATACCTGACTACGGTGAATCTGGTGGTTCCCGAAGAATACCGGTCGTTGGCCGAAACCATCAAGCAGCAGATCGAGCGGCAGCCGCGCCCCACGGTGAACCTTGAAGTGCTCTCCGATGAGGATTATGCCAAACGAATCAAGGACGGCAAATGGGAACTGACCGTGATGAGCATGGACGGCACGGATGATGCCGGCATATTCGCCGACCCCGATTCCATGTTCCATTACGACCATACCGAAGCGCAACAGGCCTATGCGGATGCTCGCGCCGCCACTAATGACGCCGATTATGAGGCACGAATGAAGGCGTACGCCCGGCTGATCAGCGAGGATGCGGCCAGTGATTGGCTGTATACCCGCAAATGCTTCACTGTGGCGTCCACCAAGGTCTCCGGCTACCCGACCTCGATGATCAATCGCCGCATGCCGCTGGCCGGGTTGACGGTGAAGTAGGCAACCTTCAGTCACGGACGGGCTACGCCCGATAGTCCTTGGCTCACTATCGTTCGATCGTTCGTACCTCGCCTGCGAACAGCCTACTGGGCTGTTTACTGTACAGTTCGGCTTGTCATGCAACGTGCATAAACTTTGGCCTTATGACTGAAGGCAAATCCATCATCAACGCCAACCTCACCCCGCTGCCCGACAAGGTCGGCGTGGACGGACTTGAGGACAAGTGGCGCACCGTCTGGGATGAAGACGGCACCTACAAATTCCGCAACACCCGCGACCGCAAGGCCGTCTACTCCATCGACACCCCGCCGCCCACCGTCTCCGGTTCGCTGCACGTGGGTCACGTGTTCTCTTACACGCACACCGATGTGATTGCGCGCTACAAGCGCATGCGCGGCTACGACGTGTTCTACCCGATGGTTGGGATGACAACGGCCTGCCTACCGAGCGCCGCGTGCAGAACTACTATGGCGTGCGCGTGGACGTGTCTCTGCCTTACGACCCGGACTTCAAGCCGCCGTTTGAAGGCACTGATGGCAAGAAGATTGACGCCAAGGATCAGGTGCCGATTTCCCGCAAGAACTTCATCGAGCTGTGCGAGCGTCTGACTGCTCAGGATGAGAAGCTGTTTGAGGCCCTGTGGCGCAAGCTGGGTCTGTCCATCGACTGGTCGCAGACCTACCACACCATCGGTCAGCACCCGCAGCGTGTGGCCCAGAAGGCCTTCCTGCGCAACCTCGCCCGTGGCGAGGCCTACCAGCAGGACGCCCCCGGCCTGTGGGATGTGACCTTCCAGACCGCCGTGGCCCAGGCCGAGCTCGAATCGCGCGAATACCCCGGCTTCTACCACAAGGTGGCCTTCCGCTTTGAGGACGGCACCCCGATCTACATCGAGACCACCCGCCCCGAACTGCTGGCGGCCTGCACCTCGCTGATCGCCAACCCGAACGACGAACGCTACAAGCAGTACTTCGGCCAGTACGTCTACTCCCCTCTGTTCAAGGTCAAGGTGCCGATTCTGGCGCACCCGGCCGCCGAATGGACAAGGTGCCGGTATCGCCATGTGCTGTACGTTCGGTGATGTAACCGACGTCGAGTGGTGGCGCGACCTGAAGCTGCCACCCGCCCGATCATCCAGCGCAACGGCCGTATCGTGATGGATACCCCGGACTGGATCGAGGACCCGGCCGGCCGCGAGGTCTTTGCCGAAACCGCTGGCAAGACCACGTTCTCCGCCCGCAAGATCATCGTCGACAAGCTGCGCGAGTCCGGCGATCTGGACGGCGAGCCGACCCCGACCAAGCGTATGACGAACTTCTACGAGAAGGGCGACAAGCCGCTCGAGATCGTCACCTCCCGCCAGTGGTATTTGAAGAACGGCGGTACCGACGCCAAGCTGAACGCCGAGCTTATCGAGCGTGGCAAGGAACTCGAGTTCCACCCCGACTTCATGCGCGTGCGTTATGAGAACTGGGTGCACGGCCTGAACGGCGACTGGCTGATCTCCCGTCAGCGCTTCTTCGGCGTCCCGTTCCCGCTGTGGTACCCGGTGAACGCTTCCGGCGAGCCGGATTACGATCACCCGATCACTCCGTCCGAGGATCGTCTGCCGATCGACCCGACCATCGACGTGCCGGAGGGCTACGACGAGTCCCAGCGTGATGTGCCCGGTGGTTTCACCGCCGAAAAGGACATCATGGACACCTGGGCCACCTCTTCGCTGACCCCGCAGATCGTGACCCACTGGGCCGAGCCGGACGAGGCCTCCAAGGCCCTGTTCGCTTCCACCTTCCCGATGGACCTGCGCCCGCAGGGTCAGGACATCATCCGCACCTGGCTGTTCTCGACTGTGGACCGCGCGCACTTGGAGAACAAGTGCCTGCCGTGGGCCCATGCCACGCTGTCCGGCTGGATTCTGGACCCCGACCACAAGAAGATGTCGAAGTCCAAGGGCAACGTCGTGGTGCCGAACGAGCCGATCGAGAAGTTCGGCGCGGACGCCGTGCGTTACTGGGCCGCCGCCGCTCGCCTAGGCTCGATGCCACGTACGACATCGGCCAGATGAAGATTGGCCGTCGACTGGCCATCAAGCTGCTGAACGCCACCAAGTTCGCGCTGGCCATCGGCCGTGAGGACGAGAACCATCACGTGGGCGCTGCCGCCGAGGCCGCGTGGAACCCGGCCGATGTGACCGAACCGCTGGATCGCGCCGCTATGGCCAAGCTGGCTTGGTGGTGCGTCAGGCCACCGAGGCGCTGGAATCCTACGAGCATTCCAAGGCGCTGGAAGTCATCGAGTCCTACTTCTGGCAGTTCTGCGACGACTACATCGAGCTGGTCAAGAACCGCGCCTATGGCACTCCGGACGAGCACGGCAATGTGCCGTCCGAGAAGGCTGTGAAGTCCGCCCGCACCGCTCTGGGTCTGGGCCTGGACGCCTTCGCACGTCTGCTGGCCCCGTACCTGCCGTACGCCACCGAGGAAGTGTGGAGCTGGATGCACGCCGGTTCCGGTTCCGTGCATCGCGCCGCCTGGCCGGTCGTGGACCCGTATGTCGAGGCCGCCACCGGTGCTTCCCCCGAGCTGCTGACTTGGGCCGCAAGGCCGTGGAGCAGCTGCGTAAGATCAAGTCCGAGGCCAAGGTCTCCATGAAGACCCCAATCCTGTCTGTGACACTGTCCGCTGCTTCGGAAGGTGTGAACGCGATTCACGCCGCCTTGGGCGATATCGCGCAGGCCGGTCGCGTGGTCGGCAAGTTCGACTTGGTGGCCAAGCACGCCGAGGAATCCGCCGCCGAAGACGCGCCCGAAACCGAGGTCGCCGTCGAAGCCAGCGAGCTCGGTGAGCCGCCAGCCAAGAAGCCAAAGCACTGAGCGTTGCGCACAACAACAAAAGAGGGGAACCTCCTATTGAGGTTCCCCTCTTTTGTTTTTTGACGTTCGGATGACACGACTGTGGGACGGCACGCAAATATCCCGCATTGTAAGCTGGCGGCCCACAATAGCGTGGGCCACCACGCGTGTCAAACGTTTTATATACGCGGCGTCCCACAGACCGAACCAACAAATCCTTGGAATTTAGCCATTCTTCAAACTATAGTTAGCTCTGACTTACAAGAGGGTGTGGGACGCCGCATCGAAAAAGCCAGTTTTTGATGCGGCGTCCCACACCGATAACGCACTTTACGCGTATTGGGCACCTGTCGCATGCGGATTTTCCCGCATACACCATCACACCCGTCGGAATCACGATGAGGTATCGGGTTTCGGCGGTTTTTTGTTGCGTATTGGGGCTATCGAGCTGCGCGACGGCCTGCGCCAAGAGCGTGCCAGCATCGCTGATCTCCACGGTCTCATTGATCAGCGCGCTCATGTCATGCTTGAGCAGCGTGCCACCAGTGCCAAAGCCGAACAGTACTGGAGCGGTGTCAAGATTGTTGCCGGAATCGCCAGTATCGCTCGACTTGGCTGAGTCGTTCGTTCCCGAACCATCGCTCTTGGACGAATCGAACTTACCTCCACCACCGATGGCCGAAGTAAGACCACCCGCATAGTTCATCACATCGCCAGCAGACATGGACATGGTGTCATCGACCAGTGAGGCCTTGGAATGCTGCGACTGCTGCTGTTGCGCGGCTTTGGCCTGCTTACGGGCGGCATCGGCCTTACGCTTGGCTTGGGCGGCCCGGGTCTTGCCGTAGAACGATTGCGATTGCGAACCGACCAGGCCAGTCAGTGCCTGAGCCTCGGTCACCGGACCGGAAGAGACATCACCGGACGAGCCATCGCCATCGCTGCCGGAAGCCGAGGACGCGACTCCTTCGAACTGATCGGAGAATCGCAATACAATCTGGCGCAAGGCCGTGGCTTTGCCCGTATGCTCGGAGGCGGTGGCAAGCGTGCTCATCGCGGCATCGACCTTGGATTGAGCGTCGGCGAGTTCATCGCTACCGTTGGTTTCGGCGATGGCTTGGCTCTCGTAAGCGGTGGCGCCCGAAGACGTGCCGCCGGTCAGGGCGCTCAAATTGGCCGTGTAGACGTCCGTGTATTTCATCGAATACGGAATCATTGCGGCGGAGAGCTGGCTCTGGCCATCGGCGTATTGCTTGGAGCCTCGAGTGGCTTCCTCCGAAGCCTCGGCGGTCAGATCATCCACCAGTCCGGTGGTGCCTTGCTGCTGGATGCGGCGAATCACCTCATCCAACGCATCGACCGCACCGGCATGCTGATGTGCGGCACTGACGTTGTTCACCGCGTTGGCCAAGTCGAGTACGGCTTGTGCCAAAGGCGTATCCCCGGACAGTTCGCCGGCCGTGCCCATCAACGCCGGCAACTGGGTGGAGGTACCAATCGATCCAGACAGGTGCGTGGTATATGAGCCACATACGCGGCCATATAGTCTTCAAACGTCCGCTTATGGGCGGTTTCGCGTTCGGCCACTACGGACTTGTCCAGCGCACGCTCATTATCGCGCAGGGTTTGAAGCTGCTCGATGAGCTGTTGATGCTCCCCGGAACCGGCGTCGGTCAGTGAATCGACCAGTGTGGCGGCAGAGGCGGTGAGTTGGGCGACATCCGTATCGGCAGCAGGCTGTGCGGCAGCATTCGCAGCATTCGCGGCATCGGGATTAGCACCAACTGCCGGACTGCTGGAATTGGAAGGCAATACGGCGAGCGCCACGGAACTCATGGAGAAGTCTTTGGCGTTCATATAGCAGCTGAATTCCAAGCCGGTTGCGGCTTTTCCAGCTGCGGCGACTACGGTATTGGAACCTTGCGTGGTCACCGTAATGGAGTTGTCAGCGGAAACATCATCGGCTACCTGCGTAGGCACGGTAAAGGCGACAACCGGGATCGTACGGTTGGCTTCCTTGGTTTGCGGCTTAATATCGATATACACGCCGATCAGTCCAGACGCGCCGGCAACCTCGTTTGCCTCGACGTTCGGACCGTCAAGCGAGTAGGTGACGCTGACTTTCCATGGCAGGGTGGCGGCGGAAGCGGGGATACGAGAAACCTTGGACGTGCCGGAATTACTATTGGCGGAATCGGTATCAGTGGAACCGCTATTGCCGGAATCGGCACTGGCGCCATTGCCGGCGCCGCCCTTCCCTACCACATACCAACGGACCGGCTCCCCTTCGGCATCGGTGACGGCGTACATATCACTTGCCGTAGCGAGCACCGGACCGTAATCAACCGGAGTCGGACGAGACATCCAAGCACCGCCGAGAATCGAAGCCACGCACAATGCGCAACTGACCAGTGCGGCACCACATCTCATCTACGTATCCCATTCATACAGTCGACCACTACGGGCATTCCATTCCCGTATTAATGTAGTCGCTGCAGGCAACTTGCCCTATAGACGAATATCCGAAAGGTGCCCATTCGCTGCGGGCGAATCAGGCGAATACGTCGAGTACGCCCGGGTCACCACCGGCATCGGCTATGCGCTGGTGGCGCTTCTTGGCTTCGGTAACCACGAATTCACGGTACATTTCGGCAATTTCCGGATCAAGCCCGGCATCGATGGCGATGCGGTGGAGGCGTTCGATCTGATAGTCCTCACGCTTGGTGTCTTCGGGCGCGAATCCGGCGTTGGCTTTGAGCACGCCGACCTGCGAGGTGGCCTTGAACCGCTCGGCCAGTAATGCGATGACCGCCGAATCGATGTTATCGATGGTTTGGCGCAGCGCTTTGATGCGCGCCACGCTTGTGCGGTTTCCGGGTGGGCCGCCGCCTGGGCGGAGTCGATGGTGGTCCTTTGCCAGTCGCTGCTCGTTTCGCTCATAGATTCGAGGATACTCCCGATTACGGCTTTGCACGATGCGCAAAGTCAGATATCTCAGATGTCATAGTCGCCGGTGAGGATATGGCTGGCATCCGCATCGCCGAACATGGCCGCACCACTGCCCACTCCCAAAACAATCGAACCCAGTGATGCCTCTTTCATCTCATATATCGTCAGCGTGCATGTGAACGTTGACGGCAATACTACAACTGCAATGTGATAGTTGATGTATTTGCATCAGATACGACAAGGGCTGCACCCCGTATCAATCAGGGTGCAGCCCTTACACTATTGTTCAGCGGTCTGATCAGTTGCCGTTGACCGCGTTGCCGGTGTTGGCCTGCTGCACGATGGCGGCGAGGAAGTCGCGGTTGGTGGCGGTCTTCTTGAGGCGCGGCACCAGCGTCTGGTAGGCCTGCTCGGGCTCCATGCCGCCCAGCAGTCGACGCAGACGGTAGATAATCGGCAGTTCCTGCGGGTTGGTGATGAGCTCCTCGCGGCGGGTGCCGGAAGCGTTGATGTCGATGGCCGGGAACAGTCGCTTGTCCGCCAGCTCGCGGGACAGGCGCAGTTCCATGTTGCCGGTGCCCTTGAACTCCTCGAAAATCACCTCGTCCATCTTGGAGCCGGTTTCCACCAGCGCAGATGAGATGATGGTCAGGGAGCCGCCGTTTTCGATGTTGCGGGCCGCACCGAAGAACTTCTTCGGCGGGTAGAGGGCCTGCGCGTCCACACCACCGGACAGGATGCGGCCGGAGGCAGGGGCTGCGATGTTGTAAGCGCGAGCCAGTCGGGTCATGGAATCGAGCAGTACGACCACGTCCTGGCCGAGCTCCACAAGACGCTTGGCGCGTTCGACGGCCAGTTCGGCAACCGTAGTGTGATCGGAGGCCGGACGGTCGAAGGTGGAGGAAATGACCTCGCCCTGGACCGTGCGCTCCATATCGGTGACCTCTTCGGGTCGCTCGTCCACGAGCACCACCATAAGGTGGACCTCGGGGTTGTTGGCGGCGATGGAGTTGGCGATGTTCTGCAGGGTGATGGTCTTGCCGCCTTCGGCGGGGAGACAATCAGGCCACGCTGGCCCTTGCCGATTGGGGAAACGATGTCCATGATACGGCCGGTGAGCTTGTTCGGGGCGGTCTCCTGCTTCAAACGCTCCTGCGGGTACAGCGGCGTGAGCTTGGAGAACTGCGGACGGTTGAGCGCTTCTTCAACGCTTTGGCCGTTGATGGAATCGATGGCCTGCAGCGGCACGAACTTCTGGCGCTGGTTGCGGCGGTCGCCTTCACGCGGGGCGCGAATCGAACCATGCACGGCATCGCCCTTGCGCAGGCCGTACTTCTTGACCTGGCCCATGGAACGTACACGTCGTTCGGGCCGGGCAGGTAGCCGGAAGTGCGCACAAAAGCGTAGGAGTCGAGCACGTCGACGATGCCGGCCACCGGCACCAGATCCTCCTGCGGCTCTTCGCGGCGGCTATCACGGTCATTGCGATCGCTACGATTATCGCGATCATCATAGCGACGATCATCATCGGCGTTGTCGCGATCACGGCCACGCATGCGACGGTTACGGCGATCGCTGCGATCATTACGGGTATCGCGATCGTTGCGATCGCTACGGTCGCGGCGGTTACGACGCACGAACTCGTGATCGTCGTTCTGCTCGCCGTCTTCGGACGTTTCCTCGTGCTTCTGCGTGGGCAGCGTGGCCAGGATATCGTCGAGGTCACGCACGGTTTCTTCGCTGTTTTCCGCAGTGCGACGACGGCGGCGAGGCTGCTCGTCCTCATCATCACGGACTCGGCGAATCAGCGGAACTTCCACGTCCTCGTGACGCTCGCGGCGACGCTCGGTAGGCGCTGCATCTCCCAAATCGAGCGTGGCCAGCAGATCGCCGGCCTCATCGGCCTTCTTGCGCGGCTTGCGGCGAGCGAAATCGGGCTGGTCGTCATCGCGACGACGGCGGGCCGCACGCGGTTCGGATGCGGCATCATCGGCGGCCTTACGACGGGTGCGTCGCGGTTCGGTCTCGTCCTTCTTGGCATCGTCGGCCACGGGAAGCGGCAAATCGAGCTGCGGTTCCGTGGCAGCCGGAGCCGGAGCCGGCGACTGGGTGGCCACGTCAGCATTGTCTGTGGTGTTGGCCTCAGCGGCATCGGACTGCGGAGCCTTGACGACCTTGGCGGTTTTGGCGGCCTTGGGGGCGCGCACGGTCACACCGGCCGGCGGCTCTCCACCATTGCGCGCCGCCTGCAGGGTGGCGAGCAGCTCGGGCTTGCGCATGGTCGACGTGCCGCGCAGGCCCATCTGTTTAGCGAGCTCTTTGAGCTCAGGCAGCTTCATATCCTCAAGATTCTGGCTATTTGCCACTGGTTGCCCTTTCCATACCGAACAGACCCATGCCTATCCAGGCGTTAAGAGTGATTATTGCGGTTGCACCGCTCATGAATGTTCGCTGCGTCTCTGAGTCTCTGCGAACTTCGTTCACTGTACAACGCCAACTCGACCAACGCAAAACGGCCCGCCGAAAACCAAAAAAGCTCCCTCTGTGACGAGGGAGCTCAACAAGGTTTATTCACTTTTCTTCGTGGTAGGACTTTTCGGTGTTGACGGACCACACGTTCTTCTTGGACGTCTTGCCGGTCTTGATGTTGCCGACGGCTCCATGGCGGTGGCCATGGAGTGGTCCATGTTGTTGTAGCGGTGCTGGCCGTTACGGCCCACGCAGTACAGGTTGCCGAAGCCGTCGAGGTACTCGATGAGCTCGTCCATGTGCTCATAGGTGTCGAAGTAGGCGGGGTACGCCTTCCTGACGCGCTCACGATGGAGTCGATGACCTCGTCCGGACCGTTGATCACACGCATGCGGGTGAGCTCGGAAATCGCGAACTTGGTGACATCCTCCTCGCTCATGTTCCAGAACGAGTCGCCCTCCTCGCAGAAGTACTCGAGACCGATCCACACGGTGTCGTCCACGTCCTTGACCAGGTACGGGCTCCAGTTGTTGAAGATCTGCAGACGGCCGACCTTGTAGCCCGGGTCCTGCACGTAGATCCAGCAGTCCGGCACGATCGGCGGATTGCCGAGGGTGGGGATGCTGGTGGTGTTCTTGAGCTTCAGGTGCTTGACCAGCAGGCCCACGGTCACGAAATCGCGGTACGGCAGGCCGTTGGCCACCTCGGTCATATCGGCCGGGGCGGGCTTGGAATCAACGGCCTCGGGATCGGCGCCGGCCGCGTCGATGGCGTTGACCAGGTCCTTGACCGGCATCGAGGAGATGAACTGGTCGCCGGAAAGCTCGGTGCGGTTGCCCTCGGAATCCTCGTACACCACGGAAGACACGGCACCATCGGTCTGGCGGACCTCGACCACCCTGGCGTCGGTCAGCACCTTGACGCCGGCGGCCTCGCAATTGGACTCGACGGTCTCCCACAGCTGGCCGGGACCGTACTTCGGATACCAGAACTCCTCGATCAGCGAGGTCTCGACCTCCGCGTTGGAGCGCTTCTTGGGCAGCAGCTTCTGGAAGGCGTTCTTGAGCACGCCCATGATGGACAGGCCCTTGACGCGCTGGGCGCCCCAGTCGGCGGAGATCTGGGAGGGGTGGCGGCCCCACAGCTTCTCCGTGTAGCCCTCGAAGAACATCGAATACAGCTTGCGGCCGAAACGGTTGATGTAGAAGTTCTCCAGATTGTCTTCCGGCAGCTTGTGGAACATGGACTTCAGGTAGCTGAAGCCGGCCACCATGGTGAGCTTGAAGCCCATGGCCTTCAACGTGTTGGGGCTCAGCGAAATCGGGTAATCGAAGAAGTGGCGGTTCCAGAAGATACGGGACACTCGGTGGCGCTTGAGCATCACCTTGTCCTCCGTCTCCGGATCGGGGCCGCCCGGCTCCATGTCGTGGTCGCGGCCGAGCTTCTTGTCATCATAGGAGGGTGCGCCCTGCAACGGCAGAACGGTCTTCCACCAATCCATGATGCGTTCGTCTTTGGAGAAGAAACGGTGGCCGCCGATATCCATGCGGTTGCCGTTGTGCTTCACGGTGCGCGAGATACCGCCGAATTCGCGGGTCCCCTCCAGCACGGTCACGTCGTACTTGTCGGCACCGCCGTCCTTGATGAGTTCCCATGCGGCGGTAAGTCCAGCCGGACCGCCGCCGATAATCACTACGGATTGCTTGTCGGTCATTATGCTCCTTATAAACGCAAAATCAGAGACAGTCTACTAGAAGCCCCGGAATCGCACACCGAAAGATGAGCGAATACTTACAGAATTCTCCCGACATACGACCGATGCGCCGTCTTTCCATCGGCAGAAAGGCGACGCATCCAATCGTGAGGTAGGGGTATTCGGCAACGCTGCGTCACGCACAGCGCGGCGAATCGGTTTGGTCTTGGGCTAATTCGTCAGCGACGAACCTTCCATGGATTCAGCGAGATGCCTGCAAGTGCAAACAGCATCATCTTCTATCAGCCGCAAGCAAACAAGACACACGATGGCAAGGTTACGAGTCTGAACTTTTGCTATGCGTTGTATGAACAATGCGCGACGCCCCGCCGTAAGATGACGGAATGCCGCGCATTGTCAATACAGGCTGTATCAGACGATTGCCTGTCAGTGAATATCGTCGGGAATGTCGATATCGGTTTTCTGGACTTCTTCGACGTTCACGTCCTTGAAGGTCACGATGCGCACGGACTTGACGAAACGGCTGGAACGGTAGACATCCCATACCCATGCGTCAGTCAGCTGCACATCGAAATACACGTCCTGACCAGCGGAACGCACGTTGAAATCGACCTTATTCGCCAAGTAGAAGCGACGCTCAGTCTCCACCACATAGGTGAACAGCTTGATGACGTCACGATATTCCCTATACAGCGCGAGTTCGGCGTCGGTTTCGTAATTGTCGAGATCCTCGGCACTCATGCTTGTTTACTCACTCACTTTCCGTATCGCGTTTGCGGCCGCGGCCCAGCGTACGCCACCATGCTTCCTTTGAGGGCTTGCGTTCCGCCTGGCCGTACGGCCAGTTGCTTTCCTCTTCGAGACTGTGGCGCGTGTTCTTCTGCGTATCGTCGTGGTGCTCAGCCTGTGGCTCGACTGGCTGTGCGGCCGCCGGCGTCTGGGCCTGGGACTGCACGTCACTCGTCGTGACGGCGGCTGCCTCACCACGCTGTGCCGGCTCGGGTTCCGGCTTGTTCTGCTGGATGGCGATGGAATGCTCACGCGCGGACAGCGCTTCCTTGACACCCGGGTTGTCCTCAATCAAGTGCATACCAAAAGCGTCAAGCGAACGAATCGGATCGTACTCGTCGACCAACGTGTCCATGACGATAAGGTCCTGGTATTTGTTGTTTTCGACATCCCACAACGCGTCGCGCGAGGTGCCGGACGGCACGAAGCCGAGCGACTGGTAGACCGAAATCGAGCGGCTGTTCTTTTCCGGCACGCTCACCCAGATGCGGTGCATGCCCAAGCCGGCCGGTTCGGGCGCGAAACCGTAGGTCATCACACGCGGCATGGCGTCACGGGAGTAGCCGCGGCCACGGTATTCACGGCCCAAGATGATCTGGATGCGGGCGGACTTGGACCAGCCGTCGATGTCGATAAGGAAAATCATGCCGATGACATTATCGGTGCTGGCCGCATCGAGCTGACCGTCATCGTCATGGTCGGCGTCAGTCAATACGGCCCATGCGATGGTGCGGCGGGATTCCGGGTCGCCCACGCCGGATTCGGCGGGTGCCTGACCGGCTTCCCAGGCTTGGGAGCGGCGGACCCATGTGTGTACGATGGCGCGTTCGGTGACCGCATCCTTGCCGGTGATCTTGGATGCGCCATAGAAGGCATCAAGTTCATCCAAACGAGCCAGGTCCTCGACGGTGGCGGGGCGCAGGTGCACCATTTCGCCACGGATTGGCGGAATGACGATGCTCTGTGGCAGATCGCGCTTCAGTTGCGCTTCGGTAGCCATGCTCAGCGTCTCGTTGGTTGCGGTCATCGGTATACATCCCCCGGTTCGGCTTGTTTCGGCTCACGGTCCAGTGCCGAACATATCTTACTCGACTGGGTGAACGCTGGAAATGCTCTGAGTCGACTTTCTTACAGAATCAATAAAGGCTCCCGCTGGCGGGAGCTGTCTAACGGATTTGAACTGGAGAATTTCCCTACAAATAAGTGCTCCCGCTGGCGGGAGCTGTCCGCGAAGCGACTGAGGGTGCATCCGTACATGGCGACCACCCTCAGTCTCACTCCGTTCGACAGCTCCCACCAGCGGGAGCCAGTGAATCTAATCAGCCCTTGATCTTGCCCATGACGACCTTGGTGACGGCCTTGGCGTCGGCCTGACCGCGCGTGGCTTCATCACGGCACCGATGATTACACCCATCGGCTTCATGTTGCCGCTCTTGAGCTTCTCGACAACGTCCGGGTTGGCTTCGAACGCCGCGTCGACGGCCGCCTCGATGGCACCGTTGTCTTCGACGATCTTGTAGTCGTGCTTCTTGACGACTTCATCCGGAGTGCCTTCGCCCTTAAGCACGCCTTCGACGGTCTGCTTGGCGAGCTTGTCGTTGAGCTTGCCGGAGGCGATGAGCTTCTCGACCTCGGCCACATCGGCCGGGGTGATCGGCAGCTCTTCGAGGGACACACCCTTGGCGTTGGCTTCGCGGGAAAGCTCGCCCAGCCACCACTTGCGGGCACCGGCAGCTTGGCACCGGCCTTGACGGTTTCCTCAATCAGGTCGAGGCGTCGGCGTTGAGGATGTCGCGCATCTGCAGATCACTCAGGCCCCACTCGGACTTGAGGCGGTTGCGGCGCTCGCGCGGCATTTCCGGCATCTGGGCCTTCATCTCCTCGATGTGCTCCTTGGTGATGTGGAGCATGACGAGGTCGGGGTCCGGGAAGTAGCGGTAGTCGTCGCATCGGACTTCAGACGGCCGCCAGCGGTGGTCTGCGTAGCCTCATCCAGTGGCGGGTCTCCTGCAGAATCTCCTTGCCGTCGTCCAGACGAGCGGCCTGACGGCGAATCTCGTACTGGATGGTCTTCTCGATGCCGCGGAACGAGTTCACATTCTTGGTCTCGGAACGGGTGCCGTACGGAGCGTCCGGGCTCGGGCGCAACGAGACGTTCACGTCAGCGCGCATGTTGCCCTGCTCCATACGAGCGTGGGAGATGTTCAACGCGCGCACGATGTCGCGGATGGCGCGCACATAGGCACCGGCGATTTCGGGAGCGCGGTCGCCCGCCCCCTCGATCGGCTTGGTGACGATCTCAATCAGCGGCACACCGGCACGGTTGTAGTCGACCAGCGAGTGGTCGGCGCCTTCGATACGGCCGTCAGCGCCACCGACGTGGGTGTTCTTGCCGGCGTCGTCCTCGA
>ENA-OQEX01000414-OQEX01000414.1-human-gut-metagenome-genome-assembly--contig:-NODE-414-length-23157-cov-9.239166_pt1 | contig 23157 bp, 23 predicted proteins | sample MGYA00242802_ERZ504649 | MGnify/ENA primary metagenome ERZ504649 (study PRJEB26092, sample SAMD00036194) | human gut metagenome | host: Homo sapiens | study: EMG produced TPA metagenomics assembly of...
ATCGGCGGGCGGGGGCGGAGCTCGCGGGGGAGCGAGGCGCACGTCGGCGTCCAGGCTGCGGCAGATCTGGCGCGAGTCGATGACGATGATCTTGCCGGCGCGGCGTGCCTCGGCGTAGCGTCCAGGTGGATCTTGAACCAGCTGTCCTCAAAGGCGGCGTTGTGTGCCATGTACGGTACTTCCTTATAAGCTTGAGCAGCTGCTTTTGCAGCTCTTTGTTCTCGCGGAACGGCTTTTTGCCGTCGATGTCGTCCCAGGTGATGTGGTGGATATTCGACAACGGCACATCCTCGCCGCGGTAGATGTCGGGCAGGCCGCAGTAGTGTGCCTCGGCGTCATGCGGGACGGCGTCGCTGGTGAGCTCCATGATCTCCCAGCCCACGTTGATGATATAGCCGCGCTCGGGTGCACGGCCGGTGGTCTCGATGTCGATACCGAGCACGGTGCCCTGGATGGGCTTGCGGGCGTAGGCCACGCCGAGCGCGTCGCGGTCGCCGCGGATTTCGCGCATAACGGACGCGGCGGTGCGCTTTTGCATCTTGCCGATGGCGGCGCAGGTGTCGGCATCGGACAGGCCGCGCGAGAGCGTCGCGGGCGTCACGTTGCGCAGACGCGCCTCGCCAATCTGGTCGCACAGGTCGCGGTTGCGGTCGGCCAGGTCGCGCACGGTGGCAAAGTCGAAGCCGGGGTCGCCCTCGGCGGTAAAGTACTCGGTCTCGAGCACCTTGAGGGCCTCCTCGCCCTTCTGGCGCTCGGACTCCATGGCGCCGTGGTCGCCGTAGATAAACATGGGGATAAACGGCTGGCGCTCGTATTCGAGTGCTTGCGATACGTTCATATGCTACTCCTTGGACGGGCCGCGTTGTGCGGCTCGAGGTTACTGAGTTATGGCGAGATGATAGTTTACCATAGGCAACTATTGGCACCGCGCCCGGGACAACTACAATACCCTAGTTGACCGCTAGGACTTTTACAATGCTGCCGAAAGACACGAAAGGTTCCATCCGTCATGGATTTACTGATTGATATTCTGCTCGACGCCGGCAAGGACACGCTGTCGCTGCTGCCGTTTTTGTTGGTGACGTATCTTGCTCTCGAGACACTTGAGCACGTTGCGGGCGACCGCGTCAACGGCGCTATCAAGCGCGCCGGCGCTGCGGGTCCCGTGGTTGGCTCGCTGCTGGGCATGGTGCCGCAGTGCGGATTTTCGGCCATGGCAGCAACGCTGTACGCCGGCCGTGTCGTGACCTTGGGCACGTTGGTGGCGGTGTTCCTTTCGACCTCCGATGAGATGCTGCCGCTGTTGCTTGCCGAGCAGGTTCCCGTGCAGACTATGGCGATGCTTTTGGCTTCGAAAGCGCTGATCGCACTGGTCACGGGTTTTATCGTGGACGCTGCCATTCGCGGCCTGCGCCGTAACGCCCGCGCGCACGCGGCGATTCGCCGTACCGTGCTGGGAACCGCGGCCAACCCGGCCCACGTGAACTGCGCGCACGACGACCACAGCGGCGGTGACATCATCGACGAGGTGGCCGAGGCAGGCGTGAGCGCCGACCACATCCACGAGCTGTGCGAGCGCGACCATTGCGGTTGTGATGAAGACGAGGACGAGCACGAACACGGACATGGCCACGATCACGGTCATGAGGGCGAACATGAACACCATGACGGTCACGGTCACTCTCACTCCCACGAAGGGACGCCTGTCCTGTCGATCATCCGCAGTGCGATCTCGCACACCGTGCAGGTCTCGGTATTCATTTTTCTGGTGACGCTGATTCTGGTCGCCGTGCTCGAGACGTTCGGCGAGTCCACGATCGAGCAGTTCCTGCGCGGCAACGAGACACTCGCTGTCCTGGGTTCGGCGCTTGTCGGGCTGATTCCCAATTGCTCGGCGAGCGTGGTCATTACACAGCTGTATCTGGAAGGCGCGCTGCAACTGGCGCCGATGCTCGCCGGCACGCTCATTTCCGCCGGCGTGGGTTATCTGGTGCTGTTCCGCACCAACCGCAGCGCCCGCGAAAATGCCGTGTTCCTGATCATGATGTACGTCATCGGCGCTGGCTGGGGCCTCATCCTCTCCGCCGTTGGCTCTAAGTAGGCCTAAAAAATGGGCTTCAAATAGCCATGCTCAGCGCCTGCGCAATGCGGCGACGCATGGCATTTTGAAGCCCGTTTTTGTTGAGCAATGGATTCCGAGCGCTCACACCGCTCAAAACAAAAAGGTAGATTTTAGGCATGTCTCAAAAATCTACCTTGGTTAGTGCAGCAACTCGGTGAGGTTGCGTTTAAAGCGGGCGCGGTCTTCGCTGGTAAATGCTGCCGGACCGCGAGTGCGTCCGCCGGCGCGGCGTACCTTCTTTTCCTCGTGGCGAATAAACAGCTGCATGTCGATGGTTGCTTTGTCGTAGACGCGTCCGCGCACACCGATAGCGGCGGCATCGCGCCCGAGCACCATGCTCGCCAAGCCAATGTCCTGCGTCACGACCACGTCGCCCGCCTGCAGGCGTTCGACAATGGCAAAGTCGGCGCTGTCGGCGCCCACGCTCACGTCGAGCGTCGTGACCCAAAAGCCGCGTCGCGCGTGCTCGGCATCGCGCGGGTCGTCGCGGCGAATGTGCCGTTCCAGGTTTTGCGTGCTGTTGCCGGCGATAACAACGGCGACGCCCGCCCGCCGCGCGCAGTCAATCGACTCGCGTGTGACCGGGCAGGCGTCTGCATCAATAAAGAGCGTTCGTGGCATCTAGCGCACCAGTTGCCAAACTGAATGGCGCGAACAATGAGCGTCACGCCAAACACCAGCAGCGCGGCACCGCTAAAGATGACGAGCATCTTGGCCGACCACAGCGGATAGATAAACACGAACATGCCCGCGATGATGGAGAGCGCGCCGCTCAGGATGGCGAGGGCGCGGTTGGCGGAAAGCTCGGATTCCAGAATCGACATGACGCCCTCGACGATCCAGCCAAAGCCGGCGACGACCACCACGAGCGTGGTGAGCGTCGCGGTCGAGAAGGCCTGGTTGCGCAGGATTATGACGCCGCCCAGAATGATGAGCAGGTTGGAGATGATGCTCGTAACGCGCCAGCCGGTGGGCAGCAGCGGCTCGAAAACAGCGGTAAACAGCCTGATCGCGGCCGTGATCACAAAGTAGATGCCCAAGACGGTCGTCAGGAAGACGAGGGATTTGGCGGGCGCAAACAGCAGTGCGATGCCGGCGACGAGCGCCAAGACGCCCGTGATGGCGTAAATCCAGCGCACGGCCTTGACGGCCTTGCCTGCCATGCTTTTCTCGTCAAATCCAAACGCGCTCGATTGCTTGTCATCGTTCTTAAAGATGCCCATGATGTCTCCTTTCCGTGCGGCGTAAGCGTAGCTCTTGCAACCAGTATCGCCCAAGGGCGCCGTCGCGTGGGGCGGGAAGGGCGAATGGGAGCCTCATCTTCCCGAATTGTTACCTTTGTTCCCGTTTGGATGCGGAATATTCAACAGGTGTGGAACATTGCGCCGCTGTGTGTAATTGCCTACGTTTTAGGTTAGATTTTCTTAAGAACAATTGGCTTTTATTGGGGGTCTTATGAACGAAGCTGTTCCCGCGGCGCCGGTAAGCGCCGAGTCGATGGCAAAGCAGGGTTGCGAAAAGCTTGGCCTGGACACGTTTGACGCGCTGGTCCGCCGCGCCCGTACGTGCCGCCGTTTTGACGAGTCCATGCGCGTGCCGCGCGAGTTTTTGCTCGAGCTGGCGGAACTGGCGCACCTGGCTCCCTGCGGCGCCAATGCTCAGCGTCTGCGTTTTCATGTGGTGAGCGGTACCGAGGATTGCGCGCGTGTATTTGATGAGCTTGCATGGGCCGGCGCGCTTAAGGATTGGTCGGGTCCTGCCGAGGGCGAGCGTCCGACCGGCTACATCGCGATTCTTGCCGAGCGCGCTGTTCCGGGTAAGCCCGCCGCGCCCATCACCGAGGTCGACACGGGCATTGCCGCGCAGACGATGATGCTCGCCGCTCGCAGCGCCACGCCCGAGGTGGCAGCCTGCATGTTCAAGGCCTTTACGCCCCACGCGATCGATGCTATGGGGCTCGATAACGACAAGTATGAGCTCAAGCTGATCATGGCTTTTGGCGTGCCGGCCGAGACGCAGATGATCGATGCGATCGATTCCAACCCCGACGGCTCAATTAATTACTGGCGTGACGATGCGCAGGTGCACCACGTACCCAAGCGCCCGCTCGCCGACGTGCTGGTGTAGCTGAGCGTCACCGCGGCGTGATCAGACGGTAAACCACCACAAAGGTGCCTGTCCCCTTTGTGGTGGTACGAGGGGAGGGTGTGTGGCAGATCTGTATTTGGTGCGGCATGGGCAGACTGAGCTCAATGTGCAGAGCATTTTGCAGGGCTGGCACGATTCGCCGCTTACGGCGCGCGGGCGCGAGCAGGCGCTGGCGGCGCGTACGGCGTTTGCGGCGCGTGGCGTGGCCTTTGATCATGTGTATTCCTCGCCGTTGGGCCGGGCGCGGCATACGGCCGAGCTTATCGTTGGCGAGGGCCGTTCCATTGAGCTGGTCGATGACCTGCGTGAGTGGCATTTTGGCTCGCTGGAGGGCACATCAAATCGCGAGATGCCGCCGCAGCCCTGGGGCGATTATCCGGTGGCCTTTGGCGGTGAGTCGGAAGTGCAGCTTCAGTCGCGCATGGTCGCGGCGCTGTCCCGCATCATGGCCAGGCCGCAGCACGACTGCGTGCTGGCGGTTTCCCACGGCTCAGCCTGCCAGGAGTTTCTTGAGTATGTGACTGGCGGGGGGGAGCTACCCGACAACGGTGCCGTGCTTCATTTTGGCTATTGCGATGGGGCGTTTTCGCTCTTGGGTTGGTAACGAACGAAAGGACCCCTATGAATAAAGATCTGTATCTGGTCCGTCATGGACAGACGATATTCAACCTTAAGCGTATCATTCAGGGGTGGAGTGACTCGCCGCTCACACAGCTGGGCTGCGATCAGGCGGCGCGTGCCGGCATGTTCTTGCGTGCGCGCGGCATTGAGCCCGACCACGCCTACACCTCTACGCTGCACCGCACCGAACAGACCATCGCCAACTTGTGGCCGGGCTTGGCGTACGAGCGCCTGGACGGCTGCGTGAGTGGTTCTTTGGCGACTTTGAGGCCGAGCGCGTGATGCTCATGCCCGAGCGCCCGTGGCGCGATTTCTATCGCCAGTTTGGCGGCGAGGGTCAGGTGCAGGTGCGTGAGCGCATGGTGACGACGCTGACCGAGCTCATGCGACGCCCGGACCACGAGTGCGTCCTTGCGGTGAGCCACGGATCGGCCATCAAGGAGTTTTTGGACCACGTGAGGGGAGCGGCGGCCGACGAGCGCGAGCGCGTGCCGGGCAACTGCTCGGTGCTGCATTTCGTGTTTGACGACGAGGCCGGTACGTTTGAGCTGATTGAGATTTTTACGCAGGAGGATTACGCGCGCGAGCTGGGTCTTGAACCGCTTGTGGTTACTGCAGGTCCGCAGCGCGGATAACGCGAGCGTGGCGGCACGGGTCGCCGGCATAACTTCTCGATGCAAAAGGGGCGGAGATGCATGTACCTGCTGCATCTCGCCCCCCCCTGTTTGTTGAGCTGCCGATTTTTGTGCTGGGCGGTCTGGTCTTGCTAGAACCGCGCGACCTGGTGCGTGAGCAGACCTGTCGGAACTTGCGGCGCGGCGCCGCTGACCTGCGCGGCGGGGAAGAGCACGGCAACGGTAAAGTTGAACGGCTCCTTGCCGGTGTACGTTCCGGCGGCACGGGCCTCATCGGCCAGCAGCTGCGACGCCCCGGTCAGAGCGGCGGCGTAGGCGGGGTCGTCGGTCAGCGCCGGCTCCGGTGCTTGGTCGAGCATAGCGCGGATGGCCCCGACGGCGTCCTCGCGCTTGACCTCCCACACGTGGTGCGTAATGCCCGCAGGATCGGTGACGGCGTAGAGCGAGGCGCCCTCTTTGGCAGCGCCCAGGATGATATCCATGACGGGCGAGGCCTCGTAGGCGAGCGACACGGGGCGCGGCTGCACCTTGAGCTCGGCGATCGCGCGCGCGGCGGCGGCCACGTCGGCGCTGGCATCGCCCTTGTCGCCCGCAAGTACACTCGTCGGGCAGATCGCCACGACACCCGTCACACGTCCCGGCTCGCCCGAGCATTCGTACACGTAATACGCCGCGCCTGGATCCTTGAGCATTAGGCCGTCAGCAATGGCGCCGCGCAGGGCGTCGTTGCCGCTCAGGATACCGCCCATCGCAGGCAGCGCCTCGAGCACACGGTCCTGAGCCGGGCGGATGCAGGGAAACGGAAGTGCTTTCATGGGCGGTCCTAACGCACGAGTCGGTTTGTTCGCGGCTTATTATGCCCCAACTTGGCCGCTTGCGTCCCAGAGCGTGTTATCGGCAAGCGCGATGAGCACGTTTTGGCAGCGAACGATATCGGCATGGGCACATACTCGTTGGGCTTGTGCGCGAGCGCCAACGAGCCGGGGCCGTAGCTCATACAATTGCGGTTGCCTGTCTTGCCGGCAATGACGGCGGTATCGGTGTAGCCGGTAAAGAAGCCGACGGTCGTGTCCGCGTCCGTTACGTCATCGGCGGCACGCTTGAGCGCTGCTAGAAGGGGAGAGTTCGGGTCGCGCTCGATGGCGGGGCGGTCGCCCGTCACTGTGTAGCTGCCATGGCAACCGGGAACGGCGGCTTCGGCGACGGCGATGGCATGCTCGACCATATTGATTGCGGCGGCCGTATCGGTCGGCGGGGTCAGGCGCATGTCGACCCAGACTTTGGCGCGGTCGGGTACGACGTAGGGGCGATATCCGCCCTCGATTTGGCCAAACGTGATGGTCGAAGGCCCCAGCTCATCGTGCGCGGGCAGCGCCGCAAACGCGCGACGAAGCGAACACACGACCTCGGCCATGGCGGCGACGGCATCCGCGCCCTTCCAAGGCTGGCTCGCATGCGCCGTCACGCCAGCCATTTCAATCTCGAACCACGTACGCCCCTTGTGCGCCACCTGGATCTGTCCGTCGGTGGGCTCGGTGTCCAGCACCCATTCGCGCGAGCTGACCCAGCCAGCATCGATCGCGGCCTCTGAGCCGCGCATGAAGTCTTCCTCGTCGACCGAGCAGATGAGCGAAAAGCCGCGGCGTGGCAGCGCGCCATCCGCCGCCACGCGCTCGAGCGTATGGATCAGTGCGGCAATAGCGCAGGCCAGGCCACCCTTCATATCGCAGGCACCGCGGCCATAGAGTTTATCGTCGCGCACAACCGCCCCAAGCGGTGCGATGTCTGCGTCCCAACCATCGCCCAAGGTGACGGTATCCATGTGGCAGATATAGATCAGCCGCGGCTCGTCGCTTTGGCCCGGCACGGTGACTTTAAGGTTGCGGCGCCCGGGCAGCACTTCGAGCTCCTCAATCTGCACGGCATCGAGCGCAGAACTATCAAGTTGTGCCAGCTGCTGCTCAATGAGCCTCTTAATGAAGCGCTCAATTTCATCCTCATACGCGCCCGGTTTGAGCTGTCGATCCGCACGAGCTCCTGCGCAAGCCGCCAGGCAAAGTCCTCATCAACCATATGCAACCTCACAATCAGTCTGCTTTCCAAACCGATTGTAAGCCTCTTGATAGATCCGCGGCGTGCGCGCAGCGGTATTTACCGTTCGCAGGCCGAGCCAGCGCGTTTGCCGTCCAGGCGGGTTTACAAACGACGCGGTGGGTACGTACTTCATGGACGACATGCTGTGCGACATATCTGCCTTTCGGTATCACCGGATACCCCCACAGGTCTTGGCAATAATGCCGGACCTGCCCGATTCTGCGGACGATCCGCGCAGGGAGCACCTATGTGAGCATCCGCTCGTCAAGCATTTCCTGGGCACCCCGTTACACGTGTTGGCGCAGGGCGTCTGCGGGCGCAAGGGCGATCGCATTGTCAGGCATGTTTGGAACGGGGAGAGGCCGTTTGATTCCGTGCGGCAGACGGAGTTTGGCCTCGATGTCGCGTCCCCGCTCTTTACCCTGCTGACCCTGGCTTCCTCGGTCTCAAACGAGCGTCTAATCATGTGCATGTATGAGATGTGCGGCACCTTTGCCGTGTGCAAGATTGCGCCTCAGGTAAAGTCGGCACTTGAGCAGGCATATGGGAGCCGATGGAGTGACGCACGGTCGGGCTGGGAAAACGTAAAGGATGTCTCGGGGAATCCAACGGACTTGTGGAAACGACCTCCCTTGATCGAGCTCTCTGAGCTTATAGAGTTCGTCGATAAGGTCCGGGGGCTCCGCGGCGCTAAATCGTTCATACGAGCCGCGAAATGCATTACGGGGGTGGCAGCATCGCCGCTCGAGGTCCAGGCTTCGATGCTGTTTGGCCTTACGAGGTTGCGCGGCGGCGAAGGCTGAGCCTTACCAATAACGTTGAGATTCGTATGACGCGCAGCGCCCGCCTGATTTCGGGGCTTGATAGGCGCTATGCCGATATCCTGCTGGCAAATAAGGACGGCAGCCGAGAGTGTCTGGTTGAATGCCAAGGTAAAGCCATTCACGGATCCATTGAATACAAGATCTCGGACTCCGATCGAACGACGGCCTTGCAAGCCATGGGATATCCCGTCGTTCTGATGACCTATGGTCAGCTGGCCGACTTCGATGCCTTCCGCGTGGTGATGGAGCTCATCATGTCCTATCTCGATGTGCCGCTGAAAGACAAGACGCCGCGACAGCAGGAGCTCGAACGGCGGCTTCGTGAGGAGATTTTTATCGATTGGGCGGGAATGTAGTCGCGCGGTGGGTAAACGGTAGCGCGAGCTAGAGTTCTGGTCGCAAAAAGGCTTCAATTTTGCCTTGGAGGGACCCTAAAAATGCTATCTAGAATAAGTTGTTTCGGAAAATAGACAGTCAACTTACATTCGGCACATAGAGACCGATTTTTACCTACTAAAGTCCCTGATAAAGCTGTTTATCAAAGCGGGTGTGCTTAGCGACTGGAGCCTCACTATCGATTATCTGAAAAACTTGTTCCGGGTATCATTTTAAAGTCGTCCGGAGCAACAAAATCGCCCCCCGTTTCGTGAAAACGGGGGGCGAATGGGCTTCGTGGTCTGTCTGGCAGGCTTGGCACCGGCGCTATTTAATCACGCGCACGCGATACATCGACGGAATCTGCTTGAGCGCCTCGATCGTGCTGCCGTCCAGGTGCTCATCGGTGTCGAACATAGTGTAGGCGTTCTCGCCAGCGGACTCGTTGGTCATGCGCTGCACGTTGGCGTTGTCCTTGGCGAGAATGGCCGTGATCTGGCCGATCATGTTGGGCACGTTGGCATGCAGGCAGGCAATGCGGCTTGCGGCGCGCGCCTTGCCCATGCTGCAGGCGGGGTAGTTGACGCTGTGCGCGATGTTGCCGTTTTCCAGGTAATCCTTGAGCTCGCTGATGGCCATGTCGGCGCAGTTGGCCTCGGCCTCGCCGGTGCCGGCGCCCGAATGCGTGGTGATAAACGTATTGGGCATCTTGACGGTCTTGGGCGTGGCAAAGTCGCAGCTAAACCAGCTGAGCTTGCCTCGCGCAGGGCGGCGTCGACGGCGTCCTCGTCAATGATGGTCTCGCGCGCGTAGTTGATGAGCACGGCGTCGGGCGCCAGCAGGTTAATCTGCTCGGTGCTTATCATGCCGATGGTGTCTGCCTTGCTGGGCACGTGCACGGTGAGGTAGTCGCAGCCGCGGCACAGATCCTCGAGCGTGCCCACGCGCTGCACCTCGCGGCTCAGCACCCACGCGTGCTCGACGGAAATGAACGGATCGTAGCCGTAGACGTCCATGCCCAGGTCGACGCAGGCGTTGGCGACCTTGGAGCCACGTTGCCCAGGCCGATGACGCCGATGCGCTTGCCCTTGAGCTCGCGGCCCACAAAGGCCTTCTTGGCCTTCTCGGCGTCGACCTGGATCTCGGGGTCGTCGGCGTTGTTGCGCACCCAGTTCATCGACTGTACCACGCCGCGGCTCGAGAGCACCAGCATGCCCAGGACGAGCTCCTTGACGGCGTTGCTGTTGGCACCGGGGGAGTTAAAGACGACGACGCCCTTCTTGGCGTACTCCTCGACGGGGATGTTGTTGACGCCGGCGCCGCAGCGGGCGATGGCGCGGATGCCCTCGGGCAGCTCGTAGCCGTGCAGGTCGGTGGAGCGCATCAGGATGGCGTCGGCCTCCTCGGCGGTGCCCACAAACTCGTAGCCCTCGCCAAACTCGACCTTGCCGTCTTTGGTGATGTCGTCGATGGTCTTAATCTTACGCATGGAAAAACTCCTTAGCAGGTTTTGATCTAAACAGGGTGGTTTGAGATGGCTGGTCGGCCCGCGTGCTGCGGGCTAGTTAGATCGCGGGCTCAAACTATGCTGCGCTTCGAAGTCCTTCATGTACGTGGCCAGCGCCTGCACGTCCTCCATGGTGACGGCGTTGTAGACGCTGGCGCGCATGCCGCCCACCAGGCGATGGCCCTTGACGTTTTGAATCTGGTGCTCGGCCGCGCCTGCGACAAAGGCCGCGTCGAGCCTGGCGTCGTCGGTGCGGAAGGTGACGTTGGCGATGGAGCGACTGTCGGCCTGCGTGGTGCCATGGAACAGTTTGCTTTGCTCGAGCAAGTCATAGAGCAGGTTGGCTTTGGCCCAGTTGCGCTCGGCCATGGCGGCAAGTCCGCCGGTCTGCTCAACCCAACGGAACACCTTGCCGCACACGTAGATACCAAAGGTGTTGGGCGTGTTGAGCATGGAGCCTTGGCGGCCTGGGTCTTAAGGTCCATGTACTGCGGCGTCTGCGCAAAGGCTGGACCGTCGGCGATCAGGTCGTCGCGCACGATAACCACGGTGACGCCCGCGGCGCGGCGTTTCTGAGCGCCGGCGTAGATGAGTCCGTAGCGCTCGACGTCGAGCGGCTGCGACAAAAAGCAGCTCGAGACATCGGCGACCAGCGGTACGTCGCCGAAGTTAGGCAGCTCGTGGTACATGGTGCCAAAGATGGTGTTGTTCTGGCAGATGTAGACGTAGTCGAGCCCGCCGCCCGCGGCCTCGGCGGCAATGCGCGCGTTGATGTCGGCCATGGCGGGAATGCGGTCGAAATTGGCGTCCTCGGAGCTCGCGAGCAGCACGGCCTCGCCGTACTTGGCGGCTTCCTTGTACGCCTTGTTGGCGAAGTTGCCGGTCACGACGTAGCCGGCGCGGCCGCGGCGCATGAGGTTCATCGGGATGCCCGCAAACTGCAGCGTGGCGCCGCCCTGCAAAAACAGAACACGGTAGTTATCGGGGATGCTCAGCAGGCGGCGCAGGGTTGCCTCGGCGTCGTCGATGATCTGCTGGTACATGCTAGATCGATGGCTCATCTCGAGCACGGACATGCCGCAACCGTGGTAGTCCATCATCTCGTCGGCGATCTCGCGAGCACGCTGGTAGGCAGCGCGGCCGGGCCAGCTGAGAAGTTGTGCACACGTGCCATCTTCTAGTTCCCCTCGTAGTCGTTTGAACGTTCGGGATACTTTAGCACAGTGCAGCGTCAGGCGCGACCGCATCACGGTAAAACTCGAGTGCGCCGCTATGATTTACAGGATGGTTACATGGGGGAGGGCTTAGCTCGAGGCTCGCATCCGATCCGTCTCGGCCTTCACTCTATGTTGAGTGTAGCGGAGGGTGGGGACAGATTCACAAGCGCGCCTGTCTGACAAGTGTGATTTGGGGGATCTCGTCAAAGCTGCTGAGCTGAGAAAATAACCGTTAACCGGATTAAATTTTGTTACTCAACATTTGACACTCTGTGCGTGGTAACTTTTTTACCAACAGGTATGATTAATGACAAGTGCGCCGCGCCTGCCTGCTGGGCCGCGGCGCACTTGTGACAGCCTTTGACACCCTTGGAGCGTGTACTGTGGATGTAACCACAAAAAGCGTTCGGGGGGGGGTGCTCACCCGCGAGCAATTCCTCCCGCATGAGATGCGCATCGTCGCTGCCCTTCGTATGCAGGGCGCAAGTGACGAGCAGGTCATTGTACGCGTAAAGAGCGAGAACCTCTTTCAATATCCCACGGAGCGCATGGTCGCCAACCGCGCAACCGTGTGCCTTCGCCGCCTTGACGCCATGGTGCCCACGGACGCCGTATGCGCCGCGCGCGGCATCGACCCCAAAACCGCCGTCGAGGCTGCGTCATCCCTAGCCAGGCTCATGGCATCCGGCACTCCCACGCAGGCGGACCAGGCCATCTTCTACAGCATGATCTGCCGCTACGATATCGTGCGCGAGCTCGTGCTCGTCGAGGTAGGGGAGCGCCTACAAAATTTCGATTATGCCTTTACGGCGGTTGACCTCAACGCTTTATGACACGCTTTACCACGGAGTATCCGGACGCGGCCCGCTGGACTGAGGCCACGGTCAAGCGCATTAAGGGCTCGCTCCGCCAGACGCTCCGCCATGCCGGCCTTATCGGCGAGGGCCAGGGCCCGGAGTCCGAGCGCCTGTCACCACTCTTCCTCGATTCCGATGTCGAGCGAGCCTTGGTTCAGCTGGGCGAGCAGTCGCTTATCGCGGCCCTTACCGGCAGGGCGGTGATGTAGCGTGGCTCCCGTCAAAAGCGCCGTCGACCCTGTTATCACCCCGGCGACGGATCTCACCACCAATATCGGCATCCATTCCCGCAAGAGCGTCGTGGCGGCGCATGCCCGCTCTCAGCACGCCTGTCAGGAATTTGAGCGCCGTGCGCAGCTTCTGCGCGAGTGCTGTGCAGCGAGGACTTTTTGGCCAACAAGGCATAGGCAATGAGATCGGCTTCCACACTTTTTGCTATGACCCCGCGCTGGAGTTTGAGGCGCGTGCATTATTTGACACCCTTTCACGCGATGCCGAGGCCGACAAGCTTCCGTGCACGCTCAAGGTCGTGAACCTTTACGACGCCGTGCTGGCAATTCTCGAAAAGCGCCGTGTCCTCAAGGCTATCCCGCACCAAGAGGAGCGCCGCGGTACCCAACGCGTGCTCGAGGACGTGGCCAAGTTCGCCTCGCCCGAGAAAGTTGCCGCGTACATCCTTGAGCAGACCAAGCCGTACGCGCCTAGAGACGTCGTTCTCCTCACCGGCGCGGGCGAGGTCTTCCCATTCTTTCGCATGCACACGCTTCTCCATTGCATGCTTGCGGATTTTGATGAGGTGCCTGTGGTCGCCGCCTATCCGGGCAGTTTCAACGGCTCTTCTTTCCAGCTCTTTAACCGTCTGCCGGCCGACAACTACTACCGCGCCATCGATATCTCGTAAGCACGGCTCCCCGCAGGCAAGTCCCTGCCGCCGGTAACAACCCTTTGCCATAACGTTCCCAAACCCAAAGGAGCACCCATGGACAACACGATCATTCGCGACCTCTTTGCAAAAGACATCAACCGCTCCATCAACGGCGTGGTCAAGGTCCAGGATTCAAAGATGGTCCATTCGCCAGGAGCTTGACGAGTACGTGGTGACGCGCGAGTTGCAGAGGCACTTTGCCACGTTCTTCAAGGCCTACGGCGATGCCATCGATGAGCCCACCGACAAGATCGGCGTGTGGATCAGTGGTTTCTTCGGTTCCGGTAAATCGCACTTCCTCAAGATGCTGAGCTACCTGCTCGAGAATCGCCAGATCGGCGGCAAGAGCGCCATCCGCTACTTTGACGGCAAAATCGTCGACCCCATGGTCGCGGCTGCCATGGAGCGCGCCTGCTCGGTGCCCACGCAGGCCATCCTCTTTAACATCGATAGCAAGGCGGGCCAGTGGAAGCAGGGCGATACGGCTCCCACGGCGCTGCTTCGCGGCTTTGAGCGCATGTTCTACGAGGCGCGCGGCTTCTACGGCGAGGACCTCAAGCTTGCAAAGCTCGAGGACTACATCGATTCCCTGGGCAAGACCCAGGAGTTCCGCGAGGCCTTTGAGCGCGTCAACGGCGAGTCCTGGCTCCAGGCCCGCGACACCTACAGCTACTTTGAGGACGACGTCGTCGAGGTGCTGCAGAGCGTGCTCGGCATGAGCGAAAAGGCCGCATGGAACTGGCTCGAGGGTTCTGAGGACGAGGTTTTGGCCCCCGATGTCTTTGCCAAAAAGGTCAAGGATTACGTGGACGCTCAGGCAGCGGCCCACGGTGGCAACTTCCGTTTGCTCTTTATGGTCGACGAGGTGGGTCAGTTTATTACAAACGACCAGGACCCAAGCCTTATGCTGAGCCTTCAGACCATCGTCGAGGAGCTGGGTGCCGCCTGCGGTGGCCGCGTGTGGGTGATGGTCACGAGCCAGGAGGCCATCGACAACCTGAGCCTGCCCGTGGGCAACGACTTTTCAAAGATCCAGGGCCGTTTCAATACCCGCCTTTCGCTCTCCAGCTCCAGCGTGGACGAGGTCATCCAACGCCGTGTGCTCGAGAAGACCGCGCCGGCGGCCGATACGCTTGCACAGGTCTACGAGCAAGACGCCGCCGTCCTCAAAAACAACTTTACCTTTGAGGGGGGGCTCGCGCTCCGACCTTGCCGGCTTCGCCAACTCCAAGGATTTTGTGGCCAGCTACCCGTTTGTGGGCTACCAGTTTAAGCTTCTGCCCGACGTGATGACCGAGGTACGCAAGCATGGTGTTAAGGCCAAGCACATGTCCACGGGCGAGCGCTCCATGCTGAGCGCGTTTCAGGAGAGCGCTCAGGCCATCCAGCATGACCAGACTGGTGCACTCGTGCCGTTCTGGCGCTTCTTCGACACAATCTCCAAGGATTTGGAGCACGGCATCATTCAGGTCGTCGTCTGTGCGGAGCGCGCGGCTGAAAACGCAGAGGGTCTTGAGAGCTACGATGTCCGGGTGCTTAAGCTCCTGTACTTGATCCGCTACATCGGCTACGTCAAGGCCACGGTCGAGAACATCTCCATCCTTATGATCGATAGCCTGGACGTGGACAAGCGCGCCCTTAAGGACCGCGTCAAGGAGTCCCTCGCCCGCTTGGAGCGCGAGAACAAAGTGGCGCGACGGGGCGATACCTACAGCTTCCTCACCGACGAGGAGCAGGAAATTGCACAGGAGATTGCGCGGACCCCGATCGACAACGCGAAGGTGATCGAGTACATCAAAAAGCGCCTGTTCGACAGCATTTACAATGCGTACAAGTTCCATCGCGATCCTAATGACTTCCCCTTTGACCGCTACGTGGATGGCTCGATTCATGGATCCAGCAAGGGTGGTATGGAACTCTCCGTGGTGACCATGGCCGGCGACTTGGCACGTGCGGACGATGCCGAGCTAGCATTGAAATCCGTGGATAAGGCCATCGTGGCCTTGGGCGACGAGGTGGATTATTGGGCCCCACTCGTCAACGCCGCTAAGATTCGCATGTACGCCCAGACGCGCAATCTGCAGGAGCTACCGCCGAGTACCCGCCAGATTGTCGAGGCAAAAATGCGCGAGGCAGCCTATAACGAAAAAGAGGCCGATGCCCTTTTGAGCGAGGCCGTGCTCCATGCACGTTGCGCGGTCAACGGCCGTATGGTCGAAGTTCGCGCCACCAAACCCGCCCAGGTTTTTGAGCAGGTGCTCGCGCAACTGTGTGACGTTGTTTTTGAAAAGGCTGGCTACATCGCGCGCCGGTTGAGGACGATTCCGATATTCGCTCCACGCTGGCGGGTAACGTCCAGGCGGGGCTCGATGGCATGGATGCGGGCAACACGCGTGCGCTCAGGGAGGTCGAGGACTACCTCAAAGTGCAGCATCAGCGCCATCTGGATACCGCTATGGGCGATATCCAACGCCAGTACCAGCAAAGGCCCTTTGGCTGGCGTGAGGTCGACATCGCCAATGTGGTGGCGCAGCTCGTGGTGGAGCAGCGCGCGCAGGTGTTGTTTGGCGGCCAGACGGTCCAGGCCAACGACAACCGTATGGTGGCACTCCTGCGCAAGGATGCCGATAAGGCCCAGGTGCGCTTGCGCGTGCGTATGAGCGACCGGTTGCTGCGTGCCACGGGCGAGCTCATGCGCGACCTGTTTGATCTCAAGACCGTGCCCTCCAACGAGGATAAGCTCGTGGCCGAGCTCAAAGAGCGCCTTGAGGGCTTGCGCGAGGCGTGCCTCGCCATAGCACGCGACTACTACACGGGCATCAAGCGGCCTACCCGTATCCCGGTGAGGACGAGTGCGAGAAGATGCGCTCGGAGGTGGCCGACGTCCTTAAGGACCAGAACGAGGCCGAGGCGTTCTTGACCACGTTCACCAAGCATGAGGAGCGCTTGCTCGATGCCAAGGAAGACTTTGACAAGGTGGTTGAGTTCTTCGAGTCCAATCAACGAACAGCGTTTGACCACGCCAGGGATTTCTTGAACCGCACCGAGGGTATCGAGTATGCCTCCGATGACATTCCCAGCGCGGTGGAGAACGTGGCAAAGGTGCGCGAGATCCTCAAAGATCCCAAGCCCTACGGCCGTATTAAAGACCTGCAGCCGCTTATGGATCCCGTCGAGGAAGACATGAAAAAGCTGCTGGGCATCCGCCGCAATGAGTTTTTGTGTCGCATCGAGAGCGATCTGCAAGACCTGCGGGCGCAGGCCGAGAGTCAAAAGGGCTTTGTCAATCAGGCCAAGGATGCCGTAGCAGACGCCGGCACCAAATACGAGTCGTTCAAAAACCGTGCCCACAGCGCTCAAAGTCTCAACGAACTGAGCGTTGTTGCAACTAACTGGGGCGACTGGCTCAGTGCGGCGGCCAACGAGATGTACGACGCTGTGGATGAGGCCCGCGTGCGTATGGACAACGAGTGCCGCACCACCGAGGTCATGAGTACGGGTGAGGTGGTCAAGAAGGTCTCCAACAAGGGCGCCGCATCGTCTGCTCCCGTGCCCGCGCCCAAGCCCCAACGCAGGATCAAGACTGTGCGCCGCGCCGATCTGGCCAAGCCGAGTCGTCTCTTGTCCGCAGGGACGTGGAGCGCTACGTGGACGACCTGCGCTCCCGCCTTATGCAGGCGCTCGCTGCAAACGACGAGATCCGTATCAACTAACCCGCGGAGCCACCGGTGCCAAAGCGCGCACCGGTGGCTTATGGCGTTTAGAAAGGCTCATCAACCATGAACGATTCTGCTCTTAAGAGCTTCTGCACCTGGGCCCGTACGGAGCTCATCAAAGGCGTGGAGGCGCAGATGGTGCGCTACGGCATCACCGAACCTGCACCCGCGCCCGTTGGGTCCGAGACCGTTAGCGGCCTGCCCCTAAGTCCTGCTGAGGTTGAGCAGCGTGATGAACTGCTGCGCATGCAGGCGGAGGTGGGTCACGAGGCGCTCTGCGACCGTGCGGCCTATACCTGGTTCAACCGCATCGTGGCCATTCGCTTTATGGATGCACGCGGATGGCTCCCCAGCCGTATGCGCATGCTGAGTCGTGCGGACGGCAGCCATGGCAGCGAGGCCGTGGAGAACGCACTGGACGTGGAGATAGCGACGGCCGATGCCGATCGCATAGCCGAACTCAAGATGGCGGGCTTGGATGAACCGCTGTGGCGCTACCTGTTTATGGCTCAGTGCGAGGAACTTGCCGATTGCCTGCCGGGCGTCTTTGAGCGCGTGGGCGGAGCCATGGAGCTGCTGTTGCCCCAGGGCCTCATGATGGCCGACGGCGTGGTGGGCAAACTCAATGTTGTCCTCACTGACGAGGACTGGCGCGAGGACGTGACCGTTCTGGGCTGGATGTATCAATACTACAACGCTGACGTTAAAGACGAGTTCTTCAAGTCCAAGCGCAAGGCCGCAGCGGCGGACATCGCTCCCGCCACTCAGCTCTTCACCCCCGAGTGGATCGTGCGCTATATGGTCGAGAACTCGCTCGGCCGTCTGTGGATGCTCAACAATCCGGGGAGTTCGCTACGCGAGCGCATGAAATACTATATCGAGCCCGATGCTGAACACGAGGACTTTATCCGCATCTCGAGCCCCGAGGATATAACCCTCTGCGACCCCGCATGCGGCTCGGGCCATATCCTGGTCTATGCATTTGAGCTGCTCTTCCATATGTACGAGGAGCGCGGCTATCGTGAGCGCGAGATTCCCGAGCTTATTCTTACTAAAAACCTTGCGGGCATGGAAATCGATTCCCGCGCGGCGCAGATCGCGGAGCTGGCGCTTGCCATGTGCGCCCGCGAGCATGACCGTCGCTTTTTCAAGCGCGCCGTGCGCGCCGACATTACCGTGCTCACGAGCATCCCGCTGGGGGAGGACGAGCTCCCGGGTAACAAGAAGCTCGCCGAGGAGCTGAGTCATTTGGGCGAGATCGGCTCGCTGCTCAATCCTTCAGAGGACGAGATTGACGAGCTCAAGGCTGCCGCCGCGAGCTGTTCCGACGACCTTTTTGCCTCTGCGACCAAAACTAAGCTTGAAAGCGCCGCCGTTATCTGCAAGAAACTGTCCCGTCGTTTTACCTGCGTCGTGGCAAATCCTCCGTATATGGGCAGCAGCAGCTTTAACCCCTTCATGAGCAAGTGGGTCAAGAAGAACTACCCCGACGTGAAGAGCGACCTCTGCACGTGCTTTATCGAGCGCGGTTTTAACCTTGTCGAGGATAAGGGCTACGCCGCAATGGTTACCATGCAGAGTTGGATGTTCCTGGGCAGCTTTGAGAAGATGCGCGCCAAGGTTATCGACAACAAGACAATCGTTTCCATGGCCCATCTGGGACCTCGCGCGTTTGATGCTATCGGCGGCGAGGTCGTCAACGTTACAGCTGACGTGATCTACAACCAGCATTCGGACGCCGAGGGCGCCTATGTGCGCCTTGTTGATATCAACGGCTCTGAGGCCAAGAGGCTCAAACTGGTCGAGGCCATCCAAAACCCCGATTGCGGCTGGTTCTACCGCCGCGACGCCGGCACCTTCAAGCAGATTCCCGGCATCCCCATCGCCTACTGGGCAAGCGACGGACTACTCTCTGCGATGGCTGATGGCGTTAAACTATCTTCGTTCGGAAGAACGTCTAAAGGAATTATCACTGGTAAAAATGATAAGTTCATTAGGCTTTGGTGGGAGTGCGCCGTTGGGACTATCGGTTTTTCGTCATCATCTGTATCCGATTTATTTAGTGGCAGAAAATGGCACCCCTGCACAAAGGGAGGCTCTTATCGTAAATGGTTCGGTAATCTTGACTCTGTAATTGATTGGTCAAATAACGGTCACAGTGTGTTTGAGTCGGCCTCGCGTGAAGGAAACCATGCGCAAGATTATTCGGATGAACTGAAATTCAAGCCCGCCATTTCATGGTCGGCGATTACTTCGTCCATCCCTTCGTTTAGGTATGCGTCCAATTGTCTTTCAGAGCATGCCGGCATGTGCCTTTTTGTTCCTGAGGATAAAATCGGTTATATGTTGTCGCTGCTTAACTCCAGCGTTTCTAAAGAGTATTTTTCGTTAATCGCTCCAACTCTGAACGTTAACGCTGGTGATGTGGATAAATTTCCCGTCCTACTGAGTTGCTTCAATCTCGTAGACGGGTTATTTAAGGAAAGCAGAGGATTATCAAAAACCGACTGGGACTCGTTTGAAACCTCCTGGGATTTCAAGCGTCATCCTCTCGTTTAGGAGTCCACATGTCGCAGAAGAAAAAGGCTAACAATAATAAATGCGCACATCCACCTCTTAAGAATGATGTGTCGTGGATAAAACAGGTTCATGAATCGTATAAGGACGATGTCTCTAAGAAAAAACTACGCATATATTTGCAAAGATTTGTATCCGAATCAGAAGCTATTGATGCTACGAGGCAGACCAATGGTTTATTACTGATTTGAATATTTATACTACTGTTCAGGCAAATGCGTTTCTTGAACAGATGTGTTTCGACAGTGCCGTTAAAACAAGATGGGCATATACCCCTAATGACCTTGCAAAAGCGGCCCACGAAGCAGGTAGCGATTCATCTGATTTTATTAAACGAGATTACGAGTTTGCCCTCATTTGCTTATCAACAGCGGCTTGTCTTAACAAAAGGATTGCTGGGCTTTCAGAATTCAAGCCGGGTGCGAAGACCAAAACAGGCAGGAGAAAACAGAATAAAAGTTCATTTAGAAGACTTGACGCCGTTTTTAGACATCTGAGGAATGCTCTCGCTCATGGTCAATATTTGCGAGTTGTTAAGCCCGATGGATCAGTGTGGTGGGCTTTACAGGACGCAAACGGTAAAGGAAACGTCACGGCAAGAATGCTACTGAAAGAGGATACGCTTGATGCATGGGTGAATCTGCTCTCGCTAAGAGACAAGAGATATAGAGATAAAAGCTAGTAGTTAGAATAGGTGCGAAATTGCATCGCCTTAGTTCCTCAAGCTTCCTGTACAGCGGGGAGAGCGTTTTAGCGGTTTTTTTGGATACTGCAATCCATTTTTTCGCAGTGGTTTCCAACAGCAACGAAAGGATGGCCTACCATGGCCACTTTACTTCAAGATAAATATGAGGCTCGCAAGGCCGAGGTCAATGCTCGATTTGAACAGCTTCGCGCTAACGAGGAGGAGCTCAACCGAATCTTTGCTAAGATCTACAACATGGAGGGCGAGGTGCCCATCGAGGTCGAGGATAAGTACGTTTCGGTGGCGCGCATCTTCGATGCCGCCGACGAGATTCCCGAGAGCTATAAAGGCAATAAATACGTGCGCACCAAGCGTGACGAGATCACCTCGCTCATAAGCTACGCCGTCGGCTGCATGTTTGGCCGCTATTCGCTGGACGTGGATGGCTTGGTCCTGGCCGATCAGGGTGCCACGGTCGACGACTATCTGGCCAAGATGCCCGACCCCGCGCATGTGACCTTTATGCCCGATGCCGACAACGTGCTGCCCATTACCGACGACGAGTACTTTGACGACGACATCGTGCGCTACTTTATCGACTTTGTGCGCACCGTATACGGCGAGGAGACGCTCGAGCAGAACCTGGCCTTTATTGCCGAGGCGCTCGGCGGCAAGGGCACCTCGCGCGAGGTCATCCGCACCTACTTTTTGAAGGACTTCTTTAAGGACCACTGCCAGACCTACAAGAAGCGTCCCATCTACTGGCTGTTCGACAGCGGCAAGAAGAATGGCTTCAGGTGTCTTGTTTACATGCATCGCTACCAGCCCGACTTGCTGGCTCGCATCCGCACCGACTATGTGCACGAGCAGCAGGAGCGTTACCGTGCCCAGATCGGCTACGCCAACGATGCCCTTGCCGGTGCCGAGCGCGGCGAGCGCGTGCGTTTGGATAAGCGCGTCAAAAAGCTCAACGACCAGCTCAAAGAGACCATTGGCTACGAGGAGAAGCTGCATCACTTGGCAGACCAGATGATTAAGATCGACCTGGATGACGGCGTCAAGGTCAACTACGCCAAGTTTCAGGATGTGCTGGCAAAGATCAAGTAACTGCAGATACGGTAAGGATATTCATGCCCAAGATCGATGTAGAAGAACAGCTCAAACTGCGGTTTTTGCAACCGTTGCTCGCATGTATGCCCCGCCGTGTGGTGGTTTGGCACGATGCGGACGGCGAGTTTGCCCCTGAGTTTGAGCGATTGGCCGCCGAGGGATTCGATGGCGCGGGGACCGATGACGGCGTTATGCCTGTTCAAGGTGACTTTGAACGCCCGGTGCGATTTATTGAGGCCTGCGAGGGCCGCATGTTTGCCGTCAAGAAGCTTATCAACCGCGATGACCTTGCGAGCGATATCTTGTTGTATCGCCGTTGCCCGCGCGGCAGGTTGAGGGCGATTGGCTTGCCGATGTTGAGCTGTATGCCGATCAGTTCCAGGCTGACTATCTTTCACTTTTGGCCGATCAGCTGGGTATCGAGAATATTGACGCCGTGCGCGAGAGTCTGCGCGAGCACAAGACGTTCTATGATGCCAAGACCCGCTGCGCTAAGTTTGCCGCGTGTGTTCCGCATGCCTCGGGCGCATCCGATATCGAACTTGGCATCCTTACGGTGATTTTTGGCGGTAAAGAGCCTGGCGACGCGCGGCCCGCGTTTGTACTGCGCGGCTGTATGACCATGCTGCTGCACGAGGGGCCCGAGGCACTGGCCGAGTTGGCGGACAAGTACTGTGCGCGCGATGTTCTCTCTGCCTTCATTGTGCGTTGCTATGGGTTTGAGGGGCCGCTGTATGAGCGTGATTCGCTGCTTGCACTGGCATCCCACGTGTTCCTTACGGCGGCATCCACAGCGATTCCCGAGGGAGCGCTCAAGGGACTCGAGCGTTTTGTGGCTCCTGCCTATGGTCCCTATTGTCTTGAGGCAGTGCGTACGTGGGACCAGGTTGCCGATGCTCAGGCTTCGAGCGAGGACCTATTTGAGATCTGCCGTTTGGTAGAGGATGCTCGCGGGCTCTTTGCACGGTTTGAGGCCTTGCCGATCGATGTGCTGGCCTCGCTTGATGTGTTCCCGTGCGTCAACGAGGCCGTGCTTTCGCAGCTGTTCTGCTCGTTTGCTCAGGGCGCGGACCGTGTTGAGGACGCGCGCACCTTTGCGGCGCGTCGCTGCGACCTGAGCTGGTACCGCCGTGTCGAGAGCTACTTTGACCTGCTTGTCGCCGTGGCCGATATGTGCGCGTTTAGGCAGGTGCACGCGGGCGGGTTCCATCTGGCGCAGCCCAGCAGGTGTGGGATGCCTACACGTCCGATTGGTATGTCATGGACGCTGCCTATCGCCATATGTGCACCGCGTATTTGCGGGCACGCTCCGTCGAGTGCGATGTGCTCGAGGAACCTGCCCGAGCCGTAGTGGACTGGGCGGAGAATCTCTACAGTAACTGGTTCTTGGCCGATGCCAATGCATGCTGGGCATCGGCTGCGCAAGGGGAGTGGGCCGATTGCGGCTACATCGAGGGGCCCGAACGACAGGATGAGTTCTACTGGCACGTGCTGCCCGCCTTTGTGGCTCTGCCAAAACGAAGGTCGTTATCGTGAGCGACGCGCTGCGCTATGAGGTGGCCCGCGACGTCGCGGCGCTGCTCGAGCGCGAGCGTGGCGGTAATGTCAAGGTCTCTAGCATGCAGCGGTCTTTCCCTCCATTACCGAGGTTGGTATGCCCGCGCTGCTGCCACACCAAGCGCTTAAGCTTGCAGCGGATGGCTCGTTTGTGCTGGCTGACGGCATGCCCACTGCGACGACTCCG
>ENA-OQEX01000415-OQEX01000415.1-human-gut-metagenome-genome-assembly--contig:-NODE-415-length-23144-cov-5.445323_pt1 | contig 23144 bp, 33 predicted proteins | sample MGYA00242802_ERZ504649 | MGnify/ENA primary metagenome ERZ504649 (study PRJEB26092, sample SAMD00036194) | human gut metagenome | host: Homo sapiens | study: EMG produced TPA metagenomics assembly of...
GACGCGAGGATGAGGGTGCTGGTCACGTCGCTCTTGCACTCGGGCTGACGACCGACAGCCTCACAGGCAGCAGCGGCAGCGTTGCCTTCGCCGATACCAGGCCGATACCTGCGATCAGTGCGCAGCCTGCGCCGATGCCGCAGCCAGCCAGAGCGATACCACGAGCAAGGAATTGAAAGTCAGTCATAGTTTGTGTCCTCCTGAAGATGTTTGTTTTTGGGGGATGCCGGGGCGGGAGGCTTACTCCTCACCGGCAGCACGTTTGATGAAGATGGTGGTCAGGGTACAGAAGATGAACGCCTGAATGCAGCCGCCGAACCAGTCGAAATACAGGCCCGTGAAGGCCGGGATGCCGATCTGGAACAGCTGGAGCTGGCTCAGGAATCCGGGCAGCCAGCCAAAAATGACGTGGCTCAGGCTCGCCAGCGCCCAGTACAGCAGGGTGGAGATAACGGTACCGGACAGGATGTTGCCGAAGTGACGGAAGGCCATGCTGACAGGGGTGGACACCTCCGACAGCACATTGATGGGCGCCATCAGGAAGATGGGGTCCAGCAGGCCCTTCAGATAGGCGAGGATGCCGTTGGTCTTTATCTTGTAGTACATGATGATGATGAACACCACGATGGCCCAGGCCGCCTCGGTGTTCAGGTCTGCCGTGGGGCTCCACAGGCCCACCACACTGATCAGGTTGCAGCCGATGCTGAGTGCGAAGATCGCACCCACCAGCGGAATGAACTGATCGAAGTGCCAGCCCATGTTGTCGTGGACGAACCGGTCCAGCCGTTCCACGATGAACTCGGCGGCGGCCTGCCGTTTGGAGACGTTTTCCAGTTTGAGGTCACGCCCCAGCCAGAAGGCCAAAGCGAGAGCAGCGCCATGACGATCCATGTGCTCACAAGAGTCTGGGTGATCTTAAAATCGCCCAGCACAGGGATATTGGTATGGATGGTATACAGGATCTTTGCGCCGTTCAGTTCCATTTGTTACGTTTCACCCCCTTTTTCATCGGGTGCGGACTGCTGCGCGTCGGCAGGTCCGGGGTCGTCCTCCACCGAGACGTCCACCGGCTCTGCCTTCGGCGTGAGCGGTTTGTACTTGCCCGTTATTTGCAGGTAATAAATGGTGACACGGGGAAAAAACAGCGGCAGCACACTGGCAAAGGGCTGGAAGCAGGGGCCGCGACGGCCACCACCACCCACAGCGCCTGCAGCAGCATCCGGCTGTTGTAGGAAAGCTGTAATGTTGCCTTGCGGCGCTTCTCATCCGGCTCGTCGATGATTTTTTGGACCACGAAGCAGATGCCCGCAAAGTTGCCGATGGCGACGGCTGCGCCCACGAGGCTGCCGAGGACGACCGTATAGTCGAACTTCACCCAGCCCACCAGATGCAGCGCCGCGAAAAGCACCCACATGATCGCGGTGCAGAATGCCGTGCCGCCCGCGATGCGGAGCAGCTCCTTTTTGGATTCCGGCTGTAATTTCATAGATGCAGCTCTCCCTTATCTCATAAATGCGAGTTAAAGCCTGTCCGGCGGGGCTTGTCCTTTTTGGAACGGTCGAGCCGCTCTTTGGCGAAGACCCAGAAGTTCTGCGCCCCGGCGGCAAGCCCCAGCAGCACAGCGGGCAGATACACCCACATGGGCCAGCCCCAATGGCTGACGGCCCACCAGCAGCCGCCCAGACACATCACCAGCGGCAGCAGCATATTCAGCCCCAGCTGGGTCAGCCAGACCAGGTCTTCCAGTGCCTTGTACCAGCCCTTCACGGTCCGGCTCCCCTCCCTCTGCGTGTGCTCCGGGCCGCTCTGTCTTTTTTGCCCGGTCTGCACGTTAAACTTTGAACAAAGGTTCTTTACTCCTCATTATACTCAAAACGGCTGTAAAATTCAATCAATTTTCCACTGCTTTTTTAGCAAAATTCTATAAACGCAGAGAAGTTCGTCGCTTCCAACCAAAAGTTTTTCGCTTCAGCCGCTCATCTTCTCCGTGTCATTTATCATTCTGCCCCATTTGAGAAAGAAAAAGCGTTTCCTGTTGGGACGATTTTGCCAAAAGGCACAAAAAGCCCCGGCGGGCGCTGTCCTAAAACAGTACCCGCCGGGGCGGAAATCGTGCTTTGGTCTATCTTTTACCAGAGGTTTGCGGTCTCATTGTAGAGGCCCTCATAGCTCTTGGCAGAGACATCCCAGCTGAAGTCGCACTCCATGTCGTACTTGATAAGGTTGTTCCAGTCTTCCTTGCTGTAGTAGCGGTCCTGTGCGCGGCAGCAGGCGTCGTACAGCTCGTGGGCGCTGTAGCCCGCGAAGGTGAAGCCGTTGCCCTCGCCGAGGGTGCAGTCGTGGATGGAGTCGCGCAGACCGCCGGTCTCGCGGATGATGGGAGGCGTACCGTAACGGCAGGCGACCATCTGGGCCAGACCGCAGGGCTCACTCTTGGACGGCATGATGAAGCATCTGCGCCGGCATAGATCTCCTGCGACAGGGTGGCTCGAAGCCGATGTAGGTGCCTACGCGGCCCGGATGACGGCCGCACAGGTCGGAGAAGAAGTTCTCGTACTGGCTCTCGCCGCTGCCAGGATGACCAGCTCGATGCCGCGGTCCACGAGGCCGTCGGCCACGCTCTGCACGAGATCGAAGCCCTTCATGCCGACCATGCGGCTGACCATTGCAAAGACGGGGCTGCCGTCCTTGTCGAGGCCGAACTTATCCTGCAGAGCCTCCTTGCACTTTGCCTTGCCCTCTTCGAAGTTGTTGACATCGTAGTTGAAGGCGATGTGGGGGTCGGTGGCAGGGTCGTTGGCCTCCGTGTCGATACCGTTCAGGATGCCGCAGAGCTTGTACTGCTTCTCGCGCAGCAGAGCGTCCAGACCGTAGCTGAACCACGGGTCGAGGATCTCCTGTGCATAGGTGGGGCTGACGGTGGTGATCTTGTCTGCCGTCTCGATGGCACCCTTCATGAAGTTGGCGCAGCCATCATACTCCACGATATGCTGGTCGCGGCGGCCGATGCCGCAGGTGTCTTCCAGAATATCGGTGCCGTACTTGCCCTGATAGGCGATGTTGTGGATGGTGAAGATGGTCTTGATGCGGTTGAACTTGTCCAGATGACGATAGTACAGGTTCAGGTACACCGGCACCAGAGCGGTCTGCCAGTCGTTGCAGTTGATGATGTCGGGGGTAAAGTCGATGTAGAACAGGGTCTCCAGACTGCGCGGGAGAAGAAGGCGAAGCGCTCGCCGTCGTCGTAGAAGCCGTAGAGGCCGCGGCGCTTGAAGTAATACTCGTTGTCGAGGAAGTAGTAGGTCACACCATTGACCTCAGCCTTGAACAGGCCGCAGTACTGGCTGCGCCAGCCCACGGGGACCGAGTAGTTGGTAACGTATTCCAGCTTATCGCGGAGCTTCAGGTCGCCATACAGCGGCATGATGACGCGGGCGTCCACGCCGTCCTTGACCAGTGCTTTGGGCAGGGAGCCGGCCACATCGGCCAGACCGCCGGATTTTGCAAAGGGGGTTGCTTCCGAAGCAGCATACAGGATCTTCATAAGATTCGCTCCTTCCTGATAAAACGGATTCATATCTTCTCCCGCTGCGGCAAAAAGAGCGGGCGGGGGTACACACAGTACCCCCGCCCCTCTTTAAGAGGGGCTACCGGGGAGGGAGCCGCCCCTATGGGAGATTCTCAAACGGTTCAGACGATGTGGCTCTTCTGAACGTAAACGGGGAAGCTCTTGGTGCCGCTCAGCTTCTTGTCTGCGGTGATGCGGACGTTCTTGTCCGTCACGACGCAGTCCAGCTCAGCGCCGGCCTCCACCACGGTATCCTGCATCAGGACGCAGTTCTTGACGACGGCACCCTTCTTGACCTTGACGCCGCGGAACAGCACGCAGTTCTCCACGGTGCCTTCGATGACGCAGCCGTCAGCCAGCAGAGAGTTGCTGACGCTGGAACCGGTGACGTAACGGGTGGGGTTGTCGTCGCGGATCTTGGTGTAAACGGGGTTCTTCTTGGGGAAGAGGGCGTTCAGATTCTTCTCATCAATGAGCTTCAGGTTCTCGTCGAAGTAGCTCTTCATGTCGCAGACATGAGCCACATAGCCGGTGTACTCCAGCGCATGGATGTTCAGGATGTTGACGTTGTGAGCCAGGATGTCGCGCTCGAAGTAGATGAGGCCGCGGGCGGTGGCGTCCTTGACCAGCTTGATGAGGGTCTGGCGCTCCATGACATAGATGTCCAAATCGAGGTTCTGCTTGCCGGGGCGGTAATCGTTGAACAGCAGCTCCGTCACACGGCCATCGGCATCGACGGTCAGGGTGTAGTTGTCGTTCTTGCGGCCCTCGGGGATCTCGATCTTCTGGTAAGCCACGGTGACGTCTGCACCGCTGGCCTGATGAGCAGCCAGCAGAGCGTTGAAGTCGTAGTTGATGGCGATGTTGGCATCGCTCATGACCACATAGCGCTCTTTCTGCACCTCGAGGAAGCTTAGGATGGAGCTCAGAGCCTCGACGCGGCCGGAGTAGATGCGCACGCCCTTCTCAGCAAAGGGAGGGACGATGTTCAGGCCGCCGTGACGGCGGGCCATATCCCACTCGCGGCCGGTACCAGATGGTCCATCAGGGAGTGGTAGTTCTTGCGCACCACGACAGACACGTTGGAGATGCCGCAGTTGGCCATGCCGGACAGGACAAAGTCCACCATGCGGTAACGGCCTGCGAAGGGGATCGAGGCCATTGCGCGCTCGGTCACCAGCTCAGGCACGGTGTTATCATAGCTGTTGGGGAAAATGATGCCCAACGCATTGTTGTTCTGGCTCAGCATACTTCCTCGCCCTCCTTGACGGAATCAAATACTTTGGCGCCCTCTTTGACGGCAGCGCCTGCGCCGATGGTCAGACCGGTGCCGATATGTGCGATGGGGCCGTCGCCGCCGATCTTGGCGCCTGCGCCCACCACGACGTTCTCAGCGAGGATGCAGCGCTTGACCACTGCGCCTGCCTTGACCACGACGCCATCCATCAGGACGGCATCCTCGACCGTTGCGCCCTCTTCCACGACGACGCCTGCGCTCAGCACAGAGTGCTTGACGCAGCCGTAGATCTGGCAGCCCTCCGTGACCAGCGAATCCTGCACCACAGCGCGGGGGCCGATCTTCTGGGCGGGCAGCACGGGGTTGCGGCTGTAGATCTTCCACTTCTCGTCGAAGATGTCGATGCCGGAGTCTCGGGGTCCAGGACCTCCATGTTGGCTTCCCACAGGCTGTCGATGGTACCCACGTCACGCCAGTAGCCGTTGAAGTGGTAAGCATACATCTTGCGACCGTCGCGCAGCAGCGCGGGGATGATGTTCATGCCGAAGTCGTTCTTGGAGTTGGGGTCTGCCTCGTCCTCTTCCAGATACTTCTTGAGGATATCCCAGTTGAAGATGTAGATGCCCATGGAAGCCAGATTGGACTTCGGCACAGGAGGCTTCTCCTGGAACTCGGTGATCCTGTCGTCCTCGTCTGCGACCATCAGGCCGAAACGGGAGGCTTCCTTCCAGTCAACTTCCATGACGGCCACAGAGAACTCTGCGCCCTTCTCCTTGTGGAAGCGGAGGAAGTCGGCGTAATCCTGCTTGCAGATCTGGTCGCCGGACAGGATGATGACGTACTCCGGGTCATAGCTGTCGATGAAGCTGATGTTCTGGTAGATGGCGTTTGCAGTGCCTTTGTACCAGTCGGTACCCTTTGCCTGCTCATAAGGAGGCAGGTATGGACGCTCCGTACAGACGGTCCAGGTCCCAGGGCTGGCCGTTGCCGATGTATTCGTTCAGCTTCTGGGGCTGATACTGCGTTGCGATGCCAACGGTATCGATGTTGGAGTTAACGCAGTTGGACAGCGGGAAGTCCACGATACGGTATTTGCCGCCAAAGGACACCGCCGGTTTTGCCGTTTTCTGTGTCAGCGCGTACAAACGCGAGCCACGTCCGCCGCAAGGATCATTGCCACGATTTCTTTTGCCATAGCTTTATTCTCCCCTTTAACATTTCCTGATATTTGGTGGAAATGGTTCAACAATGTTGGTTCGGCCCGGCCTTATTTTTCGGCCTTCTCCGCCTTCTTGGCGCGGGGCTTGCGGGCGGGCTTTTCAGCCGGCTCCGCTGCCTTTTCTGCCTTGGGCTTACGGCCCCGTTTTGCAGGAGCCTTTTCCTCCGCAGATGCAGCTTCTGCTTTCGGCTTGCGGCCGCGCTTTGCAGGTGCCTTTTCCTCAGCCTTTTCGGCCCTTGCGGTCCTGGAAGCCTTCTTGGGCGCAGCCTTTTCCGCGGCCTTCTCCCCGGCGGTCTTGCGGGCGCGCTTTGCAGGCACCTCGAAATAAAGCACGCTCATGGGAGGCAGAGTGATGGTGATGCTCTGCTCGAAGCCGTGGAGCGGCTTCTTCTTGGAGCGGACAGCCTTGTTGTGGACAGTGCCGGCACCGCCGAACGCCTCGTCGTCGCTGTTCAGGATCTCCTTGTAGGTGCCGGAGTTCGGTGCGCCCAGGGTGTAGCCCTCGCGCAGGACGGGGTTGAAGTTGCAGACCACGAGGATCTGCCTGCCGTTTGCATCCTTGCGCAGGAAGGCCACGACGCTCTGACGGGAGTCGTCGGGGACGATCCACTGGAAGCCCTCCCAGCTGTAGTCGATCTGCCAGAAGGCCGGGTGGTCCTTGTAGAACCTGTTCAGGGTCTTGACGTAGGTCTGCAGCTCGGTGTGCTTGTCGTAGCCCAGCAGCATCCAGTCCAGAGACTTGGTCTCGTTCCACTCGGTGAACTGGCCGAACTCCTGACCCATGAACAGCAGCTTCTTGCCGGGGTGAGCCATCATGTAGCCAAAGAAGGTGCGCAGGTTTGCAAACTTGGCCTCATAGTCACCGGGCATCTTGTTGATGAGGCTGCCCTTGCCGTGGACGACTTCGTCGTGGCTGATGGGCAGCACGAAGTTCTCGCTGAAGGCGTAGAAGAAGCTGAACGTGACCTTGTTGTGGTTGCCCGAACGGAAGAGCGGGTCCGTCTTCATGTAGCTGAGCATATCGTTCATCCAGCCCATGTTCCACTTGAAATTGAAGCCCAGGCCGCCGTCGGAAGCGGGTTTCGTGACCATTGGCCACGCGGTGGACTCCTCTGCGATCATGTACTTGTGGGGGTGACGGCCCAGAACCGTATCGTTGAGCTTGCGCAGGAAGGCCACGGCCTCAAGGTTCTCCTTGCCGCCGTCCTTGTTGGGCTCCCACTCGCCCTGCTTGCGGTTGTAGTCCAGATAGAGCATGGAAGCCACAGCGTCCACACGCAGGCCGTCGATGTGGTACTGCTCCAGCCAGTAGAGCGCGCTGGAGATGAGGAAGCTCTGCACCTCGCTGCGGCCAAAGTCGAACACCATGGTGCCCCACTCTTTGTGCTCGCCGCGCTTGGGGTTCGGGTCCTCGTAGCAGGCTTCGCCATCGAAGTTGTACAGGCCGAACTGGTCTTTCGGGAAGTGAGCCGGCACCCAGTCCATGATGACGCCGATGCCCGCCTCATGCATCTTGTCCACGAAAGCCATCAGGTCCTTCGGGGTGCCGTAGCGGCTGGTGGGGGCGAAATAGCCCGTCACCTGATAGCCCCAGCTGCCATCGAAGGGGTACTCCATGACGGGCAGCAGCTCCACATGGGTGTAGCCCATCTCGGTGATGTACGGGATGAGCTCGTCGGCCAGCTCGGAGTAATTGTAGGGCAGGCCGCCCTCTTTCTGCTTCCAGCTGCCGGCGTGCATCTCGTAGATGTTCATGGGGCCGTTGATGACATCGGCCTTCTTCTGGGCGTTCTGCCACGCCTCGTCGTGCCAGACAAAGCCGTTCAGATCGTAGACCTTGCTGCCGTTCGAGGGGCGGGTCTCTGCGTGGAACGCGTAGGGGTCAGCCTTGTAGACAAGGTCGCCCGCCCGGGTGGTCACGCAATATTTATAAACGTCGTATTCCTTCATGCCCGGGATGAACAGCTCCCACACAGAGTCATTGTCCACCTTGCGCATCGGGTGGCTGCCCGGTTTCCAGCTATTGAAATCGCCTACTACGCTGATGGCCGTCGCGTGTGGTGCCCAGACGCGGAACACCACGCCCGTCTCCCCGGCCCGCTGCTCGATGTGTGCGCCAAAATAGCGGTACGCTTCACAGTTATTGCCCTGCTTGAACAAATACACCGGAAGGCCGATGGATTGCTGCGGGTCTTTTCCTCAGTCGGTTTCATAAACAGCTCCTCCCCGCACAGGCCCCATGGGCAGTCCTGTGCCTTTTACTCTTTTATATTAAAGAATTTCGTCGGATTTTTCAAGGGTTTTCTTGTAGAATATACCATAATCTTTTCGTTGATATTTTTCTTATATATACAACATCTCCAATTTCAGACAAGAAATATCGGCAGACTTAACAGAATAAAGACAAAAAAGAAACATCCGCCCCGAATTTTGCACATTTGGCAAAAAATCAGAGCGGATGTTTTTCCACTATTTTACTTCAGTTTTTCAAAGGCGCATCAGCCACGACGTAGACGTTGACGTTGATGGCGCCGTTGATGACAGACTCCGCATAGGTCTCATAGAACAGGTCCACGAGGATGCGGCCATCCTGCACGGCGATGCCGGTGTCGGTGGCTACCGCGTAGCCATAGACGAAGCTGCCGTCGGTGGAGGTGATATACAGCAGGGTGCCGTAGGGGATGACATCGGGGTCAACGGCCACGGTGCCGTAACCCAGACCCAGACCGGAAGAGCCTTGCCCGACTTGGAATAATAGCCGGTGGCCTTGCCGGTAAGAACCTTGCGGTAGCTGGCGGGGGCGTTGGTGGTGCCGTCCGGGCCGGTCAGGGGCGAGACGGGCGCACCGGCGCCATAGGTCTTGACCACATGGTCGGTAGGCTCCACGGTGGTGGTCACATCGGTGACGACGCTGTTTTCCAGCTCGCCGTCCACCCAGCGCTCCCGGGTGGTGACGGTCTGCTGGCCCTCAGAGCCATGCTGCAGGGTGGTGGCACGGTTGGTGTTGCGGAAGTAGAGGCTGGTATAGACGTACTCCGTGTCGTAGGGGACAGCCTGCGTCTCCACCTTGTCCTGATACTCGACGCGGTGGACTTCGATCTTGCTGCCAGCCGTGACCATCGCGCTGAGGGCGGGCTCGGTGTAGTCGTCCCCCTCCAGAGTGATGCCGGCACGTTCCAGAGCATCGGCGACGGTGCCCACCACCATCTTGACGGGGTACTCCTGGCCGTCAGCCTCAATGGTGACGCTGAAGGCGCGCTCGATGTTCAGGGATGCCAGACTGCCGGCAAAGGCAGTGTAATAGACTTCGTCTCCCTCCTCGGCCTCGATGCCGGAAAGGCTCATAACGCGGCAGGGTCGCTCTCGGAAGTGAGGACCACCTGCCGCGCACCGTGGGAGTCTGTGACGTAGGTCAGCCGCAGATTCGCGGCGGTCACAGCCAGCGTGAACACGAGACACGCAGCCATGACGCAGAACGCCAGCACACGGGATGAGGCTGCACGGGTGCAGCCGGGCAATGCTTTCTTAAATTTGACGGAAGCGATACGAGACAACTCCTCTCTTTTCAGATTTTGGAATGGACAGCGGGTCTGTATCTCAAGGCCCGTCAGACTGTGCGTAAATGCCCCGCACAGCGGGTGCCGCAAAAGCGGCTTTTCACTTCACCGTGATGAATTTTATGCGCTGCAACGTGTGTTGAGCGGACGTTATTTTAGCAGACTGAGGCCGTTTTGTCAAATCGAAGGTCAGGCGCTCGTCAATTCCTTCACATAGTTTTTTGTGCATTCTGTACATAGTTTACTCTCGATTTCATGAAATTCAATGATTTCTCTCCGATTTTTTCGCAAAAATAAAGTCATACTTGTTCATATATTTTTAACATTTGAGTTGGCATTTCCGGGGTGTTTTTTGCAGTATCTCCAGCCCGCTTTGCGGCGTCAAACCGGCCATAACAGGCTTATTTTCGACACAAATCACGGACTGTTTTCGGACTGTTTTCAAGAGAAAATCAGGGGTCCATTTCTCTCCGAAAAAGTCCGTTTGGCAAAATGCCTAACCCGCCAAATTCTCAATAAAAAAGTATATACTTCCGCCCACTGCCGTTCTGCGCTACAATCGGGCCAGAGGCAAACGCAAAACCAAACGAAAGGAGTTTTTACCATGCAGATCAACATCACAGCCCGGGACTTCGGCGGCACGGAATTCCTCGCCCAGCCCCACCGGCTGCATCTGGGCGCACAGAAAGCCGAGGGTGTGGACCGGCTGGAATTCAGCCTGCCGGAACAGTGGAAGGGGTGTGTCGTCACCCTCCACATCCGGCACACGGACGGCACGCTGGCCGAGCCGCTGGCGCTGGACGAAACAGGCTGCGTCAGCGTGGGCCGGAGTTTTACCGGCTGGGCCAGCGGTGAGTGGATGCTGGCCGCTGCCAACGGCAGTGGCTACATCGCCTACACCCGGCCCGGCCAGTACGACGTCCACGGCATCCTCCCCACCGAGGCGCGGGCGAAGAGCTGACCCCCTCGGTCTACGAGCAGTTCATCGCCCGGGTGATGGCCAGCGCCAACGCTGCCGCAGAGGCCGCCAAACGCGCCGCCTCCGGCGAGGCGAACGCCAAACAGAGCGCCAGCGAGGCCGCTTCTTCTGCCCAGCAGACCGCCGCCAGCGCCACCCTGCTTCCGGCTATGCCGAGCAGGCCAAAGCCGCTGCTGACCGTGCCGCCGCCTATGCCCCTCGGAGGGCGCTGTGCTGAGCGTCAACGGCAAAGGCGGTGCCGTCCGGCTGAACGCACTGGACGTCTGGGCATTGCCCCGCCCTGTCTCGCCGAAAGCCGGCCAGCTGGTGCGGGTGGTGAAGGTCGATGCCTCCACCGGCGCACTGACCGCCGACACCATCAGCACCGACAGCCTCAGCGGGCTGGGCAGCGAAGAAAAAGCTCTTCTGCTCAAGCTGTTGGGTTCTGCCAGCTACACCGACAGCAGCGCCAACGATGACCTCGAAGCCCTTAAAAAACTGTGGGACACCACGCCGCCCGCTCCCCTGCCCGACCCGGACATCATCCCGGTGGAGAAGGTTACTCTGAGCCAGCACACGCTGGAGCTGAGCCGGGGCAGCACTGCCGACCTCAGCGCCTCCATCGCGCCCCCGGATGCCACCGACCAGACGGTATTGTGGAGCGTTTCGCCGACGGACATCGTCTCGGTGGATGCGGGCCGCGTCACTGCCCTCAAGAAGGGTTCTGCCGTCGTCACTGCCACCTCCGACAGCAAGAGCGACAGCTGCACCGTCACGGTGACGCCCGCCGTCTACCGCATCGAGACGGCCCACACCGACAGCGGCGACATCCCCGCGTGGGACACTTATCCCGCCAAGTACGAATTCTTCATGCCGCTGACGGCCAAGAAAGCGGGCCTGCTGCTCCGCTCGCTGGAATTCCGTGTCAAGGGCTATGTGCCGGGCACGATGCGCACCGTCCTGCGCAAATACGGCTCCACGACCGCCTGGCAGACAAGTTCACCGACATTGTCCGCGGCTACAACGACGTGGTGCTGGACATGGGCAGCATCGCGCTGGAAAAGGGCGTCGAATACCAGCTCTATTTCGCCGCCTCCAACAACTTCTACCCGCCCTCTGTCCAGCCCTCCTGGGTCACAGCAAACGACTGCATCGACATCGCCCACGGCAGCGCTACTATGGCGACGACACCACCCTCATCTTCTCCGGCACCGTCGTGCTGCAGGAGACCTGAACCACACCGAACACATATCCTGAAACAGAAAGAGAGGTACTGACTATGACCCATCACAAGATTTCCGCATCCACCCTGGCCCGCACCGCTGCGCTGGCGCTGGCCCTGACCAATCAGGTGCTCAGCGCCGTGGGCAAGCCCATGCTGCCCATCGAGAGCGCCCAGCTGGAACAGCTCATTTCCAGCGGCCTGACCGTTGCCGCCGCCCTCGCCAGCTGGTGGAACAACAACAGCTTCACCCCTGAGGCCATCGAGGCCGACGACTTCATGACCCGCCTGAAGCAGCAGAAGCGATAAACGCATAAACGAACACAGCGCCCCGGAGCAGTCTGCTCCGGCGCTGGGTTGTGTTTGAAGAAAAGTTTATCTCAGGCGTTCCACTGAACATCCTCTGCGGCCACATGGCCCTCCTGTACGCTGATGACAGCGGCGCGGGCATCCATGCCGGATGTCTTTTTGAAAAGGTCCGTGTAGATGGTCATGCCAGCCATCATCAGGACAGCCAGTGCAAGGCCGACCAGACGAATCATCATACCGTCAACATTCTCGTTCATGATACCTTCTCCTTTTCCTCTTTGCGGCCCGGCAGACACCATTCTGCCGCAGCCCGCAGCCTAATTTTCCGCTGCGGACCCCCTCTATCGGCCCGCAGCGATGCATTTCCCAAGACATTCCAAAGAAAAAAGCCTGAGGTGAACACACCCCAGGCTCCATTGTCTGTCTGACTGGTATAATAGTCTCTTTTTCAGTTTTTGTCAAGAGGGAGATGAAGGAATCTCAACCGCCGGATATGCGCAGTCGTGCTCCCCAGTCCGCTGGGAACTTCCGTTAAACAAAAACGGCTCTGCCGAAGCAGAGCCGTAAAAGCCGTAATACGGTAAAATCAGCGCTTGCTGAACTGGGGAGCAGACGTGCAGCCTTCAGGCCGTACTTCACGAAACCGAAGCTCAATTTTGCTTGATTTTACGCGGTTTTTCAAGCATTTTGCTCTTCGTCCACCAGTTCTTAAACCCACGATTTTGTAGGCTTTTGTCGGATTTTAACCCTAATCTTTTTTTGATGTGTCGATTGCTCTGTTAATCACCCCATGCAATTGGGCAGGTTTATTATACTTGACTTTGGCGTAAATGTCCATAGTCACCTTGCTGTTTTCGTGTCCGGCAAGATACTGTACGGTTTTAGGATCAACCGAAGCATAAATCAGGTTCGTGATATAAGTGTGACGTAATTGATGCGGTGTCACTTGGAAATCCATCGTATATACCAACTTCGGATTGTTCGGCTGATGCTCACCAAGCTTCGGCTGTACCACATGCTTAATCTTCTGCCCATTCACATAGGTGTAATAGCAGCGTTCTTCCGTAGAACGAACTGCTATGTACTTCCACACCCTCACGAACTGGGATTCAGCCAGAGCGTTACCATTCCTGTCCGAGATCACATATTCCGATTTTGACTTTTCTTTTGCCTCTTTCAAACATTCCACCAACTTGCCCGGAATGGGAATGTCCCTTTTGGCTGCTGGCGTTTTTAACTCTGTTGAAATTACCGGACGATTATTTACAGAACGCCATGCTCGCTTACCGATATATATGGGGTGGCACCATCCAGGAAAACACAATCCCATCGCAGTGCAAGAATTTCTTCCCGCCTCAACCCTGCGTACAACCCAATCATTACGAAAACATACGGTGGTAATCCCCTGATTGTATCCAGAAGAATTTTCACCTGCTCATCCGTCAATGCCTTCTTTTCCTGCTTTGGTGTTCCGCCTTTTGCAGAAAGCGACGCAGCCGGATTATAACTGATGATTTTGCTTTCTTCTGCTGAATAGAAAACACATTTGATCAGCATATTCATTTTGCTGTACAGGGAAGCTGATTGCTTGGAGATTGGCACCAGCAGCAAGCGAAGGTCATCGGTCGTCACTTCGTCCATATACATATCTCCAATAGCTCCAATAATGTATTTTCTTATCGTGCGCTCATATCCACTCAATGTGTTTTCTCGCACACTCGCCGAGCGCATCTTCAACCATTTTTCACAATACTCAGCTACTGTCGGATTATTCTTTCGGAATATTTCATCCTCAATACTGCGCTTCATCTCAATGGATTTATCATACAGCTCTTCAGGAGTCTGTGCATATAGCGAAATCCATTTTCCATCCGCATCCTGCATTCGTGTTCTGTAATATTGAACGCCCCTCTTCATAATTGTTCCATATTCCGGCACTACTTTTTTTCTTGCCATTATTGCTTCCTCCATTTTCTTGATATATTCAAATTGATCTTTGCTCTTTAATTATCCAGAATGCTGCTCCGGTTCTCAAGGATGTCGGCTATATGTAAAAAGAGCAGGGATTATCCCTACTCTTTTTGATCTCATTCATGAAACTGTCTGGCCTATTCTGCATCCCACAGTGTAAAGGTATCCTCTAATATGCCCGCCAGTTCATCAGGCCGGTTATACTTTGCCTTTGCATAAATGTCCATCGTTATCTTGCTGTTCTCATGACCGGCAAGATATTGAACTGTTTTAGGATCAACCGATGCGTGAATAAGATTTGTAATATAAGTATGCCGCAGCAAATGTGGTGTCACTTCAAAGTCTAAGCTATAAACCACCTTTCCATTATGCGCAGCTCTTTCGCCCAGCACCGGTTTCACCGTATGCTTCACTCGTTTTCCATTCTCATAACGGTAGTAGCTCCGTTCCTTTACAGTTCTGGTCACAATATACTGCCAGAGCCTCTTAAACTGCGTATATGAAAGCGGTTCGCCCTCGCTGTTCGCAACAACATAGTCTGATGTGGAATTCTCCTTTGCTTCTCTCAGGCATTTCGCCAGGCAATCAGGAAGCGGTACATCTCGATGAGCAGCCTTTGTTTTCAGTTCAGACATTATTACCGGTCGATTGTGCTCTGTATGCCAAGCTCTGCACACTGTCAAATACGGTGCTGCTTCATCCAGAAAAACTGAATCCCACTGCAATGCAAGAATTTCTTCTCGCCGAAGCCCCGCATACAAACCAAGCATCACAAATACATACGGTGGTAATCCTCTTATCGCATCCAGCAATCTCTCCACCTGATCATCAGTCAAAGGGTTTTTCTCTTTTTGAGGAACGCCCCCGTTCTTTCCAGACAAATAAATTGTAGGATTGTCCTGAATCACTTTGCTTTCTTTTGCCGCCGCAAAAATGCTCTTATAAAGTATATTAACCGATTTGTACACAGACGCTGATTTTTTGGATACCGGAACCAGTGCCAGACGAATATCATCTGCTGTAACATCTGCTATATTCATATGACCCAGAGGCTTTATAATATGCCGGTTTACTTTCGATGTGTAATCCGTCAAAGTAGTGGCTCTTACCTGTGCGGATTGTAACAACAGCCACTTTTCGCAATACTCCTTTACTGTGGGGGATGATCTGCGAAATGTATTATCCTCAATCTGCTCTCTCGCTTCGAGCACCTTATCATATAGTTCTTCACGGGTTCTGCCATACAACGCCACCCGCTTTCCATCAGCATCCTCAATTCGAGTTCGGTAATATTCCTTACCCGCCATGATGACGGTTCCGTACTGAGGAATCGCATATCTTTTTTCTTGCCATCTTCGACACCTCCAAACTTTTAGCTGATATATTCATTATTGCGAATAACCTGCCAATGCTCAACGATGTCGAATTTCGCTCCTGACTGTTCTCTTCTTTCGGAAAGTCGGATTGTTATCCTTCGGCCTTGCACGGTGTGTAGACCTTGCAATATACTCCTGAAGTCCAACTTCAGTAAAATAAACACAGCCATTCTCAACATACTGAACGTAAGTGATCAACCTTCCATTCTTGCATGATCCAAGGTGTCCAGGCTAATCCCCAACATCTCAGCGGCTTCTTTACGCTTAATCAATTTATCCACCATCAAAATTCACTTCCTTTCGGCATTTGCCTTGCCTTTTTTCTCTGCCTGTTCCGGAATATAATATCCAAGCTGCACTTTCACAGCTTCATCAATTCCGCGCATCTGTCCCTTGCTTACCTTGCCGAGATACCGAATCACACAGGTCTTATCACATGTATCAAGCTGCTCCGCCAATACCATCGAAGATCTTGCCAGCCCTTTTGCCTTCCGAAGAAAATAATGTGTCGGCTGGTTTCTTTTCTTTTGTATCTTCGTTGTCAGAGGAGCAACCGTAATCGTCGGCGAATAAAAGTTGCCGACATCGTTCTGAAGAACCACTACCGGACGAACACCGCCCTGCTTTGATCCTATCGGAACACCAAGATTGGCAAGGTAAATATCTCCTCGCCGGTAAACCCAGTTTTCTTTCATCTGGTTGCTCCAATCCCATAATCATCTATGGATAAAAGCTGACAGAAAATAATACAAATGCTTTATTCTGACAGCCTTTCTTAAAATATGGTTTCTCTGTACTTTTTCTTAGCACCCCAGAGATCGGGGATTTCTCACAAGCGGCAGTGTGCTTCACTGCTCCATTGGAATTTAACCATCCCGCCTTCTTTATGGCCGGACCGCGAATTACGGAAGTATCATTGTCCCTGACAGGCTTTTACACCACCGTCGGTTGCAATCCGACATTTGCTGCTGCGATTCCGCTTCGCCCTGTTGGGCATCATGGCGTGCAGTCGAAGGCTCGTTCTGTCAGTAATGTACTTGGAGAATGAGTATTCAATTTCATAGTTCATCAGCTTGTTGCCTTAGCTGTAAAGTAAGTATAAAAGAATGCGGTTTTACATAACACGCCGGAAACTGCGACTTTGCCCACCTAATTTTGCGAGTTCACATCAGTGCTTCCTGAACTGCGTAATGGCATCCTGCACTTTCTTTTTCAACGCATCCACATCCTGTCTCTTGCCAATGATCAGATAATCCAGCGTTACTCCAAAGAATTCCGAAAACAAAATCATGTCATTATAAGATGCCGATATTACTCCGCGCTCAATTTTGGAAATGCGTTTTGCATCAATATCAATCGCCTCAGCCAGGGCCTCCTGCGTATACCCTTTTGATTTGCGTAATTCCTGAATTCTTGCTCCACATACATGCTGATCGTAATACATACGTTTCTCCTTCCGCACAGCCGGTACAGAACCGGATCGACGGAAGGTCAAAAAAAGAGCCGCATGACGGTGAAGAAAAAATCCTGTGCCGATAAAACAGAACATGGGTATCCCATAATTCTGTCTCATGCGGCATTCGGAAGACTTCGCCTATCAGCGGCTCCACAGCACAGCTATGACTTATAAAATTATGTTAATAGGGTTATTTATTGTCATCTCAACCATTCAAAGACGAATAGTAGAGCTGCAATCTCCGTAATCTTCTCATCTCCAAAACATTGAAGACGGTCTCGCGTCCGCAGGCCTTACATTTGGTCTGCACATGTCCTCTGGTATCCTCAAAGACGATGATTGAATTGTGTCGGCAATAAGGGCACCTGACAATCCTGGGCTTTTGCGAAGCAATCGCATCCTTTGCCCGGATGATTTTAATCTGCATTTCCGCAGATGGTTCCGATACTCTGATATTCCTGCTCATGGCCACACCTCCAATGGATCACGATATTCATAATCCTTTTTCCGGTTCAGATAGCCCAGTTGTTCCAAGCGGATAGCAGCTGCCGATCTCGAAACGCCAAAGACACCACAGAAAGTATCTATCTTCACCTGGTCTTTGTTATAAAAACGCCATCCATAACATGTCAGAGGCTTTCTGCTGTTGATGAACCACATCGCCCGATCCACTTCTAACTGGGGCATCAGGATGGCAGCTCCCAGCGAATTGGCCTGCCACTCGTTCCAATCTTCCTGCGTTCTCAGAACGCGGGAACCTTTTTTCCTCACTTCCGGTCTCTTATGGCAGGCTATCTTTCGGTCATCGGCATCCAGCTGAAACAATATCTGGTGAGCGCACTCATGTGCCAGCGTAAATCTGCGTTTTCCGCAGAGTTTCCGAATATTCTCTGGTTCAATGAAACTCTTGTCCAGAACCACATCATTAGTTTTCAGGAAGATGCTTCTCTGACTTCCATCAACCTCTATCTGATATTCTGTATCCACATACGCGGTCAGACCATAGATGCTTCCGTCCGAGGACAACTTTTGAAATGACACCTTCAGGTTCAGATAATCGGATGCAAACTGGTCAATGGGTGTCGGAAGCGCAAATCTTGCCGGATCATCTGCTTCGCTGCCGAAAAAGGACTTTTGAAAATCTCTTATCACTGCAACAGCGATTTCTTCTATTTTTTTCTGTGAAAGGATCATAGGCACTGCTCCTTTGCCTCAACGAACCATTTTTCATCTTCGTTGAACAGAAAACTCTCATGCCCACCGATCATGACCGTATAACGAATTCCGCAGCCGCCCACTTTCGTGGAAGAAGCTCGGCACTTATGCTTCAATCGGTCGATCTCATACACCCGTCCGTCAATCCATCGAATTAGGCGCGGGCGAATATTTCCCTCTGCATCCACATCTAAGTTCACAGGTACATATACTTTTCTACATTTCTGTTCCGACATATTCTACGCTCCTCCTCTGTAAACCGGCGAATGTGTTGACTTCTTTTAGCAAAGAACTCACCAGATTCTACCGGTGCTGTATTAACCAATCATTCCTGTCGGCATAACCAAATCCACTTTTCGCTCTGTCGGCATCTTGCTTTTCTGAAAAAGTACCCCATTTTTAATCGCATCTTTCCCGAATCGGAATCGAATCTGCTCAATCGCTGCGTCCAGCCGTTCCTGGCGATCCAGTGATTTCACGTCGGTGAATAGGTCGTATTGTATCGGACAATCCTCTTCAAACAGGTTGATTGCCCGAACCGTCACTGAACGAATCGGATGCTCCCACTGATAGTTCTTTGCAAACAGTGCAAATGCGGTTTTCGCCAGATAGGTAGGGCTTTGTGTCGGAATACCAATCCGGCACTGCCACTCTTTCGTGTAAAGCTCGTTGTTGCGGATGGAAATCGCTATTCCGCCAGCTTTCTTTTTATGTGCTCGCAGCTTGGTTCCGATCTCCTGCACCAGTTCCAGCATGACACACCAGACTTCGGCGTTATTCTCCAAATCCTGCATGGTCGTTATTCCGTGCCCAATGCTCTTTACTGGGGAGACATAATCGGAACGCATAACCGGCGAATCATCCAGTCCATTGGCATATTTCTTAATCGCCAGTCCATTCTTTCCAAGGCGGCACTTCAAGAAATCATCCGATGTTGCAGCAAGCTCTCCAATGGTATGAATCCCATAACCGGACAGAACCTTCTCGGTCGCTCTGCCGACTCCAAGCAAGTCAGAGGCGGGAAGACACCAAATCTTCTCCTGGAACGAATCTGCTTCGATGCAGGTAATCGCATCCGGCTTTTTCATATCCGACCCAAGCTTGGCAAAAATCTTATTGAAGCTCACTCCTGCGGAAATCGTAAGTCCCAATTCAAACTTAACCGTTCTGCGAATCTCATCTGCGATTTCAAATCCGGTTCCCATGCAGCCGCTTCCGGTCACATCCAGCCAGCATTCGTCCATCCCATACGGCTCGATCTGATCGGTATAGCGACCGTATATCCCACGAGCCAGCTTTGAAAACTTCATATATTGCTCATAGTGCGGCTCCACGATCACAAGATCCTGGCACTTCTGCTTTGCCTGCCAGATTGCCTCTCCCGTGGAAACGCCAAACGCCTTTGCTGCATAGTTCTTCGCAAGTACGATACCATGCCGTTCCTCCACAGAACCACACACTGCCACCGGCTTGTTCTTCAGTTCCGGGTTCAGCATACACTCAACAGAGGCATAGAAATTGTTCATATCACAGTGAAGAATCACTCTCTGCATCCCGTATTCCTCCTCTCCGTTTGTGAAAACATGAACAACTTTTCACGAACGCATTGACACACAGCATTTCTTGTGATACTATAATTACACGAATTGTATTTCATGCTTTCATCGTCATTATAGCAAGCACGGTTTTTCATGTCAATAGATTTTTAAGAAAAAGCGTTCGTGTTTGTCATCAAAAAAGAAAGAGGTATTCCTATGGTCTTCAAAGAAAGGTTGAAAGAAAAAAGAACAGAAGCCAATTTAACTCAGGTAGAACTTGCAGAGAAGGCCGGTGTAACCGCCCGCACAATTCAGAATTATGAGCTTGGCAGCCGTAAACCATCCAATATGGTTACGATCCAGAAGATCGCGGATGCGCTGAATACTACTACTGAGTATCTGCTGGGAAGCAGCGGCACCTATGTTGTAGAAGCCCATGAAAAAGGCGGCGCAAAAGCAGCGAAAGATATTGAAGAACTGGTCAGCGAAGTGACCGGTATGTTCGCTGGCGGCGAATTAAGCGAGGATGCCATCGAAGGAGCATATAAAGCTCTGACCGATGCCTACTGGATTGCCAAAGAGAACAATAAAAAATACGCCCCGAAAACGAGGCGTAAAAAAACCGATCAGTGATATTTATCGTACACACTTTTCGCTATACTGTAAACTGGAGGTGGTATGATGAATGCGGAACAGCTTTCACGGGTCGGTGAGAAACTGGTAAAACGCTGCGGTTCCAGAGACCCTTTTGAAATTGCAAGGCAGCTTGGTATCAATGTCATGCTTTGCGAAAATTTCGGTTCCCTGAAGGGAATGTACCGGGTGATTAAGCGAAATCGCTTTATTTTCCTGAATAACAGTCTGGATGAAAATATGCTGCGCATCGTGTGCGCACATGAATTAGGGCATGACCAGCTTCACCGGAATATGGCGAAAACCACCCCGATTCATGAGTTCATGCTCTACGATATGAAATCCAAACCGGAATATGAAGCGAACATCGTAGCAGCAGAGATTCTGATGGACAGCGATGAAGTCCTTCGTTACATCTATGAGTATGGATACACAGCCGAGCAGATCGCCAGTGCGATGTCCACCGACATCAATCTGGTTGCGCTGAAGGTAGCGCACCTGGCTACACTTGGCTATAATCTGCACGCGCTGGAACACAAGAGCAACTTTTTGAAATAACGTACCTTTGAGGAGTCTGGACTGGCTCCTCTTTTTTGTTGCACAAATTGTGCAGGCGGTGCTTGCACAATTATCAACCTAACATCTGCATTCCATACAATCTCGATATTGTCCTCCTGTTGTTCTGCGTTATGCTTCTCCGTGCATTTTCGTATTATTTATTCTGCCATCTGACTTCGCCCTTGGACAGAAGCGGATAACAGATCAGCTGATCTGAATCCAGATTTTCCGCATGCATGTCAACCGCTGTGATCTGATGATTATCATAAGTCGTATAATAATAAATACCTTTTGCTGTATTACAACAGGACGTGTATATCGTGATCTCATATTTGCCTTCTGTCACCTCACAGCATCCACGCTGCTGATCTACGGATCCTAAGATATGGAAGAACTGGCTTACACTCTCATCCTCTTCTTCACCGGAGATCGAATTTAATTTTGTAAAGGCAACTTTCACAAATCTTGACTGGCTGGAAAGATCTCCAGGTATTCCCATTCCACCCATTCCTCTGCTATATGCATCAAGCTGTAATACTCCTGCAAAAGTACTCTCCGGCTGTTTTCTGGATACTCCGGCATAATTATTCAGTGCAAACATCTGACTCGGGAATGGTGGATTATTGGTAAGCACTCCTACCGGATTATCATATACATGCAGCCCATCCTTCATAGACTCAACAACGATACAGGCGTCTTTGTCTGCAATGATCCAGTGAAGCTGTGCTGTCGGCAGCTGTTCACTGAATGCTGTGCCTGTCAGTCTCATTGCTGCCAGCTTCTCTCTCGCCTCTGCTACAGTAGCACACTGTGTAAGGATCCATGGGATGAACTCGAACTGTGCCACCTGGCTGACTTCTGTTTCATCTTCCGGCAAAGCTTCTTCATATGCCGCATTGCCGACAAAATTAAGACCTGCCATTCCAAGGCCTTTTTCATTAACAGCATCATAATAAAGCGGATAACCTCCTGCAACAAATGCCATTCCGATCAAAGCATAATGGCTTTTTATCTTCCCGGCAAACCGGAAATCAAATTCGTAATTTCTTGGCGTTATCGTGATCTGTTCCCCATAGGAAAATTCATAATCAAGCGTTCTGCCCATATAAAAATCTTTTGTTTTGTAAGTTGCTGCTGTACACATATCGAACACCTCTTCTTTCTGCTATAATAGTCCTGCAAACAATCTCATAAACAACTGTCCGATCCGTAAATATGCACTCCGTCCTGTGCGGTACTTTTCGGTCACTTCCCTGCATTCATTCATTGTTGCTCCAAGATCATCTCTTATATCCAAAACTGTCTGACTACCATTATACTGCATTATAAGGCAGATATGCAATCTGTCTTTTTGTCATAAAAAACCTTATCTAAATGACATTGAATGATTTATTTTCTATCTAAAATTTTATTAAACCGACTAAAGACTCCATAGTTTGTGTGTTTGACTTACTGTTTATATCTATCTTCTCCTAAATATTTTTCTAGTCATTGCAATATAAAATTGCTTATACAGTCTCTCCCTTAAGAGTCCTGGTATTCTGGATAATATACAGAGCGACCGATATGACCATCATTATAGCGCACAAACCAATCAACAGATCTGATACCATCGGTGTAATTTGGAACCATATAATATGCACCGCTGCAGTTCCATATAATAAAAAGGTTACTATCTTTCCATGCCAGTCTGCACCATGTACTTTTCCTGTCTTTCGTATCACAAGACATCCACTGACTACCATATACAGCTCCTTACCTGCCATTATTACGATTAAAAGAAGCATATGCGGAAAACGAGTAAACAGACAGATTAACATCGCTGCCTGTGTCAGCTTATCAGCCACCGGATCAAGTATTTTTCCTAAATTACTAATCCTATGGAATCTTCTTGCGATATATCCATCAGCAAGATCCGTAAGACCAGACAGCAATAAGATTTCACCAGCTAACAGAGGATTTTTCTTTACACAATAACTCCATATAATTACCGGAATCAGACAAAGCCGAAAAAAAGAAAGAAGATTAGGAACCGTAATAATTCTATTCAAATTTTCTTCCTGATTCACTTCACTCTGCATGTACGGTCACATCACTTTCCTTTTTTTTAGACATAAACCAATAAAATATAACACAAAATGCTAAAGCAAACACAACACCAAAAACATTTTGAATCACTCTAAGACTAACCGCTCCTTGTAGTCCATAAGTCTCTGCAGCAATGGCTAAAGCACCAAATGTGTTAAATACTGCCTGCCAGCCATATTGTGCTGAAAATCCTACACCGATTCCACCAAGAATTCCTATATATGCATAGATTGACGAAG